>Ga0182012_10000667_pt1 | contig 37768 bp, 31 predicted proteins | sample 612S2SmetaG_FD_120486 | JGI IMG/M metagenome (GOLD analysis project Ga0182012, IMG submission 120486) | Permafrost microbial communities from Stordalen Mire, Sweden - 612S2S metaG | ecosystem: Environmental > Terrestrial > Soil > Wetlands > Permafrost | place: Sweden: Stordalen | collected...
GTCATCCGAGGCAAGGTAATTGAATGGCACTTGCAAGCGCAAAAGGCTTAGGGTTTGCCCTTAAACCCAGCCAGTTATTATGGAAGCTCAGCGATCATGCCCGTCAGGCTCGCGAAGCTCACACCCTCCACGCCGACGCCGCCCTGGGCCGTCGTGGCGAAGATCTCGCCCACCGCTATCTCCAAACCGCCGGTTACTCGGTTGTCGCCCGCAACTACAAGCCGGGTACCGATTCCGAAATCGACATCATCGCCCGCAAAAAGGATCTCGTCGTCTTCGTCGAAGTGAAGTCCCGCCTCACCGCCGATTACGGCTCGCCGGAACGAGCTGTTGACTCCCAGAAACAGAAGAACATCTTCCGCGCTGCCCGTGCCTATTCAGCCCGCGCCGCTGTCGACTGGACGCTTGTTCGCTTCGACATCATCTCAGTTGTTTTCTCGAAGCCGCCTTCGATTCTCCATCAGCAAGACGCGTTCTACCCTACACGCAGAGATGGCTGAGCACTGCAACCGGGCTTAAACTGGAGTCATGCCGGTTGACGATCTAGATCCCGTAGTTGAGGCCTACAAGAAGGATATCGATCGGACATTGATTCGAGAGAATCTGAAACTCACTGTGGAAGAGCGCTTTCGCAAGGCCATGGCCTTGATGCGCTTCGCTGAGGAGATGCGCCGCGCCGGACGAGAAGCTCGAAAATCTAAACCATGACCTAAGCGATCAGGGAAAGCGACCTGCCCTAACTCCCCGCCCCAACCATCTGGAGCGTTCTCACCGCGCCATACCCGTTCGCATCCAGTTCCGCCTGTCCACGTTCCAACACATCCCTTGACCAATCCATAAACGCATCCACAAACAACTCGCCCGCCGCATCGGTCTCAAGATGCCGCGCAACCTCCTCGTACCCCGCCTGCATGCGCGGAACGTTGCGTGCCAACAGCATCAAAATGCGCTGACGTTCTCGTTCGCCTTTCGCTGCCTTCAACATATAAAGGTCAAGCGCCGTCACATGGATAAACGAATATTGCGCATGGAACACCGCCGTCATCGGCCGCGCGCAATCTTTGCGGATCGGACTATCGAAGAGTTGCCCCGGATCGTTCGTAACCAGCCTATGTGCCGATTCAAGAGAAACACCAAGCGCGCGCAGCTTTTGATGAGCCATTTCATGAATCAGGGCCTGCGCGAAGCCGAGCGGATCATCCACCGTCGCATGGATGCTCCCGAAATCCTCTTCATACGAATGGCTTGACGATCCAAGCGCCCATTCCCCTTGCTTCGCTTGCTCAGGGTCCGTGTACGGATAGACCGTGTCCATCAGTCGGCCAAATTGCACATACGCTGCTGGCCATCGCGCTAGAAATGCCGCTCCAACTGCCAGGTTTGGGTGATCAACGGCCGCGGGCAACAGTTTGGCAGTCATCAAACCGAGCTCTGGCGCAAGTCGAACCGCAACCGTACCATCGCAAAACGTCGCCGCCCCATCAACGGACCTCCGCCTATACGGTTCAGGTCGCAGAGGCGACGCGCCGTGTTCAGCCAGTTGCAGCGTTATCTCGGTGTCGTAGCCATCTTCCTGCGGTGCGGCCATGCTGCGCCAGTCCACACTCTCCAAAATCTCTTCGAATTCCGTCATCCTAAGCTCCAATCTGGACCATTCGCGCTTGCCTCGCTGGCACTGCATAAGGAAAATTGAGACCCGCCGCTCCGCCTTCCACCGCCGTCGCGCCAGTTCGCCGAATCAACCGCGCTGCCGTGTTGTGCCCCATGTCGAAGCACAACTTGAAGAGTGGCGTCTTCACCTCTGTCACACCGTGCAATTCCGACCACGAAACCGCCCAAGACAAACACTCCCGCAGCCAACCCGCTTCAGTTTCATAGCCGTGTGCAGCCGCCAAGTCTAGCCAGCGTTTGCTGGCTTCCAAGGCCGAGGGACAATCGAGCCGGCAAGGCGCAATCGGCAAAACGGATATCCCCAGCGGCGCGAGTAACGGATGTACTGCAATGCCCTCTGGCAAATATACGTTCCCTTGATATTTGTGAAGCCAGCCATTCCAACTGCAGTTGCTACAGCAGTTCGGCAAATTGAGCAGCGTCCGAAACATTGCCAAATCGCGCTTCGCCCACGCGGCTTCCGCTGCAGCCACCACCTCAGGCGCACCCGCTAGAAACACCCCGCTAATTCCTTCATTCGGCCGTGTGCAAATGCCACCAGGTAACGCCTCCACAGGCAGCACCGCAGCGGCCACACCCGCCTCCGCCGCAAGCCCTAACAGGCGCTGAAAGCTTCCGCCCGGCGCCAATCTCACCTCACAACGCTGACCATAGCCGCGCGCCGCATGCACCGTCAAGTCTTCGAGCGCTGTCGAAATCCGTTCGAGCCGCCCCTGCCAGATCCCACGCGCCGCATCACTCACCCAACTAATCCGCGCTTTCGGCTTCGCATCATTCACAACCTCTTCCGCCGCACCAGCCTCAATTTGCCCGTTAGATACTTCCCGATACCAAAGCGACAAGCTCCGGCTGATCGAAGGATTTTCTCCACGTTCCCAAGCCTTGATCTGCCTCCGCTCCATCTCGAACCGCAGCGGTTGAATCGTAAGCGGAATGTTTCCAGCCAAGATCATGCGCCGCTCAATCATGCTGAAAAGCTGTTTCCATTCTTCGCAATGCTCGGTCCGGTTTCGCCAATCGCCGCCAATCGATGTTCCCGGGCACTGCCCTTTGCACATCAGAAAGAATCGGCATCCTGCGCATCCGTTCTCTTCTTGCGGCGTCCGATACAAAGCCATATAGCGTTCGTAGCCGGCAGCATTGGCCTTGGTGAAACCGACGCCGTCTTTATTCGTTCGACCGCAATTGCTCGATTGCCCGTTGCCTTCAATCCCCTGTACCGCCTCAGTTGTATATGGATCGCAGGCCCGCCAAGTACAACCTACCTTCCCGTCCTGGCCGCTCAGCAATGCTTCCATCTCTTCGAATAGATCGAGATGCATTCCTGGCACGCTCTTCTGTACCTCGGCGAACGCCAACAGTGCCTGAATATTTTCGCGCGCCGACAACGCCAGGCTCTCGCGCACAGCCTCATGATCTACCTCCAGCAGATGAAGCCGGACACTCTTAATCCCCATGGCATGCAGCTTCTTCATCCACTCCGCCATGATCGGCAGCTTCTCTGCGGTTGCGTTTCCCTTATGCAGAGTAATAATCAATCCGGGCGCTTCATATTCCTGGCACAAGCGCTCAATCACGCTTTCCACCGCCGCCGTAGATTGCCTGGTCTTCTCAAGCCCCCTGTGCCAGCGCGCATCATTTAATTCGCCCGGCCCATCAATCGAAATCCCCACCGAAACCTTATAACGACGAAACAGATCGATGTGGCGGTCTTCAATCAGAATCCCGTTCGTCTGGATCGCATTCTGCCCCGTGGTCTCTAGGCCCCACGCAAACAAATGCTCTAGATCCTCAAAACGCATCAACAGCGGCTCGCCTCCAAACAAAGTGAAAGGACCGCCCAGCCGGGCGGCCTCCTTCTTCATCTTTTCCAGGTCGTAGGTCATACGCTGGTTTCCCGCATCGCGTTGCGGGTTCTGGTAGCAGTAATGACACGCCAGGTTGCAGGCCACGCCCAGCGGCCGCAGTTCGATGCTCATTGTGGTAACCCGCCACCAGGAAGCACTCGATCCGCATGGACTGATCTAAAATCAGAATGCACCGGACCATCTGTATGCGATTGCGCAGCATCGGCGTGTGGCGTATCGCCGTGTGGCACGATACGGTCGCTGTGTTCTTTGACATCTGTGTGCCTAGCTGGCACGTCTACGTGAGTTGGCATAACTTCAAAATTCCTCTCGGTTTCTATTCGGCCTTAAGTGAAACTAACTCGCCTTGGTGCCACCCGTACCCGGCTCGCCTCGGAGAATGGCATCGATATGAATGCCTTTGGTGTCTGTATGCACTGGGCCGTCGGTATGCGACGCAGGTGTGTCGATGTGTGGTACCTTCGTATCTCCGTGCACTTTCGTATCAGTGTGCTTTTCTACTGTGTCCACATGTCCTATGGGATCGATTGGCATGATTTGAAATTCCTTTCTGTCTCTACATTGGTGTCGAGTCCATCGCCGAATGAACTGCTTCGCTCGTCGCAGTAGTAGTGAAGCTCAAGTGCAAGGCGTTTCAGCCTCCCGCAAAACTCCTGTCAGCCGACCGAGTCTATTTGGCCGCGTGTCACATCCTCGTGCACCGGCGCATCTTTGTGCGATGCCGGTGTATCCGTGTGCGACTTGATATCAGCGCGTGCAGCTGTCGTGTCACCGTGCGCCTTGGTGTCAATGTGCTTTTCTGGCGCGTCCACGTGTCCAATGGGTGTTGGCAGAACCTGAAATTCCCTACTGTTTACCCTGGTGTCGAGTGGATCGCATAAACCGCTTCACTCGTCGCGGTAAATAAAAAAAGGCTCCCCGCGAACGGGGAGCCTCTCTTACCGCAAAACTACTTAACTCGCTAGAAAGTAAACCGAGCCACCAACTGCACGTTTCTCGGTTGCGTCACTGTCCCGTTCCAGCTGCCAAACTTACTGCCGCTCGACGGGTCGTTATTGAACGGTACACAGTCTCCGAAGGCTTGGCCATCGCAAGTGAAGTAATGGTTGTTGAAGATGTTGAAGGTCTCGGCGCTCACTTCAAAATTGTAGTGCTCCTTGACCGTGAATTTACGTTTGATTGAGATATTCGTGTCGCGGTAAGGGGAACCACGAACGCTGCTGACACGCGGACCAGTTCCCAGGTAATTGCCATTTGCGAACAGCGAAGTCGATTCGAAGGCCGATGCGTTAAAAGCCGGTTTATTGACGTCAAAGCCGCTCCAAGACTGTGCTAACACATTCTGCCCGGAGATTATGGCCGGAATGCATTGCGCATCGAACTGCCCAGGCACTCCACAAATTGTCGAATCGCGGAAGTAAAGGGGCATGCCCGCCGTCAGCTTAATGGTCGATGAAAGCGTCCAACCTCCCACGATCGCCGATACAACGCCCGGTTTGTCAAGGAAGCGCTTGCCCCTCCCAAGAGGTAGATCGTAGACGGTCATGAGCGAAAAAGTATTTGGAATATCATCCGGGGAAAGCGAAGTGTTGCGGCTCCCTTGGAATGGACTGATCACTCCGCCAATCGCTCCGTACCCAGCCGTCGCCTGAGTAGTCGATGACGCGTCTGTCGTCAGATGCGCATAGGTATAACTCGCTCCCATATAGAAGCCGCCCGAAAACTGCTTCTCAAGGCTCAATTGGAAAGAGTTATAAAGTGACGTACCCTCGTTTTCATTAACGCCCGTCAGTGATCCGCAGTACTGGGGGAATTGCACCAGCGCTTGGGCCACTGTCGGCTTACAAGTTCCTACCGAGTTCAAGGTTTGGACCCAATTGGAATACGGCACGTTTACGCCATCGAGCGTCGTCTGTCCAGGAGCAAACACCGAGTTCAGCACTGTGCTGCCAAGCGAATTCAAAAGCGCTGGATTCAGCACGTTGAGCGGCTGCAACTGCGAAGGAAGGTGAGTTCCTTTATTCCCCACGTAGGCAGCCTTAACAATTGCACTGTTCCCCAGCTGACGTTCAATCGTGAGGTTCCATTGCTGCGTATAAGACAAATGGTTCGCAGCCGTCGGACGATATTGTGGACCGCCAGTTCCGTTGTCGGCAGTTGAACTGATATTCGACGCCTTGCTGTAAGCCGGGAATCCGTTATCCAAATAGAACGACGGCACAAAGCCGCTGGCGGAATCGCCGAAATTGAGTTGCGGATTAAAGCCGTCGAGCGACATGCCGCCACCCCAACCCGGGTAGAAAGCCTGGGTATAGAACATGCCGTAACCTGCCCGCAAAACAGTTTTGTCCGCGATCTTATACGCACCACCAATACGCGGAGCAAAAGCTCCATTGAACACCTTTTCTGGATAGGGCGCGCCGTAACTCGCACTGCCCCATGAATTGCCGGCGTAAGCCAAGCTGCCCGGCAGGTTTCCAGCTCCAGGATTCGGCGCAAAACTCAAGAACGCTAGACGATTGCTAGTTTCAAATGTGGGTGAGAATCGATCCCACCGTAGCCCATAGTTCACTGTCAGCTTGCTCGTAACCTTCCACGTGTCTCCCACGTGAAACGAATAAGCCCGCTGTTCCGCACCATATTTCGACACGTTGTGGACGCTTAGGCTACCGCTATCTACCGCGCCAATCAACAGGCTGGCAAACGGATCCCCACTCGCGACACCGGGCAAGCCTGTCGACTTGTCTGAAAAGCTAACCGATCCAGATTCACCGCCGGCCCCGCGAAACACTTGTTGTAAGTGGCGGAACTCACCACCAAATTTAATCGTGTGCGAGCCGCTAACCCAGGTAACAAGTTCGTTCGCAATGTGCGAAGGCCGGGTAGTCTTGTTCAAAACTCCGAGACCGTTGTTGTTACCCCATCCAGCAAAATTAATTCCACTCGGCCCACTAAAGCCGGCGCTTGGTGAAGCGTTATAAGCAACTGCATTTGGAATCTGCGGAAGCTCAGCCGGATTCTGGCCGGTTACCGAGCCATAGCCTTCGTTGCGGTTTACGTAACCATAAGCGAAATGGCTCAGTAGTCTTGGGCTAAACGTGTGATCCCAATTCAGGCGGCTCACCCAAGCGTCTTCTGGGTTTGCCGGGCTGGACGTACACAATTGCACCGGCAGTGCACATTGTTCATTCGGTTGCGTTTGCTGCCGCCAAATCGTCGCAAACACGTGGTCACTCTCTCCCCAGTAGTGATCGATCTTGTACAAAAAGTGATTCACATTCGATAGAATTCCGTCTGAAACTGGAGTCGATAGATAGTTGTTGTAGGGGCCTGACGACGAAGGTGTCGGCAGGTATTTCATCCACAATAGCGCCAATGGGCTCTGCTCTGAAGCCGGAATAATATTGCCGCTGTACGGCGTGCGGCTAACCACACCGCCGATCAAGCTTCCGGTCTTCGGGTCATACAAAGGCACTCCCAAATCCGAAAAATTGCCGGTTCGCTCCTGTGTTGACGGAATCGAAACAACCGGTCTAACCGTTCCGCCCAAACTTCGCAGGTACTCTTCATCATGGAAGAAGTAAGTCTTATGCTTCGACCCCCAAATAAAAGGTAAGAAAGGAAGCTTGACGGGTCCGCCAATGGCGCCGCCAAATTCGTTCTCATTATCTTTGGGACGCTGGTCGCCCGGCCCGCGCTGGTTAGTGAACTGCAACGCATTTAGATCTTTATTGCGGAGATACTCAAACAACGATCCATGGAAAGTATCAGTACCGCTCTTCGTGGTAACAATGATCTCGCCTCCCGTCGTCGTGCCGTACTCCGGTTCATAGCTCGACGTCAACACCCGAACTTCCTGCGCCATATCTGGAGTCGTTGGAAAGTCGAAGAAGGAAACCATTCCACTTTGTGACATCGTTCCTTCCTGCATGCTCACTCCGTCCATTACCGCTTCGTCGCCCATCTTCAACCCGCCGTTTATGCGCGCGTTAAACGCTTGCGGGCTGGTGCCCGTGTTTACGCCCGGCAAAAAGGTGATGAACTGAACCGCGTTGCGCGGAGTTCCCGCAGCTACCAGCAATGGCAACTGATTCACCACGGCAGGCGGAACGCCTTCTTGTTGCGCGCCATTGTCGTAATTCAACTGCGCGGCATCCGCAACTACCTCAATTTTTGTCGACGCATCGCCCACTTCCATGCTCACCGGAATTTGCGCCGATTGGTTTGCCAAAAGCTGAATCCCCCGCGAAACATATGTTCTAAATCCTTTCGCGGTCACCGTAAGATCGTAAGAACCAGGGAATAAATTCGGAAAACTAAAGCGCCCTTCGGTATCGGTCTGGATCGACGAACTCAAAGACCTTTCCGCTGCCGACAACGTAACAGTCGCCTGCGGAATCGTGGCACCCGATTTATCCGTCACCTGTCCGTCCAAAGTCGCATTTTGGCTTTGCCCAAACGCGGCCGCCGCAACTAGCGTCAGAGCTAGCAGCAGCTTGCAAATACTTCTAAAAAACGGCATTTCTTTCTCCTTGGAAATAAACCTCGAAGACTTACCTAAGTCGAGTGGCCTTCATTCTATAACACAGGACTTCAGTATATTTCTATTAGCGATGTCTAGATTGTTCTTACTATGGCTGGCGTGTGCTCTCTTAGTAAAAGCACAGAGTTCATCGCCCGCCGTCCTCGCCATCCAGGATTCGTTGCAAAGTGATGACTTGGAAAAGGCCTCGCAGCTAATACACCAGGCTTTGGCGGCTCACCCGAACGACGCGGGTGTCCTCAATCTTCGTGGTGTAGTCCACGCCCGCCGGAATGAAATCGCCGCTGCACGACAAGACTTTGCCAGCGCCACGCGCCTCGCCCCTAGTCTTACCCCCGCCTGGCAGAATCTGGCGCGCGCCTGCCAGCAAATCCCCGACTCTGCCTGCGCGGTCGAGGCCTGGCAACATGTGCTCCGCTCCAAGCCTACCGACCCGGAAGCTGCGTCTTCCCTTCTCGATCTCTATAGCAATGGTGTTTCCGCCCCACCTACCGCCATCGCCAAACTAGCCGAGATCCTCGATGCTCAAAAGGCCGCGACACTCCCCACCCTCCAGCGCCTCGCCATCGCTTACGAACAGCTACACCGCAGCGCCGATGCGCGGAAAACACTCGAACGCGTGGCCCTTCTCGATCCCACTAACACTGCTCACCTCCTCGAGCTTGCACGCCTGGCCGATTCTACAAAAGATTACGAAGCCGCCCTCGGCTATCTCGCCCATGCGCGTGATCTGGCACCTGACAACGCCCGCATACACTTCTTATACGGCGTGGTGTCGAGCGAACTCAATCTCCCCATCGAAGCCAAGCAATCTCTCGAGAAGGCACTAACCCTTGATCCCAGTAACCCGTCATATAACTACGCAATGGGAAGCGTGATTCTGATGACTCGCGATGCCTCTACCGCCGCTAGTTATCTCCAGAAGTACGTTATGGCCCGTCCCTCTGACCCAAGCGGACACTACGCTCTCGGCCTCGCTTACTTCGCCTCCGGAGACTACACCAATTCAAAGTTGGAGATGCGCCTCGCTGCCGCTAGTCCAAGTAACGCCGCCGCTGCGAACTACTATCTCGGACGCATTGCCCGCCTCGAAGGAGATCTCGACGAAGCGATTAAGTGTCTCCGTCTATCGCTTTCGCTCGCACCCAAATTCTCCGAGCCACACACCGAACTTGCCCGTATCGCTCTCCTAAACAACGACACCACGGAATCTCTCACTCAATTGAACGTGGCTCTCAAACTGTCGCCCGATAACTTTCAAGCCAACGAACAGTTACTCGTGGTCTACAAACGAACCAACGATCCGCGCGCAACGGCGCAAGCCGCCCGTTTGAAACAATTAGACGAAGCGCGCTCCAAACGCGCCGACCTCATGCTGCGCACCGTCGGGTTTCAACCATGATTGCGTTGGTTCTTCTACTGCTCCTCCAACCAAACGACGACATCTATCAACGGCTACAGCGAGCGCTTGGCGAAAGCGCCGTAAAGGAATTGCATGCCAAACATTTTTCAGCGATTGAAGAACAACTTTCCACTGCAAAGCCTGCAACAGCCGACGAACGCGCTGAATTTCTCGCCTTGCGTGGCGCTGTTGCCTTCTTAGCGGGCGATATGTCTCTATCGGCCGCGTCACTCCAGGAATCAGCAAGAATAAAGCCCGTGCGCGAGGCCGATCAATTCACCCTCGCCATGGCTCTCATCAAACTAGGCGATGGCACAAATGCCCGCCAAGCCCTAACCGTCCTAACGAAACAGCATCAAAGCACCGCTCTTTATTGGTACTGGCTCGGCCGTCTCGATTACGATCAGCGGCGTTACGCCGAGGCCGTCTCGAATCTCCAGCAAGCGATCATGCTAGATCCTAAATCCGCTCGCCACTGGGATGGTCTTGGTCTCGCCTGGGATATGCAAGGCCAAATGGATCAAGCTCGCACCGCCTTCGAAAAAGCCGTGACTCTCAACCGCTCGCAACCGAATCCGTCCCCTTGGCCCCCTCTCAATCTCGGATACCTGTTACTCCGCCTCGATCGAACCTCCGAGTCCGAAATATCACTGCGCGAATCTCTCACCTACGATTCAACCCTCGCCCGCACTCACTACTACTTAGGTCGCGTACTCGAAAAGTCGGCTCATAATGAGGAAGCCATAGCTCAATACAAAACCGCCATCAATCTAGATACTTCCTCGGCCGACGCTTGCTACTCTCTCGCCATGCTCTATAAAAAGCTCCACCGCGACGAAGAAGCAAGCGCCATGTTCGCTGAATACCGAAAACGCCACTAGATTTGCCCAAACGAATGCTCGCCGCGCCGAATCAGAACCCTGAGCGACCAGCGAGGGGCCACGTTAATCGCTTCTATCCGTTAACCTAATTAGCCAAAGTGTAGTTCACGATCACCTCGGTCAATATCTCCACAGGTTCGCCATTCAACAGCACAGGCTTGTAACGCCACTGCCTCACCGCCTCCAACGCTGACTGTGTCAAATCGTCATCTGGGGACGATACCACTCTAATGTCCGTTGGCACTCCTTCTTTCGAAATCACTACCCCTAGCTTCACCACTCCCTGAATCTTCGCCAACTTTGCCGCTTTCGGATAGGTCGGAGTCACTCTCGACAGCAAATTCGCTTGTGCCTCGGAGCCAGCAACCGTTATCGGCGCATCCTTAGCCCCATTTGTTGCCGCTTTCGTCAACATCAAGCCCCGCTCAACCTTTGTATCGGTCTTCACATTAAAGCTGCGAAAAAGAGTGGCAAACCCCGGCGCATCAACTCGCAAAATATATTGCCCAGCCGGTAAAGTCTCGAAAGTGAACTTGCCATCTGCCGAAGCTTCCATTTCAAACTTTGCCGTCGTGTCTGGATCGTACAAAACTGCCTTGGCATTCGGCACTGCCGCCCCACTAGGATCGTAGAGCGCCCCGCTAATCGTGGCCGCCATTCCGCTTACCGACATTCCTGCCGCCGCTAGTAAGCCGGCAAACAAACTATGTTTCATATGTTGATCTCCTTTTCAAACCGGTTGAGGTTGTAGTGTGACTGCAGAGACGGCAACGGTCGCCACAGCAAGAAAACAGAACAGGCTCGCGAGAGTGAAACTCCCTGCCTTCCGATTCGGCATTTGTAAAATCAGGCGAACGCGCCGTTCCAGGCTATCCGCCCGCGCCATCGAAATCCCCGCGTAGGCAACGCTACGGTTCCCAGCAAACTCCTGCGCAATGGCCGTCAGTTCTTCCGCATACTGTGTTGCCCGGACACCGCATGCTATCACTCGCTCGTCGCACGCGCGTTCACTTTCCCTTCGCAACATGCGCAGCGTCGCCCAGCCCAAAGGTTGAAACCACCAGCACGCCGCAATCAGCCGTGCAAAATGCTGTGCCGCCAAGTCGCGTCTCGCGATATGCGCTAATTCATGCAGCAGCACAATCCGCCGCCGCCCTTCCGTCCAGGTCTCCCAATCGCACGGTAGAACAATACTCGCTCGCCACAATCCAAACGTCATCGGCATGATCCGTTCGGCATTTACGAATATCGTCGGCGGTCGTTTCAGCTCGAGTTCCGCACTCAGATCTTCGACCTCTTCTGCTAGACGATCATTCCTAGAACGAGACGCATCGCGTAGCAAGAGCCGCAACCTTATGTGCGCTACCAGAAGTGGCGCCATCGAGCCGATCGCTACCATCAGCCACACCAGCGGCGGCGACAAGACGAATCCGTCTTTCGATCTCTCGCCACCTCGGCCCACAACCATTTGTTGAACCGTAACCGTTCCCTCAGTTGCCTGCTTCGGCCAAACGTCCCAGTTCACTTCGGGCAGACACATGGCCAGCACTGGCCACATCAGCAGTAAAGCCAAACTTGCCAGCAGCAATGAATGTCTTTGCGATGCTCGGCCACTCTTCAAGAATCGGCAGAGGAGTCCGCCCAGTCCCAACACCACCGCCGAGCGCGCCAACAAATTCACTAAGAGCCAAAACATCAGCGGCCCTCCGATCGAGCTTTTTCGATCAATGCCGCCAGCCGGTCAAAGTCCTCTCCCGACAACTTCTCGGCTGACACATCCAGCAAGGTGGCAACCGCCTGCTCGGGCGAGCCTTCAAAAAAAGTATCCAGCATGTGTCGCACTGCGGACATCCGCGCCTTATCCCTTGGCACTGCTGGCAAATAGACATACTTCAGGTCTTTCTCTTCGTGCGTTATATGCTTCTTCTCTTCAAGTACCCGCAAAATGCCCCGGACCCCGGAGTAGCTGGGCGGATCCGGAATTGCTGCGAGGATTTCGGCCACCGACGCACTACCTCTTCGGTATAAAACATCCAGAATTTGCCGCTCGCGGCGCGTTAAATGCTCGTGCTGCTTTTTTAACATTGTGCTAAAAATTTAGCATTGATCGCCGTGACTGTCAACATCAAATTGGCTTCGTTCCGTAAAATGCCGGTTGTGTTAAGATCTGGGGAGCCTAGCGGCGATGTACTAGCTTGGGTTCGTTTCGTAAAATTCGCCATTATTTCGCCTTTTCATAAAACTAATGCGCCAACTCGCACTCATTCTGTTTATCGCGGCATCGGTTTCAGGCCAAACGCCAACCGGTTATACCCCGCTCACGTCGTCTGAACGTTGGGAACATTACGTTCACAAAACGTTCCTGTCGCCGGGTTTGTATTTTGCCTCACTCGGCGAAGCTGGAGGCTTGCAGCTTTCCAAGGATCCACCTGAATGGGGCAAAGGCTTTACGGGCTATGAAAAGCGCGCTGTCACGGTGTATGCCACTTACGCGTTCCAATATACGGTGCAAGATGCCACTGCCGCCGCCTTCGGTTACGATCCTCGCTATATCCACTGCGATTGCAAAGGCACTGGTCGCCGTCTGGCACATGTCGTCCTGTGGTCCTTCCTCACCAAGAACAATGAAGGGAACACGCGCTTTAACGCTCCTTTTATCGCCGGAGCATACGCCGGTGGAATGCTCCCCTACCTCTGGTATCCCGGCCGCTATAGCCCGTTCAAAGATGGCCTTCGTGATGGCAACCAGGAATTAGGCATCACCGTCGGCACCAACTTGTTCCGCGAGTTTGCCCCTGAATTGCGCCGCTTTTTCGGCTTCAGATCCGCGCCTTAGCGTTCCCTGCCCGCCGCGCGCGATTCTCTTCTTGCCGTTCAAACATCGGCACCAGATGCTGCTCAATCCAGCCAAATGCCGCTTGTAGCCCCTCGCGCTCATACACCCGCCCAACTTCCGCTTCCACTTTCGTTGGTTCGCCAATCGTCCCCAGAAACTGGTTCGAAGTCAGCCGCTTGCACTTCTCCCCATCCACTCGGCCATCTTCACGCAAGACCTTGAGCCGGGCATAAAGCGTCAACACCGCATCCCCAATCCACGCTTCTTCAACAAGCCTCTTGTCCACGTCACCTCCTATCTCGCTATCGGCTGCAGCCGCGTCAATCTAAGACCGACTCCAAGAGCAATCGCCAACAGCACCCCGAGAAACGCAATCACGCCCGGCCAGCCATACGATTTCCAGAAGACCCCTCCGGCCGTCCCCGCCACACTCGACCCAAGATAGTAGAAGAATAGATAAAGCGACGACGCCTGCGCTTTAGAGTGTCGTGCCCTCATACCGACCCAACTGCTCAACACCGAGTGAGCTCCAAAGAAGCCGAACGTGACCATCGCTAACCCTACAATCACCAATGCCAGCGGCGCCAACAGGGTCGTCAGCAAGCCAGCCAGCATCATCGCCACCACGCTCCAAAGAACATTCCGCCGACCCAACCTCCCCGCCAAATTTCCAACCCAAGCTGAACTTACCGTGCCAACTAGGTAGACCACGAAGACCAAACCCACTTGGGAGTGATTCAGCGAATAAGGTGGCGCAATCAGACGAAAACCCACATAGTTGTACACCGTCACAAAAGCACCCATTAAGAGAAACCCCTCAAGGAACAGCAACTGCAAACCAGGCTCCGCCAGGTGGTCGCGGAAAGACCCAAGAAGAGCTGTGAAATGCATAGGCCGCGAACGGAAATGCGCCGATTCCGGCAAACTCCGCCAAAAGATCAGCGCAGCGACCAGCCCAATCGCGCCAACAACACCCAGAGCAACTCTCCAGCCGAACTCATCGGTAAGCACTCCAATCAGCAAGCGTCCAGACATCCCGCCCACTGCTGTGCCACCAACATACAAGCCCATCGCCAGCCCGATCGCTGAAGGGTCCATTTCCTCGCTTAAGTAAGCCATAGCCACCGCCGGCAAACCGCTGAACGCAATCCCTTCCAGCGCGCGAATGCTGAGAAACGACGCCCAGCTAGGAGCGAGCGGCGACAAAGTGGTGAGCATCGCCGACATAAACATCGATGCGGTCATGATCGGCTTCCGTCCCCATGCTTCCGATACAGAGCCAGCCAGCAAAATCGCTACCGCCACCGAACCGGTAACGGAAGAGATCGCCAGACTGCTGGAGGCGGCGCTGATTTGAAATGTCTCGGAGAAAAGCGGCAGGAGCGGCTGTACGCAATACATCAATGCAAATGTCGCGAAGCCAGCCGAGAAGAGCGCGAGGTTGGTACGCCGGAATTCCGGCGTACCTCGCAATACTAAGGGAGCTCGCGTCAACTAAAAGATTAGCTTCATGGCAAGTTGCAATTGGCGCGACGTGCCGCCATCGCCTGCCGGGAAGCGTGTGCCACCGGTGATGATGCCTAACGTCGACGAACCGACAGTCGAAACCGGCTGAGTGAAGTTCGTTTGGTTAAGGATGTCGAACGCATCAGCCCGCACCTGCCACGAAAGTTTTTCCGTCAAGCGAGTGTTTTTCACCAAAGCAAAGTCTAGATTCGAGAATCCCGGCCCGATAATGGCGTTCCGCCCGAGATTTCCGAATGCTGCGCCCTGATTTACCAGCACGCTCGGATTGTCAATGTAGCCAATCGATGTCGCGCTACCGTTGGTGGCTGGTTCGAATCCGGTAATCACGTTGCCAATCACGTTTGGACGCAACGTCGCTAAACCAGTGAAAGAGGAATTCGTAGTGTGGAAGTTGATCGGATTGCCACCTTGAATTTGCTCAATCAGCGAAAGCTGCCAGCCTTCCTTTAAGCGGTTGCCGCGGAAAGGTAGCAGGTAAATGCCGTTGATCGTGACGCGTTGCGGGGTGTTGAAGTCCGAAAGGCCGCGATCTCCTGCTATGTTGTTGCTGTTCTGGATGACGATTCCCTGGTTATTACGTGAGTTATCGTCAATCGACTTCGACCAGTTGTAGGAAACGTTAAACTGCAAGCCCTTGGAAAACTGCTTGTTCACGGTTGCCCACAGTGCGTTGTAAGAGGAGTTCCCGTCGCTTTCGTAAACACTAATGGTCCCCAGCGGTAAGCCCGGATCTATAGCGCTCACACTTGCCAAAGTTGGATACGGCTTCACACCATTGACCAACTGATTGTAGTTGCGCTCAATGTTCAGATCGCTGCCCTTTGAACCAAAGTAGCCGACCATCAAACCTAACTCATGCGCGAACTGCTGCTGAACGTTGAAGTTCCACTCCGAAACGTAAGCGTCCTTGTAGCCGTGAGCAACCGAGGCTGGAGATATCGTTCCGCCCGCGAGCGTAAAAGCATTGGCCAAAGTAACATACGGGACGGCCTTGCTCGGCGAGAACGAAACTGGGAACGAGTAAGGCGGATTTCCCACTAAGCCAGTCACCAAACCGAGCGTCGGTTGATCGGTCATAATGGCGTACGCCGAACGAATGACGGTTTTACCGTTGTGGAATGGATCCCATGCCAACCCAAGTCGCGGCTCGAAGCGGCTGGTATTTTGATATGCGAGCGGTACTCCGCCCGATTGGCCAACATGCTGGAGAGTGTCGTTGAACGGGTTAAACACTACAAAGCGATTTTCAGCCTCGCTCGGTGTGCCATAGAAGTCATAACGAACGCCAAGCGTCAGTAGAAACGTGCGCGTTACCTTCCAGCTGTCCATCGCAAACAATCCGATTGACTTGCCGTAGGTGCGGTTCGAACGATTTGACGAGTTAGACGTAAAGCCGCTCGCCTGATCGTTCAAGAATGCCGTGACACTTGGGAATGTAAAGCTGCCAGGAGTGGCTGAATAATTGTCGGAGTTGGCTTCGCGGTATTCACCACCAAACTTGTAAGTGTGCGAACCCTTCACCACACTCAAGGTGTCGGACGCCACTATTGTGTTATCGCCGCGGCCCTGTGGGAAGCCGTTGATGCCGCCAAAGGTAAACGCTCCAGAGATGGTGATTTGGGGAATGCCGATCGATGCCGGCGCGCCGCTATCAATCGCCGAATTCGTCAGCGTCTCCGCCGCCACAAAAGTAATGTGGATGCGGTTGAATCCCAAGCGTGCTTCGTTCACCACGCTTGGGCTAAGCACCCAAGAGTCGTTCAAAGTGAGGAGTTGACGAGTTCCGTTGCGCTGATCGCCACCGCCGGGAAAACTGTTGCCATCTGTGGAAGGCGGTTCGTTACGCTGATCCTTTTGAATCGCGTAGTAGCCGTTCAGACGGTTGGAATCGGAAAACACGTGGCTCACGTTTGCCGTTCCCTGCGAAATGTTCACCGGGGCAACCGCTGAAGAAACGAATTGGTTGGTGCCCGAGTTAGCGGCAGGAATGAGCGGCAAAAGACTCTTGATAATTGGATCGCTCGTCGCCTGAGCCTGGGCTACTTGCGCCGCCGTTAATGTCGTCGTGGAGATCGGAACCGCTTGGCGCTGCCGCAACCCCTCATAACTCAAGTAAATGAAATCTTTGTCTTTGCGAATGGCTCCGCCACCGTCGCCGCCAAACTGATTGCGCTTAAAAGGCGATTGTGGATTCGGCTCTAGTACGCCACCAGAAGTAATGTGAGTGGGATTTGCGTAGTTCCGGGCATCCAGATCATTGTTGCGCAGAAACTCGTAAGCTTCGCCATGCCATGCATCAACACCGCTACGAGTCGCAATGTTGACGATCGAGCCCGAGTTTCGTCCATACTCGGCGCTGAATGTATTGTTGTCGATTTTGAATTCATCCACCGTGTTGATCGTGGGCTGAAAGGTAATTTGATTCTGAATCGGATCGCTGAGGTTAATGCCGTTCACCATGAAGTTGACGCTGTCTTCGCGCGCTCCAGCGGAGTTAAACGAAAAAGACCCCTGTCCGCGTAATGGCGCGGTGAGCGATCCGTTTGCCGGCGCGGTTACCGTGCCAACCGTCAATTGCGACAGATCGACAAAGTGGCGACCGTTCAGCGGGATCTCCTGCACCGTCTTTTGATTAACGACCGTACCGACCGAAACGGTTGACGTATCAACTACCGGAGGCGCGGCTTGTACTTCCATCACATCGGAAGTCCGTGCTACCTGCATCGTGAAATTCTGTTGTGTGATAGTGCCAACGGACACAACAACGTTTGACGCCTCCATTGGCGCCATGCCATTTGACTTGATTTGCACCTGATAGGTGCCGACCACCAGCGATGGAACCGAATAGGTTCCGGCAGAGTCAGTTGCGAGAACACGTTCCACGCCATTAGCATCGCTGTGAATTGTAACGGCAACACCTGGAATCGGCGCTCCCGAAGGATCAACCACCGTGCCTTGAATTGTTCCGGTAGACTGCGCTTGTAATAAAGCGCCAAAAGACAAAGAGAGAGCGAGCAGCGAGACACTGCGAAGCATCGACATCTATTAGACTCCTGAAGAAAGTTGTGCCAAGTGTCGACGTGGGCCTTGGGGATTGTCCCCTAGTATAGCGTCATTATTTCGTAACTGGGAGTGTTGTCAGACTGCGTGCTTTTGACGGCAGTTGTCAGAGCAGTAGTATACAGTTTTGCCTGACAGTTGGCGGCGAAACGAAGTGGATTCCGAAACATATGTCCCGCAAACCGGGTCTTTATGCAGTTCGCCGGTACGCGGAGCTTCTCTCGGTTGGGCCGGCTGTTGTTGCTGTTGAAAGCCACTCGACGCGGCCGACCCGAAACCTTTCATCACGCTCGCAAATAGCGCTCTCGCCACCATCGCGATGACAATGGTGATAATCAATTCGAAAAGCGCGCGAAACATGACAGAACCGTCCTAAGCTGGGGACGTTGCTACAACGCCCCCAGTTCCATTGTAAGTCCTTACTTCTTCTTCTTGGGAACAACCACCTGCGTCTCGACCTTTTCACCCATTGCTTGCAGCATCGCGGTGGCTTCATCCTTGTGCGCACCGTTCGGCTGGAGCTCTAGATACTTCTTCAATGCTGGTGCAGTGTCTGGCGGATAAGTCTGGTTGCCGGTTTTTGGATCCACTTTACCCTGCATCATGAGCAAGCTACCGTATTGATACCAGGCTTCTGAATAGTTCGGATCAGCGTCAGCAGCCTTCTTGAAGAAGTCTGTCGCTTTCTCCGGCTGGCCGCCGTTGACCAAGTTAGCGCCCATATTGAAGTAGGCTTTCGGCGCCATCGTCGGGTCGGCCTGCGCAGCCTTGGTTAAAGCGTCTGTCGCCTCGGGAATCTTTTTCTCTTTACCGTAGAGATTGCCGATTTGGTTATAGACGCCAGCATCACCCGGCTTGAGCGCGAGGCTCTTATTGTAGTTTGCAATTGCATTGTCATATGCCTTCGTACGGTCGTCACCAGTTTGCGCGTCGCCCATTCCGGTGTAAGCCTCACCTAGCGCGTTCCACACAGCGACCTGGCTAGCATCGAGTTCACCAGCCTTGTTGAAGCTATCGATAGCCGCTTGATACTTTACAATTTTCTGTGCCTTGTCCGGTTCGGCAGCGGCGGCCTTCAATGCGTCCTGGCCACCGTTAAACGCATCATTCAGCGCCTTGTTCTTCTTCATCACTTCGGCGTTCTTCTTGGCAGTGGCTTCGAATTTCTCTTTCTCTTCTTTGCTCATGCCGCGCGCTTGGTCGTTCGTCAGTTCACCAGTGGCAGCAGCCTGCGCCGTGGCAGCCTTCTGCGCCGCAACTTTGCGCAAGTCAAAATCAATGGTGGTGCTATCGCCATACTTTGACTTGACGCCCTTCACTGAGTCCATCACTTGGCCATCTACCTGGCAGCTAATATCAAACGTTCCAAACGGCAGCCCGGTGTAAAGCCAATGGCCCTTCTTGTCGGACTTCACTTGATAGTGGCCCTTGATATCTGTGCGGTCGAGAACAATCAGAGCGCCTTTTAAGGGCTGGCCGTTCGAATCTTTCACGTCACCTTCGATGGTTGTGGTTTGCGCCCAGGCGCCACCAGCTACCACCAACAAAAGGCCGCTCAACAACAATGAATTTCGCAACTGGGCGAGCATAATGGTATTCACCTCTTCTATATTTGGAATTCGTAATTCTCAAAGATACTATACTCCGCCTCTTAAAGGTTTAGCCCAATAGACGCAGCTTTCGCAACCAAGTAAACTCACGAAGCATCCATTAGGAGAACATGGGGAAACACGATAGAATGAGAGTCATGGGGAGTCTTCTTTTACGTTGGTGCAGTAGTGTCTTTATTTTAGGTCTGACGGCGGGGATCGCTCGGCCAGCTGATCTTTCCAAGGCGGAAGATCTTTATAAACATACAGATTTCGAAGCATCATTAGCGTTGCTCGACAAACATTCGAGTGACGCAGCGACTAATTTCTTGGTAGCTCGCGACTATTACATGTTGGGCGAGTTTAAGAAGGCTTCTGAGTTTCTTCAACAGGCATCTGCCGAGCAGCCGCAAAACGCGGAGTATATGGATTGGTTGGGGCGTGCCTTCGGGAAACGCGCCGAGACTTCAAATCCATTAATCGCGCCTAGCTTGGCTTCAAAAGCTCGTGAAGCATTCGAGAAAGCAGTTGAACTTGATTCCAAAAATGCCGACGCCCTGAGCGATCTTTTCGATTACTATCTCGAAGCCCCAGGTTTTTTGGGCGGCGGCTACGACAAGGCTCAAATAATAGCGGAACGAACCGCTAGCCTTGATCCAGCGCAAGGATATTTCGAAAAGGCGAAGCTCGATCAGAAGCGCAAGGAATTCCAGAACGCGGAAACCCATTTTCGCGAAGCGATTCGATTCGCGCCCCACCAAGTGGGACATCTAATAGCATTGGCCCGTTTCTTGGCTAGCCAAGGGCGGAATAAAGAAAGCGATGAATTGTTTCTAGAGGCCCGTACCAAGAATCCTAATTCGCCTCAAGTTTTGTTTGCCTGGGCATCGGTACTTGTTAAACAAAAACGCGATTTGAACCAAGCTAAAACGATGCTCGAAAAATACATGCAGGCATCCATTACGCCAGACGATCCGCCTAAGCAAGAAGCGCGCCGTTTGTTGAAAGAAGTGGGCGGAGCGTAAGTCACTCGCCGGGTAGATGAATCTATCGGAAGCAATCGGCTTCAGCCTTCAGGCACTCAGAGCGAATCGCCTCAGAACGTTTCTCACAGCGTTAGGCCTCATCATCGGCAACGCTTCCGTGATTCTGGTTGTTACTATCTCTCTGGCCAGCAAAGACTTGATCCTTGATCAGATTCGCGGAGTGGGATCAAATCTGGTCTATGCCTACTACCAAGCGGGTGGACAAAACACCGCCAAAATTCAAGCCGACTTTGTAAAACTCGCGGACGTACAGGCCATTCGGGAGGCGTTGGGCAGCGAGATCGTGGCGGCCACGGCTGTGATGACATCCCACGACCAGATTGTAGTGCGCGGGAAAGTGCGCGAGCTGACCGTCAACGGTGTGGATGAAGATTATCCGCACGTTCGTCCGTTGGTAATACTGCAAGGCCGTAGCTTGGACGCCAGCGATGTTGCACTACGCGGGCGCGTTGCCATGCTAACCGACAAACTTGCGACGCGTATTTTCGGTGGCCAAGAAGCGGCAATCGGCCAGACGATCAAGATCAGTCAGTTGCAGTTCACAGTAATTGGTACCTTCCGCGAAAAGACCAGTACCTTTGGCCAAGGCGAGATCAATGATGAAACCGTACTGATTCCCATCACAGTGATGAAGTACTTCATGCAGTACGAGAAAATTGAGCCGGTTTATATCCAGGTACGCGATTCCGCTGAAGTACCTGAGGTAACCGAAAAAGTCACCAGCATTCTAGAAAGCCGCCACCGGCCTGGCGCTCGCTACGATGTCCAAAACATGGTAGCCATCTTGGAAACGGCAGACACCATCGCAACGGTTTTAACGATGGTTCTTATACTCGTTTCAACCATTGCTTTGCTGATTTCCGGCATCGGCATTATGAATATCATGCTCGTGACCGTGACAGAGCGCACGCGGGAAATAGGGCTCCGCATGGCTGTTGGTGCGTCGCGCCGAGAAGTGCTTCTTCAGTTCCTGGTTGAAGCGGTGGTGATGAGCGTAGTCGGTGGATCCCTGGGTATCGTAATCGGTCTAGCGCTGCCATTGAGCGTACAGTTTTTCACTTCTCAAGTGAAAGTGCCGGTATCGCCACTGTCGGTAGTTGTAGCTTTTGTCGTGTCGTTCGCGGTAGGAGTTACGTTCGGCTTGTTGCCCGCTAGACGGGCAGCTAGTTTGAACCCAACTGAGGCTTTGCGCTATGAATAAAATCCCTTTCGGGGCCGGCTCGCTGCCGCAACGAAGCTAGATCTGATTCAAAACAAAGCCTGCATGCATGAGCGCGCGCGAGGCCTCATCGATTTTTTCAAGATACGCTTCACGGCTCTGATAGCGTTCCTCAACTGATTTGCGTGGGTCGCTCCGTTTTGCGGCGTCTTCTTTGGTCAGCGGGAAGGGAATCCAAGAACCGGTGTAGCTCAACATTTCTGTTGGCGCCCCAATCGCCACGCTCCGCCGGTTCCAACCGGTATACGAAGCCAGCGGCACTTTGATTTCTGGCATTTGAATTCCCCCCAAGTCATTGCCATCGATATCGACCTGCGGAACTAACGTTGGGAAGGGCGCGCCCATCTTCGGCGGCTCAACACTGAAGTCGAGGCGATACGCTTCGCGTTTGTGCAAGGGTGGCTCCGCACCCTGAATTTTAGGAAAGCGCAGACCCTCAAGCATCGTCAGTTCTTTCTTGGCGATCAATGGAAAGCGTGACGGCGGCGGCGGTGTCTCCGTCTTGATCCACCGATCCATCGCCAACAACAGGGCACGCATTCCATATCGATAATCGTTCGCATTCGCTAGATTCTGGCCGGCTGCATGAGCAGGCGGCATTTGCCCGACGGTATGTTGCGAGCCCGCAAAATAGTAGATGCGTGTGCTTGCGGAAGGCAGCACATCCGTCTTGCCGTCAATGCTGGTATGAATCAGCGATGCGCAACGGCCCCAATATTCATAAGAGCCGTTCGTGAGAAAAAGCTTTGGCTGCACGTGCGCGTCATCGGATTTTTCCACTAGATGCTTCTCATCAAACGGCGGCACATCAACCGGATAGAAAACGTTCACAAAGGGCTGGCCATCGCGCGATGGTTGGGCAAAACGTTGATTGAAACTTCCCCGCCCCGCGCCGCCGATGTGGGCCCAAATTCCATCAAAGACTTTCATGCGCGATTCGTTTTCGTTGAAACCGTCGTACAAAAACTCGCGTAGAAAACGGCCGCTTTGCGAAACTCCAAACCCAATGGCTTTCTTTATTTCGGCACGGTCTGCACTGAGTGGAGTCGTGACGCCAGAATATTTCAGGTACGAAACGAAGTCTCGAAGACCAGCCAATCCCAAGCCCGCCACAACTGGGTTCTTTGCTTCGTAGACAATTTCGTAAATACGTCCGGGGGTAAAACCGCCGTTTAACGTTACGTGGTTGCCATCGACGAATTGCCAATCTGTGTGCGGGATCAAAGTGCGCGGCGCGGCTACCGCGTCCCTGACAAACAGTTCATTCTTCACAGAAGCTGGATCAAGTGCTTCATAGCCAATCTCAGCTTTGTCGCCAGTAGAAACTACGTCTTCGCGCCTTTCGCCAACCCATTCAGCATTAATCATTCCGCTGATCGTCTTGCCCAACTTCGTGGCAACAGGCAGATTGGCGCGCAGCATGCCCGGCTCTTTGGGCACATCAAATTCCCAGCCCAACCAAACCAAGGTAAAGCCTTGTTGCAGCAGAAATAAATCGCCCAACGCTTCAGGCGTGGTCAAGTCGCCGCCGCGTTTCGCAAAATCAAACACATTCGTAAGACCTTTGCCGCCGCGGTTTGAGACTTCTACTAAAGCGGTGCCGTTACCGTTACTCGGACGGACCATATAAAAATCTGCTGAGAACTCAACCAGTCCTTGAGCGTTCTTCGGTGCAAGATCGATATCGCGAATGATGCGGTTGGGGCCTAGTTTCGGATCAACTGCAAAGTAGACAGTGCCGCGAGTCACTTCCGCTGGGAAGCCGTTTTTCACCTTGTCGCGATATGCCAAGTCAACGCGAGTGACGGCTGCGTGTGCGCTTACGCCAAGGATGAGAGCAAGGATGATTCGAGACAAGGGACTAAGCGGCCACCGCTCGCGCAGATTCCAAACGGCGGCTCACAAAAGCGTAGGCGCCGAACAGAACCCCGGAGTAGAAAAGATCGGCAAGCAGGGTGCGGCCATAGAACGGCAGGCCAGCAACATAGCAAGCTACGAGCCCAGAAAAAGTATGCTCATAAATGCTATGCGCTCCCAGCCAAACGAAAAAATTTGTAATGAGGTAAAACTGAATGCTTCCGGCACAAGCAACGCCCGCGATGCGCAAAGGGTTTGTGGAGTTCTGCAAAAATCTCTGGCCTAAAAATACGCTGATCAAAAACGAACCATAAATCACAGGTGTCAGCGCCGAATACGGTGGAAATCCGCCTTCTAAACGGCTGCGAATCGGATCGGTAAGAACCATTGCAAAGAGCGGTATCACATACGCTTGCCAGCCGCGAACGCGCGCTCCGCCGAACAGAGCAGTGCCACCAATCGGCGAAAAATTCGGCGGATGCGGAACGAGCCGGACTAGCGCGGCAAGAACCGTTAGCAGAATGGCGAGCGGCTGCAAAAACTGAGGTTTTCGATCCATCTAGCCTTTAAGTATACCGGAGAACGCTACCGCAGCGATCTTCGGGTATTCTGCAGCGTAGACGAGAGCGATTCCCGGGGAACATTCTGGATAAAAGGCCTGATGATCCAGCCCATGCCGCTTGGAATACCGCGCGACATGGAAATGGTGCGGCATTCCGCCAACACACCGCTTCCGCTTGCCTGCAAGCTCCAAAAAGCGTTTAACCGCCATAGTAGCCCGAGGCCTTCCCCTAGCGGAAAATCTTTTTCCTTGGAAGAACCGGCATCCTGAACCTCGCGAATATCGTTCGCATAAGCCCGGCAAATCCATTTTCCAGGAGCTACTTCTTTGTAGTGCGCCTCTTGTTGAACGTCAAAGACAGCCGGCACGAAAGGTTGTTTCCGCTCCAACCTCCAATAACCAGAGAGGTCGTTCCCCTGCCGGTTGACCAGACGCGAGCGAATCACTTCGGGATAGATTTTGGAGTGATGATCGAAGTCTTGTAAGACTGCGACGACTTGATCGACCGTGGTGTTTGGGATGTACACCGCGCCCACCCAATCATGAATCAGGCCATCGGGAATGTCGTGCGGATTCGGGGTGTCGGCAGGTCGAACCAAGAGGTCACCTTTCATCAGCCTCCGCATATCGTCTGGAGAAACATCCAGCGACAAGAAGGGCGCATCGCCCGACCAACGGGCATCAAGTCCGCGTTCGGCTGACTTGACGTAAGATTCAAAGGCGCTGGCAGTGGCAGGCTGAAGCCTGGTCTCGAACTGCGAACACATCGGACAACCAACCAGCCACAATAGAAAAAATAAACGCATTGATCAATGTGCCTTGTAAAGTTCGCTATAGCTCAGTTGTTGCTTAACATAATCTCGCGGATAAGAAATCTCAACTGATGTCACTTTGCCATCTTTGTCGAATTTCGCCGTCAGGTCCGAATTAATGCCAGTCCAATAAGTCGGCAGATCGAGATTCTTGTAACGCTCCACTACTTGATCGCGCAACTGCGGATCGAAGTGCACGCCATATTTATCAATCAGCGCTTTAATAGCCTGGTAATCGCCCTCGGCTTTGATTCGCATCAATTCCGCGAGCAGCATGCCAACGCCTTCGCGCATTTTCTTATAACTGTTGACGCTCACGTAGGTCTTGCCGTTGCGCGTTTCTAAAACAATCGCGCCCGTTTTGTCCATGATGTAGCGGGCAATGAGTTGACGGTCGCGCTGATGGTCCTCTTCAATGCTATCGCCTTTCGGAATCCGCGCTAATTGAGTCAGCATTACGCGCGCGGAAGCGTCGTACATAGCGCGGCCGGTTTCATCAGACTTCACGAGACCTAACTCTTTCAACTTTGGATCGAACACATTCCAGAGCGCTACTAAATCTGCGCGAGCTTCTTCCAACGTCGAATAATATTCTTTCAAGTAACTCGCCGGATCGCCCGTCAGCTTTGGGCTGAGTTTGCCGGAGCCGTGCCCAATCACTTCGTGCATGGCGGTCAACAGTTCGTCAGCACCCGCGCCGTATTTCTGAGCGCGTTCGAATTCCTCAGGCGTAGCCGCAAACTCGCGGACGACCTTTGTCCCCACCGCTTCAGCAAAGGCTCGCGTTGCGCTCGAGAACAGAAAATTCTTCGTGCCATATTTCTGGTGAACTTCGTCCTCGTTCGGCAGGTTGTCTCCAATCGTCGAAACGTGAAAGTCACCAGTTTCGATCACCGTTTCAACAGCCTTGGCCACAGGCGGGCGCGCGTTCTGTTGTTTATACCGCGCATCCCACGGCGCTAGACCCTCGAAATAGCTGGCATTCGCGGCTATTTTCAGCATTGACGCAGACAAAGCCTGGTCGGTGATGCAGACAAAACTTTGGGAAGTGCCTTTGGCTGCGCGAGCATCGCGATACGTTTCAATAAACCCGTTCGCGAAATCCACCGTTGGATTATTCTGCACCCAAGCCATGCCGAAGTTGACCCAATCTGAATACTCACCGGTTTGATAGAAACGGATCAGATCTGCAATCACCGCGGCTTGAGCAGGCTCGGCATATTCGCGCGCTTGATTGAGAAAGGTGATGGCTTTGGAGAGATATTCGGAGTAGAGACCATGCTTACCAGCCCGATAAACTTGCTCAACCAGCTTGCCGTTTTCTTTCACAATCCGCGAGTTCAGCCGGTAATGCTCGGTGAAGCCCTTCAAGTCCGCTAAATTAACTCCGAAATAGAAATTGTTAGAACTCGCTTGAATGATGTCTTTGCCGCCTTCGGGATTCTTCGCAGTCAGTCTTGGTTCGAAGTTTGGATCAAAGAGCGATGGCGCAAGAGCATCTACACCAGCGGCCAAATCTTTTCTTCCAGCGCCAATTAACGCGGCTCTTAAGCTTTCGGCAGTGAACTGCGGCAAAAGCTTTTGTCCAGTTTGTTCGTGATGATTACCTTTATTCGCCCAAAACAGTTTCGTAAAAGCCAGCACCTGCCCATAGGTTTGCGGATCGACCTTATCTTTTGCGCTGACCACCGCTTCCAACATTTCTTTCTGCCGCAAGCCAAATCTCGAAAGCTGATCGTAGATGATCGGGTCAACCGCAATTGATGCTTGCGTAAGCCAGTAGACCAAAGCCTGTTGTCGCGGAGTCAGCGAACTAAAACTATGAGCCTCAATTTGAATGAAAGCGGTGTTTTCGACACGTTCGACGAGCGGCGATTCCCCACGCGCCAGCAATAGCGAAAGACTCGCGGTACAGACGAACTTGAGCAATTGAATTGGTCTCACTTGAACATGGCCTCGCGACGCGCCTTGAATTCGTTACCGTCATTCCACTTTGGATAGGTTGGGGAGTTCGCTACCAACCTGCCCACTTCAAACAAAAGCCGCATATCTTCGACTTCGCCCGAAAGGTCCCAGCCGGGTTTAATCTCGTCAGACACCTTGTGATAATCGTTCGTGTTGTATTCCTCGCGCTTCTGTTCGCCGAACCCAGCAGGCTTGCCAATATAGTCTTCGCCTGGCTCAACGTTCAGCGCTGGCACACCCTCTTTAGCGAATTCGAAATGATCGGAACGATAGAAACCGCCACGTTCGGGCGTGGGGTCGGGCTTCAAAGTACGGCCGCCCTGTTGATCGGCAACACGTTTAGCGATGTCGTCAAGCGTCGAATTACCGAGTCCAATAATCACCAAGTCGCGCGTCCGGCCCCAAGGATTCATGGAGTCCATGTTGATATCCGCCAGCGTTTTCTTCAATGGATAAAGCGGATTCACCGCGTAATACTTCGATCCAAGAAGGCCCTTCTCTTCAGCGGTCACGGCCAAGAATAAGAGTGACCGTTTCGGTGCGGGCGTAAGTTGCGCGTAGGCATGTGCCAATTCCAAAAGCCCCGCACAGCCAGAGGCATTGTCTACTGCGCCGTTATAAATCTGGTCGCCTTTGAGAGCAGGATCTTTGCCAAGATGATCCCAATGCGCAGTGAACACCACGTATTCGTCGCGCAATTTCGGATCGCTGCCCTCTAGTTTGGCGATCACATTCTTCGATTGCACTTCACGAAATTTGTTCTTCAAATCAAAAGACCAGCGAGCGTTTAGCGTTACCGGATGAAAATCTTTGCGCACAGCGCGCTGTTTCAACTCGCCGAGATTTTGGCCCGCAGCCGAGAAAATCTTTTCAGCCATCGGATAGGTAATCCAAGACTGCACGGCCACGCGATGCGCATTCCGATCAGGCGTCTGAATGTCGAAATTTTCTCTCGTGTTGCTGCCGACTACAACTTCGAAGGGATACCCGGCCGGACCCGTTTCGTGGATGATCACTGCAGCCGCCGCACCTTTTTCCGAAGCGATCTCATACTTGTAGGTCCAGCGGCCGTAGTACGTCATGGCCTTGCCCTTGAACATCTTCGGGTCAAGTTGCGAAGGATTCTTTGGATCTGGCACGGCGGGATCGTTCACCAGCATCACAATCGTTTTGCCACGCACGTCAACGCCTTTGTAATCGTCCCAGCCGTATTCGGGAGCAACAACACCATAGCCAACAAACACAACATCCGAATCTTTCACGTCGATTTCTGGAACCGGGCGAATGGTCCACGCGGCCAAATCTTTCTTCGGTTCAAGGTCAATGCGCTGGCCGTTGGCAATCACGTGAGAAGTCGGTGTGGATTGAATGCCAAAGAGCGGAACATTCTGAACGTAGGTGCCGTCAGGATTGCCTGGCTTCAGACCATAGCGCTTGAATTGGTCTGTCAAATATTTCACCGTCAACTCTTCGCCTTTCGTCGATGGGGCGCGGCCTTCGAACTCGTCGCTCGAAAGCACTTTGATGTGGGCTAGAAGATTTTCAGACGTGATAACTCTCTCGGCTGCGTCCGGTGTGAGGAGCAGAGCCGATAGTACGAGACGGCGCATAAACGCAGTGTAGCGAGAACCTGCGGTAACTTTAATAGTGTTTTGACTTATCGCGCCACTATCGGATCAGTTGTTTACCGGTTTGATGATCTGAAAACTCTGCTGGCCAAGGCCACACCGTTGCGCTCTGGAGACCAATTGGCTGGGCTCGCAGCAGCTAGCGCGCAGGAACGCGTTGCCGCTCAAATCGCGTTGGCCGATGTGCCCTTGGATTATTTTCTTGATGAGCCATTAGTTCCTTACGAAACAGACGAAGTAACGCGGCTCATTTTCGATTCCCACGATTCAACTGCATTTAGTGAAATCGCGCATCTCACCGTCGGCGAGTTCCGAGATTGGTTACTTGATGGCGCGGTCGATGGCGCAACACTCACACGCATATCACCGGGATTGATTCCCGAACAGGTCGCCGCGGTTTCAAAGTTGATGCGCCTGCAAGATCTGGTAAAGGTCGGGAGCAAAGTCAACGTCGTAACGCGTTTTCGAACGACCGTTGGACTGCCCGGCCGCCTAGCGACTCGACTGCAACCCAATCATCCCTCTGACGACGCCCGCGCCATTGCGGCCAGCATCATCGACGGCTTGATGTTAGGTAGCGGCGACGCTGTTATCGGCATCAATCCCGCAACAGACAATCCGCAGACCGTAGCCAAGCTGATGATCATGATTGACACAATTCGCCAGCGCTATAGCATCCCCACGCAAAGTTGCGTCTTGGCACATGTCACCACACAACTAGAAGCGTTGCGCGCTGGCGCTCCAGTCGATTTAGTTTTTCAATCCATCGGCGGAACGGAGGCGACGAACACTTCTTTTGGCATCAATCTGGCCCTTCTTCGCGAGGCTCACCAGGCAGCGCGTGAACTGAAGCGCGGCACCGTTGGCGATAACATCATGTACTTCGAAACCGGGCAAGGCAGCGCACTTTCCGCCAATGCACATGCGGATATGGATCAACAAACTTGTGAGGCACGAGCCTATGGCGTGGCGCGCGCTTTCAATCCGATGCTGGTGAATACAGTTGTCGGTTTCATCGGCCCTGAGTACTTGTACGACGGCAAACAAATTTTGCGCGCGGCTCTGGAAGATCATTTCTGCGGCAAGCTTCTGGGTTTGCCAATGGGCTGCGACGTCTGCTACACCAACCACGCCGAGGCCGATGACGACGATATGGACGCCATCTTGACAATGCTCGCCGCCGCCGGCGTGAACTACATCATGGGCGTTCCCGGCGCTGACGACATCATGCTCAATTACCAAAGCAGTTCGTTTCATGACGCGCTCTACTTGCGATCGGTATTCGGCTTGCGGCCTGCGCCGGAGTTTGAAGAATGGTTGAAGCATCGGCCAGCCTTACCGGAAATGGCCGCACTGCTCGAAGCATGAAGCTGACTGACTATACAAACGCGCGCGTCGGTCTTGGGATCACTGGCGAAAGTTTGCCTACAACGGCGCAGCTTAATTTTCGTCTGGCGCACGCGCAAGCTCGCGATGCGGTTCATTTCCCCCTCAACGCCGCGGCGCTGGCTAACGAAATGTCTCACTGCAGTTGGAAGGCTACGGTGTTGCAGAGTGCCGCGGAAAATCGCGCCGAATATTTGCGTAATCCAGATAAAGGTCGCCGATTAAGCCACGCTTCAGCGGCCGCGGTTCGCCAGCAAGTTGCGTCGGGTTCTACCGCGATAATCGTGGCCGATGGCTTATCGGCTTTAGCAGTCCACCGCCACGCCGTTCCTCTCTTAAAAGAAATCTCGTTTGATACTAACCACTCTTTTTGGATTGTTCAGCAGGGCCGTGTCGCCATCGGTGATCAGATCGGTGAACTCGTGAAAGCCGACCTGGCAATTGTCATCTTGGGTGAGCGCCCGGGTTTAAGCACACCAGATAGCCTGGGCATTTATGTAACCTGGGCACCGCATGTAGGGCGTAACGATGCCGAGCGCAATTGCATTTCGAATATTCACGGCCACGGCCTTTCCTACGCAGAGGCGGCCCACAAGCTCGCGTTCTTGGTAAACGAAGCCAGAAAGCGCAAGCTCACTGGCGTGACGCTGAAAGAGACCGCCGGAAATTTACTCAGCTAAACTTGCGCTCGGTATGATGCTAGGCAGAATCCACCATGAACCGACGCACCTTCATCAAAACCAGCAGCGCCCTAGCGGCTATTGCGACCCGTAAGCTTACTGCCGATTCACCGCGCGAGATCCGCAAAGGCATCATGTATGCCACCATCAAACTCGACGGCAGCGTCTTAGATAAGTTCAAGGCAGTGAAGGCTGCTGGGTTCGACGGCATTGAGCCCATGAGCCACATGTCGCAAGCGGAAGTGTTGGACGCATTCCACCAAACTGGACTTAAAGCCGCCAGCGTCTGTTGCGACACACATTGGAAGAGTCCGCTGTCAGATCCGAGCCCCGAAGTGCGCGCTGTCGGCGTTCGCGGTTTGGAGCAGGCCCTCAAGGATGCCAAAGCTTACGGCGCCAGTTCAGTCCTTCTCGTACCGGCCGTTGTTAACAAGCAAGTGTCCTATAAAGATGCCTACACTCGATCACAAATCGAGATTCGCAAGGTGCTCCCGCTGGCGCACGATCTAGGCGTGAAGATTGCTTGCGAAAACGTTTGGAATCATTTCTTGATGAGCCCACTTGAGGCCGCGCGCTACATCGACGAATTTGAAAGCAATGCCATCGGCTGGCACTTCGATGTAGGAAATGTGATCACTTTTGGATGGCCAGCACAGTGGATCAGCATCTTGGGCAAGCGGATTCAGAAACTCCACATAAAGGAATACAGTCTAGCGAAGCGCGACAAAACCGGCCCGTATTCTGGCTTCGAAGTGAAGTTTCTAGAAGGCGACAACGATTGGCCCAGCGTCATGAAAGCTCTCGATGAGATCGGCTATCACGGTTGGGGAATCGCGGAGCAACCCGGCGCAGATTCACCGGAAGGGCTCAAGGATCTGTCAGACCGCATGAGCAAAATCTTCGCAAGTTAGCAAGCAAGGTCATGGGAAAGCTAGTCACGAAAATCATTTTTAGATTCGCCCTGCTGGCGGCTTGTGTGTTGGCCGCTTTCCTACTGCTCTTATCTTTTCCGCAGCCTCTGTTCTCATATTCGCTGCGCGTAGATAATTTAGTACTTCATTCCGACCGTCCGATTCCAAGCCTGTCCGCCCAAAACGTTCTCAAACTTGCGCAAGACAAATTAGCGAAATCTCCGCTCTATTCAAACCGCGAAGTTTATGACATCTTTGTTTGCAATGCAGCTTGGCGACAAGCGCTGCTGTTCAACAAAGACTACGGCGCGGGCGGAGTTGCTCTGTATCCGCTGTCATCGAACATTTTTCTTCGCGACTCATGGATCGAACAGAATCGGCTCATTTCGCCTCTTGGAACACCAGTTGCAGCCGATCGAACTTTGGACTATTTCATCGCGCATGAAATTACTCACCAAGCCACGGGTAAGGCTATCGGTCCCATTCGTTTCCTGAAATTACCGCAATACATTCGCGAAGGTTACGCAGATTATGTTGGCAAGGGCAGTTCACTCAACTATGACGAAGCGAAGCGTGCCTTTCTAGCGGGTGCGCCAGAAATGGATTACAAGAAATCTGGGCTCTATTTGCGATATCACCTGTTAGTCGCATATCTCTTGGATCACCAAGGTTGGACAGTGTCGCGGTTGTTGCGCGATTGCCCTCCTCAACAAGCTGTAGAGAACTCAGTTAAGCAAGAACGCCGTCCTTAACAAGCTGGTGAACTTCCGCTAGATATTCCGAAAGCACAGTATCCTCTTCAATGAACGGCACGTGCTTTCTGATGCATTCATAAACCGGCTGCGTGCCTTTGCCAAGCCGTGTATTCGGGCCTAATACGCGGCGTCGAAAATCGATTCCCTGCGCGGCAGCCATCAGCTCAATCGCAAGAATGTACTCTACGTTCGCCGAAACCTGCCGCAATTTTAGACCCGCTGTGCAGCCCATGCTCACGTGGTCCTCCACATTAGCCGACGTCGGAATTGTATCGACACTCGCCGGATGCGACAGTACTTTGTTCTCGGTCGCGAGCGCTGCCGCGGTGTACTGCAAAATCATGAAGCCCGAATTCAAACCACCGTTCACCGCCAGAAACGCCGGGAGTGTTTGTGTGTTTGATGCTTCATCGGTTAAACGCATAATCCGTCGTTCGGAAATATTGCCGAAATCACTGATCGCAATCGCCAGATAATCCATCGCAATGGCTAGCGGCTCGCCGTGAAAATTTCCGCCCGATAAAACTTCAATCTTGTCCCCGTCGCAAAAGATCAATGGGTTATCAGTCACCGCGTTCAGTTCGATCTCAAAAACCCAACGGCAATAGGCAACCGCATCGCGCGCCGCACCGTGAACCTGCGGAATGCAACGCAGAGTGTAAGCATCCTGCACATTCGTCGAATCCGCGCCGCGCACAAACTGGCTCCCTGCTAGCAGATCTCGCAAACCGGCCGCACATTCAATCTGCCTGGGAAACGGCCGCAGCGCATGAATTCGTTCATCAAACGCCACCGCCGTCCCGTGCAAAGCTTCCAGGCTCAGGCAACCCGCAGTGTCTGCAATATGGCTAATCCGTTCGGCTCGCACTGTCTCCAAGACACCCAACGCACACATCACTGAAGTGCCGTTCGTAAGCGCTAGACCTTCTTTCGCCGCCAAGGTTATCGGTTGCAAACCAGCACGACGCAGCGCTTCCCCGCCCGTTAGAATTTCGCCTCGATATTCTGCGGTCCCTTCGCCAATCAAAGGAAGACTCATGTGCGCTAAGGGAGCCAGGTCACCACTGGCCCCAAGCGAACCCTTTGATGGGATCACGGGGTGAACACCAGCGTTCAACATCGCAAGCAAGAGTTGTAGTGTCTCCACTCTGATTCCAGAAAATCCTCGCGCCAGCGTGTTAGCGCGAATCAGCATAATGGCCCGCGTGGTTGCGCGGTCAAACGGCTCGCCAACCCCCACCGCATGACTCACCAAAATATTGCGCTGCAGCTTCTCAACTTGCTCAACCGGGATAACTCGATTTTTGAAGGCGCCGAATCCGGTCGTGATGCCGTATGCCACACGTCCTTCGCGTAACAAAGTCTGAACAGCCTGCGCGGCCCGCTCCACTTTCTCAACTGCCACTGCGGACAAGAGAACTTCCGGCTGTCCCGGTTCACCAAACGCAACCTGGACAACCTGCTCAATGGTGAGATGCTCACCATCAAGGCTTAACTGCGAGATCATCAATATGCTCCATTTAAAGTATGCCTGTCAGTACGAGTGGAATTCTGGTCCCGCCTCACATTTCCGCGTTAAAGGGATATGAGCCAGGACTGAGTACCGAAGAGATTCAGCAACGCTACGGCCTTGATCGAGTTGTCAAACTTGCTTCCAACGAAAACCCGCTAGGATGCTCGCCGCAAGCCGTAGAGCGCGCACAGCAAGCTTTAGCGAGCCTTGCGCGCTACCCTACCGGCGGATTGGCGTTGCGGCATAGACTGGCGGAATTATTCAACGTAAACATAGAGAACGTGATTGCTGGCTCAGGAAGCGAAGGCATCATCTCAAACATTGTGCGCACGTTTCTGAACGACGAAGACGAAGTTCTGACAACAGACTCTGCGTTTCTCGGCTTCCAGGTTTTAGCGCGCGGTCGTGGCGTGGCGTATCATACAGTTCCCTACCGGAATTGGCATTACGATTTGAACGCGCTCGCCGATGCCATTAATCCCAAAACAAAACTCATTTACCTCGCCAATCCCAACAATCCAACCGGCACCTTCTTCACCCGTCAAGCCTTCGAGCAGTTTCATAAGCGCGTCCCCGAACGTGTGCTCATCATCTTGGACGAGGCTTATTATGAATTCGGAGTTGTCGAGCAGTCCTTTCCAGACTCCATGCATTACCGCTTCGACAACGTCATCACGCTTCGAACGTTCTCGAAAGCTTATGGGCTGGCAGCCGCGCGCGTCGGCTATGGCTTCGCACACAAAGATCTGATTTCCGTTTTGTTGAAAGTGAAGTTGCCATTTGAACCAAGTGGCCCTTCTGAAGCAGCAGCGTTGGGCGCACTCGAAGACCGCGAGTTCATGATCAGGACTGTAGCCAACAATGTCAAAGGCTTGCTATACCTAACCCGCAACCTTCGCCAAGTTGGTTTTGAAGTGGTCCCGTCTGCCGGAAATTTCGTCATGATCGCGCTTAAAGATCCTCCGCAGGCGAAGCACATTTTTCAAAGCCTGCTCGAACGCGGAGTGATCATTCGGCCTCTTGCCACTACAGGTTTGCCAAGCTGTTTGCGCATCTCAGTGGGAACGCCAGAAGAGAACGAATACTTCCTGAACACACTCCGGCAGATTTTGCACGATGGTGTAGTGTGACCATATAGACGAACCCCTCCGTGTAGCGGCGCGTTCTAGATCTACCTGACATGAGGGATGGATGAGCACCAGAGTCGCTCTGAACCACCAAACGAACTACAAATACGAAAGACGAATCACCCTGGGACCGCAAGTAGTGAGGCTGCGGCCAGCAGCGCATTCGCGCACGCCCATTACCAGCTATTCGTTAAAAATCAAGCCCGCCAAACATTTCATTAATTGGCAGCAAGATCCTTTAGGTAATTATCTGGCGCGTTTGGTTTTTCCAGACCCAACCGATGAATTCTCGGTTGAGGTGGATTTGATTGCCGAATTATCCGCCATCAATCCGTTTGATTTCTTCCTTGAACCCTACGCTGAGCAATTTCCGTTTCAATACCCGCCAGAGTTGGCGCGCGATCTTGAGCCCTATTTAAAGGTCACTCAAACCGGCCACTTGCTCGAGAATTTTGTTGCAAGTATTCCGAAAACTTCGCGCGCCACCGTTGGCTTTCTGGTTGATTTGAACCGCACAGTTTGCGACGAAATTGCCTACGAAATTCGCCTGGAAGAAGGAATTCAAACAACGGAAGAAACGCTGGAACGGGGCCGCGGGTCCTGTCGCGATTCCGGTTGGCTCTTGGTTGAGATTCTTCGTCATCTAGGGTTGGCTGCGCGTTTTGTATCGGGTTATCTCATCCAACTTGCCACCGAAAAAGGCAAGAGCGACACTGCCGATTTGCACGCTTGGGCGGAAGTGTTTTTGCCCGGCGCTGGATGGATCGGTCTAGATGCGACATCTGGCCTGATGGCGGGCGAAGGCCACATTCCGCTGGCTTGCACTCCTGACGCCACCGACGCCGCGCCCATCACCGGCACCATGGAAAAAGCGGGCGTTGATTTCAGCTTCTCTATGAAGGTTGAGCGCCTGGCTGAAGCACCGCAATTCGCCGAGCCGGTAAATGATCGCGAATGGACTGCCGTACACGCGGTCGCGCACAAAATTGATGCCGATTTGAAGGAAACCGATGCGCGTCTCACTATGGGCGGCGAACCTACCTTTGTTGGCTTAGACGATCCCGATAGTCCGCAATGGAACGCCGCTGCCTTGGGTCCTGAAAAACGAACGCTGGCAGAAAGCCTCATTCGCGGGCTGCGCGAAAAGCTCGCCCCTGGTGCGCTCCTGCATTACGGACAAGGAAAGTGGTATCCGGGCGAGCCGCTTCCGCGTTGGGCTTTGCAATGCTGTTGGCGCGCCGACGGAGTACCCGTTTGGGAGAACATTGATCTCATCGCCCGCGCGGAACATCCCGACGGCAACACAACTGCCGATGCAAAGGTGTTCATTGAGGCTCTTTCGCGGCGGTTGGAGGTGAGCGCCAGCAATATCATGCCCGCTTACGAAGATACGTTTTACTACCTGTGGCGTGAACGCAAACTGCCTGTCAATCTTGATGTCGCCGATTCGAAACTGGCCGACCCCCGCCAGCGCGAAGAACTACTGCGCGTTTTCGAACGCGGCTTAATGGAACCGGTTGGTTATGTTTTGCCTATTCGCCGCCGCCAAACCGGGGCGCGCATTTATTGGTCGAGCCAGCACTGGTTCTTACGTCCCGACCGTCTGTTGCTCGTCAACGGCGATTCGCCCATCGGCTTCCGGCTGCCGCTCGAAGGTCTGCCATGGGTAGAACCGGACGAAATTGAATACGATTTCGAAGAAGATCCGTTCGCGCACCGCGAAAAGTTGCCGCCGCGCCCGGCCCGCAAGCCTTCGCTATTCGACAAGCCACCGGCTGAAGACCCACTGCCCGCGAAACCGCAGCGCGGCCAATCAGCGGGCGAAACCATTCGGCCCGCGCTATGCGTGGAAGTTCGCCAAGGCCGCTTGCACGTGTTCATGCCCTATGCGCCGAAGCTTCCCGACTATTTGGACATGATCGCGGCAGTCGAAGACACTTGCGCTTATCTTAAAAAGCCAGTATGGATCGAAGGCTACCAGCCGCCTTCCGATCCGCGTCTGAAGACGTTTAGTGTCACTCCAGATCCCGGCGTGATCGAAGTGAACCTGCCTCCTGCTGCGAGTTGGGACGAACTCGAACACATCAATCAAATCGTCTTCGCAGAAGCGCAAGCTAATAAACTAACTGCGCAGAAGTTTGCCATTGACGGCAAACATACCGCAACCGGAGGCGGCAATCACATCGTGATCGGCGGACCGACTGCGGCGGATAGTCCCCTACTGCGGCGTCCGGATTTGCTGCGCAGCATGATCGCTTTCTGGCAAAATCACCCGTCGCTCTCCTATCTGTTTTCAGGCGTTTTCATTGGGCCGACGAGCCAGTACCCGCGCATTGACGAGGCGCGCATGGATTCGCTTTACGAAATGGAAATTGCCTTCAGCCAGTTGCCAACGGGCGATTGTCCTCCTTGGCTAGTGGATCGGCTCTTCCGCAATCTGCTGGTGGACATGACTGGCAACACCCACCGCGCGGAGTTCTGCATCGACAAGCTTTATCCGCCGCAAGGGTCTGGATCACGGTTAGGACTCCTCGAGTTGCGCGCCTTCGAAATGGCGCCCGATGTTCGAATGGCAATGCTTCAATCGCTGCTGATCCGCGCCTTAGTTGCTGCTTTTTGGAAGCAGCCCTACAAGAATGGCTTGGTGCGCTGGGGCACAGCGCTGCATGACCGCTTTCTCTTGCCCCATTTTGTGCGGCAAGACTTCGCAGACGTCACTTCCTATCTAGCCGAAGTGGGCTACACGGTGTCGTCCGAATGGTTCGATCCTCAATGGGAATTCCGTTTTCCCAAACTGGGCAACTTGAGCGTGGGGACGATTCAACTGGAACTGCGGCAAGCGCTGGAACCTTGGCACGTCCTTGGCGAAGAAGTGATTGCGGGCGGTACGGCACGCAATGTAGATTCATCGCTCGATCGGGTACAGGTAA
>Ga0182012_10000668_pt1 | contig 37707 bp, 49 predicted proteins | sample 612S2SmetaG_FD_120486 | JGI IMG/M metagenome (GOLD analysis project Ga0182012, IMG submission 120486) | Permafrost microbial communities from Stordalen Mire, Sweden - 612S2S metaG | ecosystem: Environmental > Terrestrial > Soil > Wetlands > Permafrost | place: Sweden: Stordalen | collected...
GCCGGATACCCGGGCCGAGCCGGATACCCAGGCCGAGCCGGATACCCAGGCCGAGCCGGATACCCGGGCCAAGCCGGATACCTGGGCCACGCCGGATACCCGGGCCGAGTCATATACCTGGGCCAAGCCGGATACCTGGGCCGAGCCATATACCTGGGCCAAGCCGGATACCTGGGCCGAGCCGGATACCTGGGCCAAACCGGATACCTGGGCCGAGCCGGATACCCGGGCCGAGCCGGATACCTGGGCCTCATCAAATACCCAACATGCTCCTTCTTGGCTTAAATTTTCCTCTTTTTCAATCCAACCACCTAATCGGCCATCAGACAATCGTTTTATTCTTTTTAGAGTTATAGTATCTATAGTCTTTGTTTCACCTGTAAACTCATACTTTTTAATGCTCATCTTATTTATCCTCCATAGAGTCCATAGCTTTATCTATAACAGCGCCTGGGTCTTCTTCGTGCCCACAATTAATACAGATACCGTGATCTCGTTCGTCTGAATGGGGACAACAAGCCTGACAATCAGGGATACAACAATATGTTTTACCTGACTCGATTTCATTACCATCCTCACAGGTATTAGGGCCATCTAATTGTTTTACATTTATAGTTGTTGTGCTCATTTACTTTCCCCTTGATACTGGCAAGAATATTAGAAGGGGGGCTCCTTGGGTGGTAGAAATGTCCACCACACAATAATCTTTTTTACTTCTACCCATTGCTCTTATTTCTACCACTCTTCCAGCACCATAAGCTGTATTAATCTTAGAGCCTAAAGTAAATCGGTCCATTGATTCCTTCTTTGTTCGGTCCATTGATTCCTCCTTTGTTTAATATAAATTTAAATTGTTAAGCAATTATGTATTTACATAAACCAGTAGTGGCGTTTCCATTCTCACCTGCTAAGATCTTGGTAAGATTACTCATTTACATACCCCAGATGTGGTATAAATATTATACTGAGAATAGTGTGTACAGCTAGATTGACTTGGTGCACTTGAGCACCCAGTAAGAACGCAAATAGCTATAAGAAAGCAAATATCTAAAAGTATAACCAACAAACATAGTCCAGACATAATTCGCTCTTTACTCATTATTTTTTCCTCCTGCTATAAGGGTAAACCTATCGCGTCTTTCAGCCAATCTCCTGCATTGTGCCACTACAAATACCGTACACTCTTCCCAAGATCCTCTACAAACTCCTTGGCCCCTACAAGTTACTAGCCAGGTATTCGCGGTGGGGGATACATTATTGTGTAAAATGAATGGACCAAACTTATATTTTTTATTACTCATTTTACCCTCTTAATTAATTCATTCGGTACCCAACTTACCTCATCATTAGCAAACAACACCTTGGTCATACCAGCCACAGTCTCTAGTCCTAGGCCCCTTCGGCCTCGGTAGTACAGATGAAAGGTTCTGGGCTTGACTAAGACTTGTGTTGGTTTTGAATCACTTTGAGGTCCCACTAAAGCCCTAAAAACAGCCATAATTATCTCTCCTAGTAAGGCACATCCAATTAAATAACTTATAAAATGAAACAAGCCCTACCTCCTATACAGTAGATGCTACCGTAAGGCTGTAGGGCTTGTCAAGGAGGCAAATAAGGGGGAACTTAGTTACTTTACTTTTTCTTTTACTTCTTTAACTAACTCTTTAAATCTATCCTGTAGGTTGCCTGAAATCTGCTTCTCTGGGGGCGGAGCGTAACGTTTATTATTTAATATCCACTTTCCTACCCTAGCTAGCAGCTTATCTTCTTGATTATTCCTACTGGCCAACCAATCTTCTACCTTAAGCTCCATCAACTGCTCTGGAGTCATAAGCATAAGCTCTATGCCGCGCTCTGTGAGTTTCTTTTCCTTTTCGATACGTCTAGCATCAACCAAGGCAATAGCCCTAAGCATTGACTCTTTGTTGGCATGCACTGTAACAATTGCATCCCCAACCCTATAAGACTCCCCTGGCTTAAAAGCTGTGTGCTTATCTAGTTGGTATTGGTGTCGGATGGTAACATTACCAACCTTATCTCCCAATCTGACGGAGGGCTTTGTACGGCCATCTTGAGTTTGTTCAGCCTTTTTAAATAAACCTTTAAGAAAAGACTTAAGCTTTTGTAGCATCCTGTGCCTCCAGTACAATAACCTCAATCATTTGACTTGGCACAATACATTCTAAGCCATTGGCGAATGTTACAAATGCTCCAAGGGGGTGTAACGCCATTTTAATTCCGGGGTGAAATTGCTGGTTCAAGGTGCGTTGGCTTAGCTCTTTGTATCCTGGGATAAAGAGAGCCTTGGTTAATTGACAATGCAAGATATTTCTGGGTTTCATTAGTACTCCTTAAGGTATTTTTGGTTTAGTGCCCAGTCTAGAACAGTAGTTTGAGGTTTATTCATGTCCTTAAAAGCTACATACATTCCTTTAGGAAGTTCATCACTTGGTACAACTAGTGCCTTATTGCCTAATTGTATAGCCCTATATTCTATCTCTTCTGTTTTAATATCACAGTACTGCACAGAAGAACCAAGAGAATCCTCTAATGCTCTATAATCCTCAAAAGAGCATACTATTAAATGTATATGGAGACCTAAATTTAGTATAGCCTCTCTAATTGGAACATTATTATTAAATTGTTTCATTTTATTTCCTTTAATAGTTTACTAGCAATGCCTAATTCTTCAGACCGCCATGGGAGTTTAACGTAAACAAAAGGAGTTTGTCCATCTGTAAAAGCGTATCCTAATATAACGTCTGGGTCTTCTTCTAGACAAGCCACTAAGAAGTTATTCTTAGCAGACTCACTATGCATTAAGTCTTCTATCCGCTTATGTTGAAGCTTAGACCAGGTTGATCTTTTTAAAGTAGTTTTATTGCCTTTATCAAACCACTTATTTCTTAAATAAGTAGCAAAGATAAAGGCATGGTCAGACTCGACAATAGGCCTAATTTGAATCTTCATTAAGCCTCTCCCTTAAGTATATAGAAAATTGACGTTTACCTCTAGTCAAGAGAGTTCTGGTAGTAAAAACAGAAATGTTTAAATCTTTAGCAGTCTCTCTAATAGACTTACCTTCAGCATGCAATTGCCACACCTTCTTCTCCAACTCCCAGTAAGGCTCGTTTAGAAAGTGCTCAGCGTAGATGTAATAGTCCCTAATACCCTCAAAAGTACCCTCAGAACTTGGCTGCCTTACCTGGGAGCTATTGGTAGTCTTCCACTTAGGCCTAAGTAGGTTCAAGAAATCTGTGCCATGTCCTTGGTACTCAATATCATCAAATCCAGAATCCTTGAGCTTCTTATACCACTTATCCTGTAAACTCTTAAGTTGTTTCTTTGAGCGATGCATTTATAGTAGTATCCTTTACAACTTGAGCAGACACTTGCATAGCAGCTGCCTTTACCAATTGTTTTGAGATAAACCTAGGAGATACGTAAAATACATTTGTAGGTAAATGTAAGATAAACTGTGCCGTAAGGTTTTTGGTACTTGTATTATATGGAAGACCCGATATATCTACAATTTCGCCTACCAAAGTATTAAACTCTGCCATACCTCTAGGCAAACGTTGTGGAATAAATCCCCAGATAAAGCTACTCAGCTTCTTTAACATCCGTAGCTCCTTTCTCCACCGTGGCCTTTACCTCTTCTTGAATTTTAATTTTAAGCTTGGCTGCCTCAACTCCCATTTTGTCAAGCTTCTGAGTTTGAGAGTTGATCTCACTATCAATAGCTGCAATATTTTCCTTAATCATATGTTTTCGGTAAAACATGTTACCTAGCTCAAACAGAGCTTGATTAAAGTCTTGTTGAAGCTGTTGAAGGTTTTGTGAAGGTTGTTCTGGATTAACATTTTGTTTCTTTTTAAAAGGAATCATTAGTAATTCTCCATCTGTAAAGGATACATCTACCTATAATATAGCACCAGCTTTTACATAAGTAAAGGGAATAATACAAATAATTATCCCGCGATTCGCGGGGTATTCATACCTCTTATCTGTTACAGTTGTATAGGTCCGGAGCCGTAATGTCCAGGCTATCACATTAGTCAATACTAAATTATTATTCTTTACTAGTAAAGTGTTTTCTTTTATTATATATGTATGCATAAACTATCTAGAGAGGCTAGGTTAGCTTATTTAATAGAATTATTGAATAAAAGGTTTAGGGCCCATAGGTCAACAGTTTCTGATATAAAGAGAATAAACTCCTTGAGGATAATTTATTCAGCTGAAAAAGACTATAAATCTGGATTTTTAGTAAACAACAAGTTTATAAAGAGAATAAAATGAAAAGGATAATAACTAATAAGTTAAACCTCCCAGAAGCTTATGTATTTTCTGTTCAAAATGACCCATATGACCCAGATGATGGGGGAGAGAGAAGTGATTACACTATAACAGGCCTATTAAAGCCTCCAAGAGCAGCACAAATTGAAAGAACCAATACACTTGAAGTAGACGCAGCAGATATGTTGGCTCTTTTACAAGGCCAGCTTATCCATTATATGTTAGAGAGGGCGAAACCAGAGTTAGAGGCTCGGGGTTTTATTATTGAGAAAAGGTTTTATAAAAAATACTCAGTAAACATGCCAGATGGAACTATTAGGATATTTAATATATCTGCTAAGATAGATGTATTCGATCCTGTTAATGGTAGGCTATCCGACTATAAATATACTTCAACCTCTTCAGCTTCCTATGGACTCAAGGAGGAGCACAGGCTACAAGTCAATTTCCAAAGTATGCTTGTTCGTAATGCAGGGTTCAAGGTTGTTCAAGCTGAGACAGTGATGTTAATGAAAGACTGGTCCCCTATGAAGTTATTTGGAAGTTATCCAACGGCCCCTACTGCCCTCCATCCTGTGCCATTTATGAAAGATGATGAGATCGATCATTATATAATAGAACGCATTAAAGCCCATGAGGCAGCCAAAGTTACCCTGCCCCTATGCTCGGATGAAGAAAAATTTAATAGACCTTCTTTTGCAGTTATTAAGGGAGGGCAAGCAAAAGCAGTAAGAGTTTTTAAGTCTGAAAAAGAGGCTAATACATTTATTTCTGCTATTGACTTCATCTCCTTTGACAAGTATTCTATTGTAAAGAGACCTGGAACAAACATTAATTGCCTTCACTATTGTCCCGCTCGTTCCATATGTGAACAGGCTAAGGCAGATAGACCGGCAGTTATTCTGGATGAAGACGGGTTTGTAAAAGTATGATAAATTATATACTGATAAATGTGTTGTGTATATTAGGAATATTATTATTATCTTTTATGTTCTATACACAAGGGTGTATAGTATAATAAATAGTAGCGGCGTGGAGCAAAGTCCTATATGGTAATGCGAAGGGTATTGGTTGGAGTCGTTTCCAACATGTAAGCTAACCTTACAAGTTCACCCGAGGACACGCAAGCGATGATCCCCTATACTCGATATATGGTGGGGAAATACAAGCTGTCGAGGTAGCCAGAATCAAGCCTGGCCTACTATTAAAGTTTAATTAAAAAACAAGGAGACCTAATGCCTAAAAATAATACAAAGTCCTTCGCGGAAGAAGGATTGGAAGCAGTTCTAGAAGAAACCCCACAAGCTGAAGCTGCAGTTGAGACGCTTCAGCCGGTAGATGGAGAAGATGAGTTTAAGCAGGTTGGAGGGCTTGAGCCAGTTGCTTATTTCCTTCGTACTTCAGCCCCTAAGAAGCCTCAGAAAAGCCCATTCAAGATTCTCCAAACTGGAGAAACTATCTTGGGCACCTACGAACGTAGCTTCATTTCTGGTAAATTCCAGAAGCCTAGTTACTTGGTTCGTCTTGCCACTGGTGAGCTCATTGGGTTGCCTTCTGCGGGTAGCTTAGACAAGGCAATGGCTAAGCTCGCTGAAGGCTCCAAGGTTAAGATTACCTATGATGGAATGCGAGCCATTAAGGGCGGACAATGGGAAGGCACTGATGCCCATGTGTTCACTGTGTTTGGAAGCAAGTTGAAAGCTTAGTAGTTTGGAAAAGCAGGACAACTCTGAGGCTTTTCTCCCGTTAGGCCGTTTGCCGAGGCAAGGGTTATATATCGGCTTCCTCGTCACCTGGGGGTAAATAAGTGGTGAGGTTGGCTGGCTTCTAAGCCCGTGATCCCGTGGGTTGCCATTACGGGGTATATTTTTGGAGGATTTATTAAAGTAACAGATATACAAGACCAAGTGCTCTATACAGCTGCTGCTGTTGAGCAATTCTTTACATCTATAGATGCCGATTGGCCTCTAGTAGCTGACGTAGAGACTTTTGGGACTGACCCGGCTAATGGGAAGCTCCTGGGCCTGGCTTTGTGTTCCGTTGCTTCTCCTTTAAAACCTGTTTATATTGCCCTACAATGGTATGAGTTTAATACCTCTACCTGGAGGGTTAATAATGAATTTGAATTGATTATAACGTCAATTAAAGCTCATTTAAGCTATTGTGAATTAGTGGGCCATAATTATGCTTATGATAAGTTATGGCTTGATACAGTTCTCAAGATTGAGACTAGCTGGCATGCCTGTACTCGCCTTATGTGGCACATGGCATCTGCCCCCTCTGGCCCCAAAGGCTATGGACTTAAAGACGCCCAAATTGAAGTCCTAGGCTGGGATAAGCGTGGAAGTGATGAACTAGAAGCGCAGGTCCAAGCCAGAGGGGGAAAGCTAAAGGAAGGTGGACATTATTTAGCAGATGTGGGTGTCTTGGGGCATTATGCATGTTTAGATGGTAGCTCCACAGCGATGCTATATAATGAGTTAAAAAGATTTTTTGATCTGTATGATTATTGGTGGATGCTTGAAAAGATGGTAGCCTATTCCTGGCTGCTTCAGGTTAACACTACTGTTGGCATACGTGTGGACCTTGACCGTCTTGAGAAGACTATTGAGACATTACAGGACACTAAGGCTGCTTATGGGGCAGCTTTTCAAGAGCTAGCCAGTTCCCACATCACCCGCCTAGAGCGCATATGGCGGGATGATAGAGCGGCTAAATACACCCTGCCAGCAGCTAAGGAGCGTTTCTTGTCTGACTGGAGCATGCAAAAGAAGTTTAATTTGTCGTCTGACAAGGATAAGAGAGAATTATTCTACACCTCGATGGGGTTGCCAGTGGTTGTGGAGACCGATGGGGGTAAGGGGTCTACAAGTCTAGACGGACTGCGACTCGCGATTCGCGATTCACATAAAGAAGACTTAAAGGAATTATTGGAGATTTATGAAGAAGCAGAGTCTTGTGATACACTTCTTAGCAGTTTTGCTAAACCTTGGCTTGCTGCTAGCACTAGCGGACGCCTTAACCCACGATTCAACCCATGTGGAACTGTGTCTTATCGGTTGTCTGGGTTTAAGCCGTATCTGCTTAATGCTCCTTTCTCGGAATATGAGCTAATGTCATGCCTAACCTGTGATGAAGGTTGGGTTGGATTACATGCCGATTTTGTTTCTGTTGAGCCGGCCGTCACGGCTCATTACAGTCAGGACCCGTCCCTCCTTAAAGTGTTCCGGGATGGGTTGGGAGATGTTTACCTGGACCTTGCCTTGACTCTTTTTCCTCGTGATGAGGCCTTGAAGGCTGAATATAACCCCTACCTCCCGGTCACTTCGGCTGTTAAGTCTGAGTTTAAAAAGGTTAGGGATATTGGAAAGCTTATTCATTTGGCAGTACAGTATACCGGCAAGGAATATACGGTACAGAAAAACTTGGATTATGCAGGGTACCCTACTACTTTAGAGGAAGCCCGTACCATGGTCGCTGACTACTGGAAGCATTTTCATAAGGTCGCTGTAATGAATGAGACCTTATTCAGGATGTTTGGTAGGAAGGGATACCTGCGAAACGCAGTAGGACGGGTTATCAGGGTTCCCACCCATGTTGACATCCCGATGCGAGACGGAACCATCTGGCATAAGGAGATACCTAGGTTTAAGGATTTGCCTAGCCGCTTCATTCAGAGCAGTGCCCATGATATATTAAGCTTTTGGGTGTTGATTATTGCCCGTAAAGTTAAGGAACAAGGGCTTAAAGCCAAGCCAGTTATTATTGATTGCCATGACAGTACCAGTTGGCAGGCCCCCCAGGATGAGATTAATGCTTTAGAAGTTATCTTTAAAGAAGCCCTGACAGAGTTGAATCAGGGGATTAGACTCAGTGTACCGGTTAAAGTGGAAATGAAGAGATTTCATACTTTAGCTGGCTTGAAAGGCCAGGAGGATTTATGACTAAAGCTTACTTGGGGCTTATAATGATTGTGAAAAAAATCTAGAGCATAGATTAATGCTATTAACAATTATATATGAGATGGGAGATAAGGTATGACATTCAGGGAAGCATATAACACTGGGAAAGTATTTGCTATAGTGTATAATACTTATAGTTATATTTATTACAGAAGCTGCACTGTCGCAGAACATGGCAGGGGCGGGCAAACCATACACCCCGCAGTGGATTTGAACACATATAACCAAAGCGAACTGGACACGGAAGACCCTAATCTGGAAATACTGGAACACTCGGTTCTTAGTTATGTTAAATCCCCTACTATGAGTCCCAGCATTGATAGTGTAGGGGACTGTACTTGTGATTTCTACTCAGTAATTCTAAGGTCCGGGTGTAAGTGTGGAGGTAAATAATGATATGGACAGCTTTATCTATCGGATTGGTTCTAGCGACAATATTCTTGGTCGTCCTCCCCGGTTTTACTCTAGTACTGACCTTGCTGGTAGCGGTTGTAGATTCGCTTCAGTCTATGCAGTCCGCAAAGAAGATGCAGAAGCAATTGAAACCACGTCCGGCACTGCGGCTGGTTTCAAAGGGATCGTGTGGTCACAAAAACTGTGGGTCGACTTCGATACATACGAAGCAGCCTCAGAAGCCGAAAAAACCTTAGATAAGTTAGGATTAGGATATGTCGTTTATGATACAGGCGGGCGTGGCAAGCATATTGGGATTAATAGGGATACTAAACCTAGCCATACTTTGCCAGGACAAGACAAGGCTTGGGTACAAGCTAACTTGGTTGGGGCGGATCTTAGCCTGTATTGGCACCTTCATCTTATTCGGCTGCCGGGAGCAGTCCATGAAAAGACCGGTGGGATCAAAAAGCTTATTAAGCGGAAAGAAGGGAATAGTGTACAGCTCGGGCAGCCTAAAGAGAACGAGGCAGTCTCAGTTTCTGAGGTCACTACATCACCCGGGGCCCGTAATTCCATATTTGGGACGTGGTCGGTAATGTCAAATATCACCCCCACTGGGCACAGGAGGCAGCTTGTAGAGCTCGCTGTGGCCCTTCAAAGGGATGTTGGTGTAACAACTGAGGAGGCCACTTGGGTGCTACTGGAAGTGAATCGCGGGTTTAATGTACCAAGGGATGTTGATGAGATAGAGAGAATTGTGGCATGGGCCTATGAAACAAAATGATCCAGGACTAGTAATAACTTATATATGAAGGAAGGTTATGAAAAAATTAATTAATGTTCAAGAAGTCGAAGGCGAAGGTTTGGAAGCCCTATTAGGAGAAAAGGTTACTATTTTCTGTATGAATTATATTTATACGGGGAAGCTAATTGGAGTAAATAAAACATGTGTTTTATTAGAAGACCCCGCCATTGTTTACTCAACTGGAGACTTTGCTAGCAAGGTATACTCAGATGTCCAGTCTTTACAAGTAAAGACATTCTATGTACAAACCTCTTCTATTGAAAGCTTTGGAGTACTTAAGTAAATGAGAGCATTTAAACATAAATACAGGTCGAGGGCGTGGTCGTGGTGGGTGTCGGGGTCGGGGTGGGGGTCGTGGTCGGGGTCGGGGTCGGGGTCGGGGTCGTGGTCGCGGTCGCAGTCGGGGTCATGAAGCCCAAGAAACCAATAACCGACTGGGACAAATTTAGAGACCAGTTCGTAAGAGAAACCCTGCGCAAGGCATCCTTTAGATGGCCTCCAAGAGCACAGGCTCTTAAAGAAGCCAGGGTTTACCAAAAGCCAAACCCCGAAACGGGTAGGATATGTTGGTGGGTGGCATGTGCTACCTGTCCAACGCATATGTTAGAAAGAGATGCGAGGTTAGATCATGTCGAACCAGTTGTACCAGTTAACTTGTCAGAAGTGCGGGAACCCTTTTACGACAGCACTAGCAATGCGCTTCGGCTTGGGTCTTTTGTGTACCGAATGTTCCCAGAGTCCTTCGGTTACCAATGTCTCTGCACTCCCTGTCATGATGCAAAAACAGCAGCAGAGCGAGCAGCCAGGGCAGAATACACTAGAAAACAAAAAGGGAGCTCTTCATGATCAATTGGAAGTTAGTCTATCCACCAACCCCCCAAGAGAAACATTTAAGAAGGATGCTGGAAAGATTCGTTACACACTTATTCCGGTTGATGCCATGGAAGAAGTTGTAAAGGTCATGGAGACCGGGGCCAACAAGTATGGCCCTGATGCTTGGCGTAAGACTGAAGACTTTGATTGGACTCGCATCATCAATGCCCTTGAGAGACACCTTGCAGACTTGAAGCGTAGTGTGGATAAGGATAGTGAGTCTGGGCTTCTCCACGCGGCTCATATAGCCTGTAATGCCTTGTTTTTGACTGAGTATATGTTGCATGGGCTGGGCAGAGATGACCGGTTCAAGTATAAAAAGGAGGTTAAATGAAAAAGGTTTACTTATGCTCTAGGGTGGCCTATGACGCCAGGCCCCAAAATGATGTGGTAGCTAAGTCCCTCCGCGACGCTGGTTTTGAGGTGTATGTGCCTCACGAGCAAGCACCCAACAACCTCTCAACCGAGGATATGGAAGCAGGCCGCTTCGACAAAGAAACTATCTTTAAGATGGACTTTGCTGCAATGAAAGCAGCAGACCTCTGTGTTGTGGTGGGTCGGGTCGGAAAGGATTGTGCCTGGGAGATTGGCTGGTTTTACGCAAGAAGTATTCCCATCCACTTTGTCCCTTGTGGGGATATAACTTGGGAAACCTCTCCTATGCTTATTCCATCTCTTAATGAATCAATTATATTTCAACCGGAACTAACTGGACAAATTATCAAAGAAGTGTCTATTCCGTTACGGTTGTGGAGGCCTGACTATAAATGATTACCAAGCTTATTGAGATATATGCTGGCCCTGGGGCGGGTAAGTCTACCTTAGCAGCACAGCTATTTACTAGGTATAAAACCTTTTCTACCTATTCTGTAGAGTTAGTTCAAGAAGCAGCAAAGGAACAGGCTTGGCTTGGCCACCCTATATGTCAATCAGACGTGTTTTTTGAGCAGGCTAGGAGAGTGGATCGGTTGATGGGTAATGTAGATATTATTATTACTGATAGTCCCCTGGCTTTGTCAGGGTATTATGGCGGGTCAAAATGGGATGAATTGGCCGACTCAATATACCAATCATGGCTCCGAGAGCAGCACACCATAACTAAGGTGTTCCTGTCTAGAACCAAGCCTTTTGATCCCAGAGGCCGATACCAAACGGAAGAGCAGGCAACACAAGTGTGTGAAGCATTAAAAACTATGCATCGGTTTCACCATGTTGGAGATGCTACCTCTATTATCGAGTTTTTAGGAGAGAAGAAATGAAAAAGCTTAAGATTTTGTTCTATGACATTGAAACTAGCCCAAATATTGCCTATACCTGGGGGAAATGGAAGCAAGATGTCCCGGCCTTCTTAAAGGAACGGGAACTTCTATCTATTTCTTGGGCTTGGAATGATGGTCCTATTAAGGTTGCCTCAAGAAAGGGCCTAAATTCGGATAGAAGATTAGTTAGTCTTGCGGGGGCTCTTCTGAGTAAAGCAGACCTTACTGTGGCTCATTATGGGGACAAGTTTGATAGAAAAATTATTAAGACCAGAATGCTCAAGCATAGACTAAATGCACTGAAGCATAATTTATCTGTAGACACTAAGATTGCTTCATCGACCTATTTTGGTTTTAATAGCAATAGTCTACAGGATGTATGCAATTATCTAAATATCGGCAAGAAGATGCCCAACCCCGGCATCCAAATGTGGATTGATTGCATGGCCAATGATACAAAGGCCTGGGGCATCATGTGTAAGTATAATAAACATGATGTTTACTTGCTTAGAGAGTTATATAAGAAAATACTTCCTTGGATTGAGAACCACCCCAACTTATGGAGGCTAGTTAACCCAAATCACAAGGGCTGTCCTCAATGCTCTTCCTCCAATACAATTAAGTTTGGGTTTAGAGCCACAGCGCGGGGGATTTCCCAGAGAATGGTTTGTCAAGATTGTGGCAAAAACTTTCTAACTTCTATTGACAAGAGGGCCAAATGAAGATTAAATTAGGTGATGAAGTGAAGCTTACCTTCTTGGACCACACTAAGACACTTGACGGCACCCTAGGCACTCCTGTGGAATGCACTGTAAGGGGTCAGGTTAGACATATTACAAAGTTATATGTGTCCTTAGTGACTTGGGATGTGGTTGGGGAAGAAGAGCTTGAGCAGACTCCTAATCGCGAGGGGTTTGCTATCTTAAGGTCTTGCATTACTAAGACTAAGGTGTTTAAATGAAGTTTGCTGAAGGTCCTTATAGTGTAAAAAGGGTTTATCACGAGCCAGATGTAATAACCTATGAAGTCAGTGCTGGTGGTAATGAGTCTGGGTATCACGTGATATTTGATGAAGATAACTGTTTAGATTTAGGAATTAGTGCCAAAGAACAAGCAGAATTATATGCAGCTTCTCCTGATCTTTATAATGCCCTAGAAGTTGCAAAGATTTTTTTAGAGCAAATAGCAGACTCGCATAACGTACTAATACACGGAACCTCCTACTATAATCAAATTTGTAGAGCATTAGGAAAATTAAAATGATTGCCTGGTTGAGTGATTTAAAGTTAAGTTTGTCTCAGTGGCTCCTCCTCCTCCTAGCCACGTGTGTTGGGGGCCTTGTGGTTGCATTGAAGCTACAAGGCTCTCAGCTCCACAAAGCTCAGGTCGAGTTGCTCAGTTCCCGCGTAAAGCAAACCACTGATGTTGACAATGAAGCCCGGAAGGAAGTCCTGGACACTTTCCAGGCGGCTTATAAAGCTTATATAGGCGCTAAGCATGTATAAAGCATGCTTACTGGCACTCATGGCCCAAGCGGTTGCTGTGGGCCAGCCCCCTACATGTGATGTGGTACTTACGGCCTGTAAAGCCGTAGTAGACCAGGACACGACCCAACTGACCCACATGAACCAGTCCATTAAGGACTTGGAAGACCAGTTGGCTAAAGACGAAAAAACCCCGCTACTGCCTTGGTGGGCTGTGGCGGGGCTATCGGGCTTTGTAGCCGGTATGTTGCTGGGTAGCAAGCTTAAGTAGATTTCTTTTGCTTACCTGCCATTAGGAATAGGCCCATAAGGACTCCCCCTATATGGGCAGCATAGGCGATGTTTCCGCCTAATAAAGCCATGCTCAACCCCTGAAGGTTGGGAACAGTAGATAAAAATAGTAACCCAAGAGAAAGGGCTCCCAATAGGGGGCCTTTTTTCATTATGGCGCATGAAGCAGCGAAGCAGCCCATTATAGCACCACTAGCCCCAATCATAACTCCCTGGCTGAGAGGCATGCAGCATTCTGTGCCCAGGGCAGCTAGGCCGCAAAGCAGGTAAACCTGTAGCAATCTAACGCTTCCCATTTTATGCTCTAGGAACAGCATTACGGGAACCCCAAGCATCATGTTACCCAGCAAGTGCTGAAACCCGGCATGAGAGAACATATGTGTAAATATGGTGATAACGGCCAGGGGCAACAAGGTTGGGCTAAGAAAGTTGGATAAGTCAAATGCCTGAAGAGGGGTAATGGCAGGACAAAGGGATTGGAGACACTGCAGGGCTACACAAACAGCTACGATTGTAGCGGTCATTTTATAATGCTTCATTTGGGTCCTTTAAAAAGAGAGCCTTTTCAGCATCTCTACGTTTGGTTAGGCCAGGGGAAACGTACATACCAATATGGTTCCACAACGGAAACTGCTCGGAGGCTGAGGCGAACTGGGAGCGGTTGAGGAGTTTGAGAAGGCCGCTCTTCGCGAGGTTACTAGCACCTAGGTTATAGGTGAATGAACACAAAGCTGCCATCTGGTTCACATTAACCGGGACCTTCACTAAAGACTCGACCTGCCCCACAACCCCGCTTATATCAGCCGCTAAAGCCTCATCAGCCTGCTGCTCCGACCACACTGTGCCAAGTTGCACATTCCCGGTATGCCCATACCCTATGGTAACTCGGCCCCCCTGGTCGGTGTAGGCTGTGAGCTTGCATCCTTCCCATTCCTTTAAGAATGGAACCAATACATCATTAAGCTGCATCATTAGGCCCCTTGGTGATTACTGTCTCACTGGTCTCCTCAACCACTGTGGTTGCTACGACCGGCTGGTCTGGAGCTAGTTTCTTCAACAGAGAACCAAATAGAGCATTTCCGCCTAACTCATCCAGGTGCTCTAGGCAGCTTTTAAGCTCTGTCATGCCGATCAAACCTGTGACCATCTTTACCGCTGGAACTAGTCCATCCAGTAGAGAGGTTTCAGTTACGTAGGCAAAGATTGTAGCAGCCTCATACATCATGATCTTGGCTATAGTTCGTTTAAGCCCTGCCGATGTTATTGGCTTGTTCTGCTTCTTAGCAATTAGAAGGGCAAATACTAGGTCCACTAGGGGCAGACTCATTACACTTATTAGCGCGGGGTGAATAGGAACTAAGGCAACCCAAGCTGCTACACAAACATATTTAAGTACATCAAGGAGTTTCATATATTTAGTGAAAGAATGGGATGTATCCAGTTACACCGTTAATGACAACCTTAATATAGGTCGGTGAAACTCCAACTCCAGCTGGGAGATTGGTTATTGTGGCTACCCCAGATGCAGGAGTTCCAAGAGTGGTTGTAGGTAAATTTAGCACACCATTTAAATATGTCGCCACGGTAGTACTATTTCCAATTGAAGCTGTATTACTGGCTGGGGCACTACACTGATACCCTATAGCTATAGCATTGCTTACGTTTGAAGCACCACCAGCATTGGAGCCAATAAAGGTATTTTGGCTCACTCCTGTTAGTTGAGCTCCTGTATTCGCCCCGATGAAAGTGTTATCGGAGTCTGCATTAGCCAAATTGTCCCCAGATGTATTGCCTATTAATGTGTTATTATTACCAGTAGAAAAGATGGCTCCCACATCGGTTCCAATCGCTATATTGCCTGATCCAGAGGATAAACTTTCAAGAGGGTATCCAATATTAAGCTGTTGTCCTATGGCAACGTTGCCCGCGCCTGTTGTTAATGATGACAGTGTGCCTCCACCTAAGCCAAAATTTCCTTGGCCTGTTAGTGTGAAGTTGCCTGCAGATCCCGCAGAAGGCCCACCGATAAAGAGGTTATCGGTACCTCCTCCACTACCAAAGGTACTAAATATGCTGGTTCCATTTTGAAATATCTGGCCTTGGTTAGGTGCAGTGGTAGAAAGAGGAAGCAGTAAGTTCCCAACAGAGAAGTTACCCGTGCCTCCTCCAGCAGAAACAGCTGTTGTAGCTATAGTTCCTGTGCCAGAGCCTGTGACGTCGCCTGTTAGGGTTGTTGTCCCACCCCCTCCTCCACCATTACCGGGACCAATATATTTTGAATAGATAGACATAATAACTCCTATAAGAAATGAATAAAAAGGTGTAGAACTAAGCTAGCACCTATAGCTAATAACACTTTGTGGTCTCTTTTAAGTTTGGCAGGTTTAGTGCCAATTATATTTCCCTGAACCCACATATGGGGAGGCACCCCTTGTGGAATGACTGGATTAATTAACACATCTTTTCTACCTGCGTAATCATCAGGATTAATTCCATGATAAATTTTAACATTTCCGTTGCTTCCAAATACCACAGCTACATTATCAATAATTTTATTTGACATTGTTATTCCTCAGTCCACTCAATATCAACACTAAGGCTGCCACCGGTAACTGTTATAGTGGCCATCGATATGGCAATAACTTCTGTGGCACCCCTTAGTACTAAAGCTTGAGAAGGCCTAATACCAAAATCCCACACAACTATAGGAGAAGTGTCAGAAGCAGTTAAACCAAAGTTTACTTTGTCTGCCCTCAAAGCGCCTACCGTAGTCCCTAAAGTTGCTGGGTTGGCGGTATAGGAAACACATGTAGCTGTGGCAGTTGCATTGGTTGAATCATGAGGTACGGCCGTATTTGTTGATATAGTGCCACCAGTGTTTACAGAAGCTCTTTTAATTAATTGTACGGGAACAGTGATTGCAGTTGTTGCAAGGCCTGAAAGCCTAATTAATGTGATACGGATAGTTTTTGAAGCACTTCCGGTTAGTGTAAATACATCAGTGGCGCTGGCAGCCAGTGGCAGTGTGCTAGCGGCTGAGTATGTTTGCCTACATCCATCAAGGGGGGTCATTTGCTGGGCCCCTCGGACATCTAACTGAATATCCCCTCTGTTTCCTGCCGATAAAGATGGTACCGTGGTATTGTATACACCTGAAACTTTAACTCCGTTTCCAGAGTCTGCTGACCCGGCAGCCACGTTACCTACAACTGCACCTATTACGTTTGCGCCAGCAGGTAAAGCATTTGTAAGGTAAACATTTAAAGCATTTGAAGTGGAGTTTAATGCGTTTCCAGATGCATCATTTAGATAAGACGTAACGAGAACGTTTGCGGCATTGGCAGAATAGGGTTGTACTATATATGGGGCCGTAGAGCCATAAATATTTATTGTTGCGCTGCCGGAAGTATAAGCACTAAATTGCACTTGGATGGTGCCTGATGTTGGAATTCCAACAATCCTGTAGTTTCCATTGGTCGTTATTGAACTTGCGATAGCGCTGGCATTTAAAGCGAACACTCCTAATGTTCTAGCAGAAGAAGGTGTGTTTTCTGAAACGGTAATAGTGCCTACAAATCCCGGCCCAGATACGTCAACGTTTACAGAAGCTGTACCTTGAAGTGTAAGTGAAACTGTTTGCCCAGTTCCAGTTAAAGTACCGGTAGATAATAAGTTTGAGGGTGGTGTAGTAGCAGCAACACTCACTGGAATAGTTGATTGGTTAGAAGCAATGACCACGGGAACAGAAACAGCCATTGTAGCTTGACCCAAAGCGGGGGTTTTACTGTCAATGCTGCTTAATGAAATGTTGCCAGTAGTTTGCAGTGCAGAGGTACTAGCCCCCGCTGGTAGCGGTAATGAAGCATTGCTTACAGGCAAAGTAGGCTGGTTAGATGCAATTACTACAGGAGCTGAGTTAGCCGATGTAGCTTGCCCATTTGGGTTATTAGGGTTATAGGCCATTAAATAATCATCCAGTTAGTTCCATTAGACACTAGGTCAAGGGAAGTGTTTGATACAGGTAAAGAGACGGTTGTAGACCCATCAATTGTTTGATTTGAGGTAGTAGCTATAGTAACAGTGCTAGAACCAACATTCTTAACCGTGTAAAGGTTGGTATTTCCCACAGCGGTTGGCAATGTAACAGTAGTAGTGCCACTTACTGCATAAACATAATCGGTCCTAGCGGCCGCTCCCAACGTAGTAGGAGCGGAAACCAGAGTTATTACCCTAGTTCCACTAATAATAGAGGGGTTAAGATTAAAGGTAAGCGTCTTAGTGACACTGTTACCGGTAATTATCACATTCCCATCAGTATTGGCAAATGTTAGGGTATCTGTGGGGCTAGTAGCTGTGGGAGACGTCCCATTAGGCGGTTGCATAATGGTGAAGCTATTAGTCACCTGAGCAGTATTGGAAATGGTAGTGGTTCCACCAGCTGTAGCTACAGAGATGCCTGATCCACCAACTATAGCTTGAGCCTGGGAGGTATCTCCGTTAAGGCTTGTGATACCTCCACCATAAAGTCCATTTCCAATATATTTTGAGTATATTGGAGTAGCCATTATTGCACTTTACCTGCTAAGGTGGCCGTAAAAGTTCCTCCCGAACCAGAAGTGTGAACAAAGTGTAAACGAATCCAAGCAGCAGAAACACCTACAATGTCGATATACGCAGTGTTTGCTGTGCCAGTGGAAGTGACAGGGACTGTAAGGGTTAAGGGAACCCAGGTCCCAGATTGTGTCGAAACGGGAACAGTGTTTCCAGGAGGAATAACGTGGTCGTTACAGACTTCAACCTGAAATGTCCCAGATGCTCCATTAGTCCACGAGATGTTATATCCCACAGCACTGATGTTGTTGATGTTGGTGTCTAAAGAGAATCCGTCAGCACTCATGCTGACAGGCACTGGAGTTACATTCTGAGGTGTTAAGAGAGGACGACTGGACATTTGGTGCTTCCTTGTGGGTTAAGGCCTTGTGAGCCTAAGCCTTAGAGAGAGCCTCTATACGAGAGGCTTCGGGGGTTTGAGCTAGTTTGGCGGTTTTGCCAAGTTTTGCAGTGTTTGTTTTAGGACCCGGTTTGCCTTTTTGAGGGGCTGGAGGGGGCATAAAGGTTGCTTGAGCAGCCATGATTGACATGGGCATCATTGTTGAGTCAAGGGGCTGCTCCATAAATTTTGAGAGACTGCCTCTAAGCTTGTACGGTATTGGATTTTGCTTAGATAGGTGGTCCACCATAGCATTGTGTACTTTTTGCACAAGCTGTTGGTGTAAAGCTGGGTAGATGGCTTTTAGGTCCTGCACATCTTTTTGCTTTAGGGTACCCTGCTTTAGATAATTTAAAACTGACAAAGGTTGTTGGGCAATAGCGAGCGTGCGGTTATAGGCAGACTCCTGGGCAGGACTGGGCGGTATTTCCCGGTCAAGTATGCCCAGTTTCATCCCCCTAGGCTTCTGCGAAGATAGGTAGTTAACGGCATTCTGGGCCATGGCTGCCAGGGCAGTTTGATGCTGAGGCAAGTAATGGCCCAGGTCCCCTCCAATTGTGCTCATCATATTGGGAGCCATCTGAGCTTCTTGAACGTGTAAGTCTAGTTTATGTAGGGTCTTGTCGTCTGGGATAGCATTTTGCAGAACAGCATTAGACCCGGTTTCAAATACGCCCTCCGCAGCTTTGCCAATTAAAGACTGTCCCTTGGCAATGGCCTGAATGCCTTCTACAGCCGCTCTAAGCCCCAAGGCTGAAGCGGGATTCTCAAGGAGGGGCTTGATAAGGGTGGGCATTATAGTTGATAGGAAGGGCTTTAAAAGCTTGTTTCCAAGCATTCCACCCAAGGTGCCTCCCATTGGAATACCAGTTAAGTGTCCAAGGGCTGAGCCCAAGCCTGTTGCCACTGCTTTTGTGGCATATTCTTCTGCCTTATTGGTAATGAAGTCAGCTGCCTTGCTCCCTTTCAAGGGGGAGGGGCCTTCTTCAACCGTTTCAGCTGGAGCAGGAGTAAAATGAGGTAGATTTATATCATTTTCAGGGCGGGGGGTGCCCATCTCAATCGCTCTAGCGCGTCCTTCTGGAGTAGCCTTGCTTCCACCAAAGATAGACTCTGAGGGGTTTTGAGGAACTTCTCCTTCTGGGCGAACTAAGGGCTTGCTTGTGGCCTCTAAGTCTGTTGAGGCTTGTTTTAGGCGGTCTGTGAAGTCCTTTGTAAACTCTTCAGCTGTATTGCCAAACTTACTCATCCACAATTCACTGGCCTTGCCTAATGGATAACCCACCCCCGCCCCTAACAACCCACTTAATCCTGTGTGGACTGCAGCAGTTTGAATACTGTCTGGGCTGCCATTAATTGCCTTGGAAACTTCATCCCCTAAAGTAAATAAGGCGTTCTCTACGCCCATCTTCACAGCTGTGCCAACAGCACCTTCTGCGCCAACTAGCTTAGCAGCATCGGCACCAGCTTGTCCCAGTACACCAGCTTGAGAGAGCTCGGAAGCTCCACCGGTTAGCAGGGCAGGGCCAATTAACCCAGCAGCTTCGGATGTATAATGGGTAACGGGGTTGGCAGCCGCTCTACCTTCTACATCTTCTCCTGGCACCCCTAGGGCCTTTTCAGCCGCTGTAGCGGCTGGGCCTGCGAGGCCTTTAGCAGCACCCTCTAAAGCTGCAATGCCTTGTTGTCCAGGGCTACCATACTTATCTTGTAAGGCGGCATCTTGATTATCTGGAGTAAAGTCTATTCCATCAGTAGAGGTTGGTGAAGAGGTGGCGGGTACTGGCTCTGGGTCTGGGGTGAAGTCAATGCCTCCACCATCCGCGAAATAGAAGCAGGACTGGGCATGTTCTCTATTAGAAGAACAAAAGTTTTCAATATCTCCACCCTTGGCCATCTGAGTATGGCACATGCAATTGGGGTGAGACTTCCCGTAAGACTTGCAGCTAGGATTGAGACAAACTGGGTAATCCACTTATTGTACCTGTTTATAGCCTTTAGCTATAGCCTGTTGAAGTTGGGATTGTGGGATTTTCCCACTTTTACCATTTGGAGCAATTACAGTGACCTGGTCATTAGCATTCACATTTACAGGAATGCGCTTTAGGCGATAGAAGATATTAATAGCGTCATCATTACTTTTTTGAAGCTCCTGGACCTTACGTTTGTCTGCGTCTGTGAAGTGTGTTCCAGTTAGGTCTGGCAAAGCCTTGTCATATCGGCCTAGCATCGCGGGGTTGGCTCTAGCGAAATCTGATAGCTCCCCTTGTCGGCCTAGGATATTGTTTTGTAGGGTTGTGGCAGCTGCTCTATTAGCTGTAAAAGGGATCGTTCCAATCTTGCCCGACTTATCAATCATATCATTGGCTCGGCCTAGTAAGTCCCTCAGCTCATACTGCTTTTGGAGCATGTCACGATCTTTAGGCTCTAATGGCACCGAGGCAACTCCAACCCCTGGAACATAATGCTTCTCAAAATCTTCCTTACCTGCCTTGTCTCCCGTTAAATCAGCAACCTGCCTATAAAGGTTAGCTTTTGCATCAATATCAGCTGCGGAGGGGGCATTATTAATACTGTTCTTTAGGCCGATAATATCAGCTTGACGCTTGTAAAGAGCCGCTTGCTGTTGTAATTGGGCCATGCCAGCTTGCCCATTAACCTTAGCCATTGCAGACGTGTTATTAGCCGCTGCTTGTCCAAGTTGGTCTGCCAGGTGATTGGTTAGGATGGCTTGCCCCATCTTATAAGCTTGCTCTTTATCTCCATATTGTTGTTCAAGGGCAGAGAGCAATGTATGTTTATTTTCAACATTTAACTGTTGTGCTTTTAAGTTCCTATCAATCTGAGATTGAAGGAACTGCATCGCTGGATTGGGTTGCCCGGTTTTAGCAGAACTAATCCCGCCCAAAAGCAACCCAATACCTGTGGCAATCTTTTGACCAGTTGACATATTCTCTTGATATTGCTTTGGGTCAATATGCCCATGTAGTAGATCTTGTGTTATCTGGTCAACAGTCTGTCTGTTATTAGCAACACTTGTCTGGAAGTCTTTAAATGCTCTAGCTTGAGCATCTGAGGCAGCTTTATAGGCATTTGCCTGGGCTTGTCCTAAAGCTGTACCAGCCTGTACACTTCCTTGGTTGGCCGCTAGGGAGTTATCTCCACCAGGAAGGCTTAGGGCGGGGTTTTGGTAGGGCTGTGCACCCATCCCTGCAGGGGCATCTGGGGCTGTTGGGCCTTCTGTGGGTTGGATGTTACGGGCTTCTGCAACTTCCTCAGGAGTGTGTTGAGGTTCTGGGGGGATATTGCTTTGATCAACAGTTTCATCTGTGAGTTGTTGGATAGCCTTCAACTCAGATTCTTCATTAGATGGGGAGGATAAAGGCTTCCCACTACCAGCTGGGTCTCCCATTGGATCAATCACCACATCTTCTGGGTCCGATTGGTGTAGGGGAAGCTTACTTAACATCTTCTGGTTGGCAGGAGTAAGTGCACCCTTCACAACTTGAATCTTGTGCCCATCCTTATGTGTAAGCGTGGCCGTCTTACCATCATCAGCTGTCTTTTTGAAAGATTTAAAATCAATCATACTATTTCCGCTTTAATCCTTGTTTAGCCTGGATGGCTTGTACAAACGCCAAGGCCTTCTTAGGGGCGTCCTTCCCTTGGGTAATATGACGGGGAATGACAATTCCACCCTCATCCAAGGCTTTTGGCACAATATCATTCTTTAGGCTGTCACCCTTAACTTTGGCTTTTCCTGGAATATGCTCTCCAGCCTTAATTGGGTTAGCTCCCTTGGCAGCAACCTCTTTAACCTTTGAGGCAGGTAAATAAACTTCTCCTGGACTTACCATAGCGGGGACTTTACCTCCTTTAGCTAGGGAGCTAAACAGGCTTTGTATTCCTCCTGACCCTGCCAAGTTTTTACCAGCTTGTTCAAAACCTTGCCCAACATTTACCTGGGAGGCAGTGCTGGAGGGTAAGGCTGTGGCAGCAGCAGGTGTGGCAGCAGGGGTTGAGCTAGGTTGTCCAATGTTACTGGCAGTTCCATTTAAGAACTTGCCAACCCAGGATATTGGTCCTGAGCCGGTAGAGGCCGAAGGGGTTCCAGTTACAATTGGGGCAGCGGGGGTCTCACTGTCAGTGCCTAAAGTTGCTTGTGCCATCCCACCTGAATCAAAGTGTTTGACTTCCCCACCATGAGCTAACAAGGCTAAAAGACTGGAGGCCCCTCCTAGTAGGCCTCCCGTGGATTGGGCTACCGAATTGGTATTATTCTGAGCCACACTAGCATTGATGCCCTGAGCATTTCCATAGTTTGTTACAAGGTTGGCGTTCTGAGCATTGCTGGCACCCGTGGCACCTGAGAATAGCTGGTTATTGACTTGTTGCTCATTGGTGACTTGATTGCCAATCTGACCTTGTAGGGCTGCTGCGCCTTGCTGTGCCGCTAACTGTTGCTGGGCACCCAATGTAGCTGCTTGGCCTACAGAGGCTTGCTGGGTTGCTGCACCTTGTTGGCCTGCTTGTCGCGCAATGAGTCCAGCATTGGAGGAAGCCCCGCGTTGGCCAGCCGCTAATGCCGCCTGGTTCTGGACATTTTGTCCAGTTGTCTGGTTTAGCTGGGCTAAAGCAGGATTAGGACCCTGCCCATTGCCCTGGTTAATTAACTGTTGTTCAAGGTTTTGTTCATTACCAATATTGCTTTGAAGTTGTCCATAACCTGCTTGGGACTGCCCAGCTGAGCTACCAATAACCCCGCTATAATCTAAATTAGATGTAGGGGCTAGAGAGGCCTGGTATTGATTTTGAGGAGTAAATGCTGTTCCAATTCCTTGGAACACTCCACCAACATTATTAGCTACGCCTTGTATTCCTTGATTGAGGGGGGCCTCAAAGTTATTAGTGGCACCTACGGCGCTATTGAAAGCGGAGGAGCCTGGATTAGTAACCCCCGATGTCGGTGTGCCTGGTTGATTAGGGGCGGAAACCGTTGTAGGTTGGGTAAGGGGGGCTGGGCTTGTCGGCCCACCAAGATCAAAATACTTCATTCCACCTTTAGCTTTTACAGCATTTACAAAGGCATTACTGGGTTTATAGTCTTTAGGCATTTAATTATCCAATTTGCTGGTTGGAGTTGATTGGGGCGTATGCCTTTTTCACTCCAACAATGCAGTTTAATCCTGAAAGGGTCAATCCGGGTCCGGCTACTGTGCCAAACGTTGGGTCAAAAACTTCTGTAATGGTTATCTGGAAAGCCTTACAGCGCTCCCTAACTAGAAAGACTCTCCAGTTTTCTAAAGAGGGTGGGCCTCCATAGGGCGTTGAGCCGTTACCCCCATAATAAGGATCGCTTCCATAAGGAGGGGCATAATTCAGTGGGGGGACTAAATCACTCTGCTCGGGAGAAGAATTATAATCATAAGCTATAGAACAATTCAGTTTATGTGGACTTAAATAGGTACCAAGAAAGTAGAACCAGTAAGCTCTCATATACCCGCGTAGCCCGGCCACCTGTAGCCAAGAGGTTGTGAAAGACATTAGAACAGGGTTTGAGCCATCCAGGTATGTGCCTGGGACTTCTTGGAATACCTGTCCATACTCATCTACAAAAGTGTGTGCTGCATTATAGAGGGTGCTAGACACCATTGGGATGCCATCAAACTCTCCCCATTGGCTGACAAAGTAGTCATACATTAGGGTTACACCATTACTAAGTGAGAAACGAATCTGATTGGTGTTAGGCACTGACACAGCAGAATTAACCAAGAAACCATTAAAATCCTCTACAGCTGCTCCAATGTAGGAAGTTGAGAGATCCCGGCCAAGTAGCCAAATACCTTTACTACTCTGAAACATCAAACCATTAGGCATCAAGACGATAGAGCGGGGATTGGCACATCCAACCGAAGAGGTTACAAAAATAGGCTGGCTATATTGACTATTGCTTCCAGTATTATCAGGACCAGTTCCATTAATGTAATAGATAGCATTTCCCTTAAAGATGACGAGTTTATCATCCATAGGGGCAAGAGCAGTGATATTTCCAGTAGAACCTTGCGCACCAGTTGAGGGAGCCACATAGAAAGTAAATAGGTCAGACATCTCTACCGGAGTGGTCTCAATGACTTGTTTAGAGAACCAAAGGAGGTTGCGATCCTCCGCATCCACTAACCAGAGACGATCATCAAACAAGCACATTATGTCTGAGGCGGGGGCAGCTATATCTTCTACAACCCCGCCTGTTGTGTACAGGATGTTATTGCCTAAAATTGTAGCATCTGAGGAAGTGTCCGTGAAGGTTATATAGTCAGCTGTGGTGTCGTTTAAGGTAAGCGGGTTTAGGGTAGTGAAGGTTAGGTTTGTAACCTGATAATACACCTGCTGTGCTGTGGACCAGCGGTATATACAAATCTTTACTGGATTCTCTACTTTATATGTTAATCGCAGGGTTGGGACATTTACAGTGACTGAAGTGTCTGAAGTAAGAGTAACTGAAACAGGTATACTAGGAGCAGACTTAAAAATATTACCCTGATTATCTGCCCACTCATAAGTCACTTGATAAAAATATTGCTGGGCTGTCATCGACCCAGAAGTAGATGAGCCAGCTACCTCCACCGAGTCAGGCCATAGCAAGAAGTTATGCTCTACAGGCAGGTACCCATCATACATCCAAAATAGTCCGCCAGAGAGATGTAAGTCATTCCCAGTCTCAGTCCCTACAAGCCCCAATGTGTCAAAGGAAAACGTAGCTAAGTTTATGCCTAGTTGAGAGTAAATACCATTTACTTGGCTGCCAGAGGGCACGTTGGTATTCTTATTCACTGCTTGTACAAGATCTTTGTACAGATAAGGTGTACTAGCATTGGTGCCATTAATAGTGACAGAGGGAAGGCCAGTAGATAGGTAACCTCCACCATTACTATAAGCAACCTTTCCAATAACTGTAGGGTTAAGATCTGTGCTTATGGTTCCATTAATAAGAAAATAAGAAGGCTGGTAGGGAGATTGGTAGGCGGCTAGGTAATAAGCAATCCCATTAAGTAAGAAGGCTTTACTAGCCAGCCCGACAGATAAAGCTGACTTTACTGCTGTCCCAACGACCCCTGCTTGGGTAATTGTGTTTGTATCCACATAGTGTGTTGGAATACTTGAGTCATACCCATAATTGTTGGACACTTCATAGAATACAGTATTTACCATACTCTGGGCAACAGAGGTAAGATTTAAGATAGTTCCACTAGTGATAAATTCTGTAGGGGCTTGAATAGTTGCTAGGGTGCTTCCATTTAGTGCAAATGTGTATCCAGTCGAGGTCCCAGAGTTGTAGTAAGACACCCAAACTATGGAAGTGCCTTGGGTAGTGTCAACCGTAACACTCATCAATGTGGCAGAATGGCTGGAATCTGGATTAACTGTAGAGGACTCTACAAGGCCTGTTGTAAGATATAGAACTTTAATACCTGAGCTCGATCCCCCATTCCAGGCGACATATAGAGTGCCGTTGGCCACAAAAGCGTCATAGGCTAGCCCGGTGGAATTAGCAAAAGATGTAGACAGGTCTGTATTAGCCCGAACAATGGCCCCAGTGATAGAAGACACGGCTACATACTGTAGGTGCTGCACACCAGATATTAGATTCTCAAACATCAATATAAAATTGTTTCCCAGTAGGAACACTCTGGGAGCGTTTGTCACTACACCGGTTGCAACGGGTATTGGTGTAGGTGCAGTTATATTCTGTCCAGTTACTGAATCAGCTAAGGCGTATTTATAGGTTGTCCCAGAGACGCCAGCTTCAGTATAGACTGTACAGACAACTCCATTTGGTGCTATTGCACAGTCTGCTTGGGTTTGATTAACCGAATTACGGATAAGCGGTAATGTATTTAAGCGGAGGGGGTAGGTCGAGCCCTTATTGATCCACTTGGACTGACCAGCCGAATAAGAATAAATGTCCTGTCCTAGAGCCTGTAAGTCATTATTAAATGTAGTGAGGTAAGAAGTGGTATCTACCGGGAGAGGTGTTAGGTATGGGAAGCCGTTACGTTTTGTCAGACGACCAACCTTATCAAATACTGAATTAACTAGAGACAGGAAATTCCCAACAGGTACTTGATATGGGTCTACCTTAAGGTTTAAGCCCTTGCTAAAGTCAATATTGATAGGCTGTTTAATGGGTTGGGGCATTATATGATTTCAGTAACCACTAGTTTACAGTTATTAACAAACACAAAAGCAGCATTGGTGCTAGCCAATGCCTTAAGTACATAGGTATGAGACCCAGCTGTAGGAGTCTCAATGGCTGTTATGCAGCCAGGTGGGGTGGCTGTCACCTGCCCAGAGGGGGCATATGCTGTGTACCCCATTTGATTTATTTGGCTTCCATCCCTAAAAATACCAAACGCCACCGCTCCCAATCCTGTTGCAATAGTAGATAATGCAATATCAGCGGAGGCATTACTATTATCGGGGATAAGCTCTACTTTTACTGGATTACCTGAAGTAGTGATAGTTACCGATAAGTTTGTTACAGCCACAAAGATTCCGCCAATTGCCTCGAAGTTCCCACAACTAGAGCTAATAACTTGGTTTGGGGCTACTGCGGTAGAGGTTGATAGTTGTCCCGCACTATTAATAGTCAAGAAGGAGTTAACTGAGGGTAGGGCAGCAGGGAAGGTAATAGCAAAGCCAGATGCAAGAGAGCTGGGGGCCTGAAGCGCTATATAATCACCGGAAGGACTAGGATAACCCGTAGAAGGGTAACGAAGTATGTAGGTCGCTGCGTCCATATTAGCAGCTATATTGGAACCACTTTGCCAAACAAAAGTATCTGTGAGGGCCACATAGGTGGCAGAAGCTGGAGATGCTAAGCCCGAAATAGAGCCTGGGGTTCCGGCAATACCCCCTGACTGGGTAAGTCTAATTTGATTACCATTCCCATCAACCACATAGAAATCAACCCCGCTAACAAGAATGCAGTCTGTGTCGGCCCCTGTTAGGCTGCCTAAAGAGATTGGACTGAATCTAGCGGTACGTAGGTTGGTAGCGTTGTTTTGTAAAAACGATAAGTCAGAGCTAATGTTAAGCCCGGCTGGGGTAATGGGAACCCCGCTACCTGGGGCGTGATTGTGTTGGTCAAGAGTTGTAAAATTGGCATTTAGAATGAGAGCCCATGAGGGGCTTAGAGTGCCCCCAACAGTTGGCTCAGTAAGAGACATATTTGGAGTTACAAAAGGAATAGCCATATTAAAAGACCCAAAGGTTTACAGTACAGGCAGCGTTAGAGACTAATACCAGCGTGGTTTGTGGGGTTTGATTCATGGTTTGTGAATCATAAATTGTAGCAGCTGCATTAATGCCCACTACGAACCATCCGACAAGATTGCGGCCCAGCTTATGGTTAACAACGGTGGTGCCGTTAATTAAGGAAACTTGACTAAGCAGCTGCCCTTGTAAAAGAGGGTTTACTAAGACTGGATCGATCTGGCTCTTCCACTTAGTCTGAGCTTGGTCCCATGGAAGCTGTAAAGGAAGTGCCATTACCAGCCATACCCTTGAGTGCCGCCCCAACCGCCGCCTGATGAACCGTCTGGGCCATACCCTTGAGCACTCCTGGCGTCGGAGATCGTGTCGGCCTGACCTTCATCACGATTGGGAGCAGCTCCCTCAATACGTGTCTTTAAAAATAATAATTCACTGTCTAGCTTAGTTGTGTCTGATTCTTCTTTATCAAGAGCGTATTTAGCCGCTCTGACAATGACGTATCTAATCCAGCCGTTGTAGCCTTCGCTAATATCTGTGTCTTGCAGGAGTTGCACACGCCTCGGGATGTACCAGATGCCAATAGGTTGGGAACTAGAAGGCTGCGGTATGAAGCGAATCGTGTTACCCAGAAATCGGTATTGCAGACCAAACACTCCATAGATTGTAGAAGCTGTATTCGGGAACACGTACCGGTTTCTATCAATGAAGTTGTACTTGCTAACCGTAACAAATCCGTTTGGGGCATTATTGAGGCCAAGGTCAATTCCTGAAAGCTTATAAATTGGGGCTGGAATTACTGTATTCCCTGCAGCATCTTGAAAGGGACTAACACCATCGGGCATTGGGTAAACAGATGAGGTACCGGAAATGGCTACTGTTCCTGTGCCCGGCAAGTTAGTTGTCTGGGTGGCTACAAACTGAGCTCCTACAAAAGCTGTTCCAGGAAAGCCTAGGGAGTTCCACTGGGCATTAGTAGTGGTTCCAAGGGAGGAGATTGTATAGGTAACCCCCATCGCCACTGAAGTTTGTACCGGCCCCCCACCAGTAGTAAAATACACTGGCTGAGCCATTTGATAGTCTTCATATACTGTAGTGACTAAGTCATATAATTCATCAGCTGCTAGGTTAATAAAGGTATTCCATTCGGGCATGGAAACGAAATTACTGTTAACCCTGTCACACATCTGTTGGGCTGATAGTCGCAGGGAGTACAGAGACATTTGGCCAGAGACGGTGGGTATTTCCATGGCCGGTAGGCCATTAGCTTGGACGGTTTGATAGTTTGAAAAGGTGATCCCATCTGAGCTGGAGGCTACTTGATAAAAATATTGGACACCTGTTAATACTGATGTGTCTAAGTATTTATTGGTAGTGGGAGTTGCTAAAGTAGTGAAGTTGACCCCATCAGTGGAGCGCTGAACAGAATAAGAAGTAGCACCGGGAACCAGGTTCCAGGTTAAGAGAATCTGTGCATTACCCATCTGCACATAAAAGTTCCCAGGGACTGCGGGGGTAGCCATAAAGCTCCTAAAGAAAGGGCGGTTAGCGTTTTAAGCCAACCGCCCCAGTTTGTGCCAGGACTGGACCATGGCACGGAAGGCTAGTCTTACTGACCAGAAACAGCAACAGAACTGTTGCTTAGGTAGAAACTTAAAGAGACAGTTGTACCATCTGCAGGTGCCGTGGGCGTTCCATTTAGGAGGGCTTGCATAACAATTTGCATTCCGCCTTGAGCATACATATTAGAGCTTTGGCTCGTAGCATTGGGATCACCAATCACTTCGATGTGGTCAATACCAGAACTGCTTGTAGCTTCAACTGTACCCGTACCACCCAATGAACCAGTAGCTGTAGCGACAAAAGCTGCCCCAACCGAAGGGACAAAATTAGATGGGAAGCCTTTTGCTTGAAATTGAGCGGCTGTCGTGGTACCTAAGCTTGTGATGACGTAGGCTGTGTGCTGGGTTACTGAGGTGAGGGGGGTTCCACTTACTGGAGAGACTTGACCGCTGAATCCACCTAAATAACGATTAAAGTTATTCTGGAGGGTTAGGAGGATAACTCCCGTTGCGGGGTTAGGATTGACAGTGCCGTACGGGGTTGTACCTGGGGTTGCCGATGTATGCATGAAAACAGTAGCGATACCTGCACCCTTAAGGGAACGAATACCAAAACCATTTCCATTGGTTGAGTCAACAATAAAGTTACAGCTCAAGAGAACTGGGTAGGCTTCATATTGATAAAGCTTATTATTGGGATAATTAAAGATGGGAGCGAAGGGGTTGGCCATTAGAGGGTTCCTTAGATTATGCCTGTTTTTTGTTCCCCAGCAACAGGCTATACAGGCAAACCTGGCGAGAAGACCTCTAGGCTAACTCTAAGGAGTTACACCCAAGGGCCTATACAAAGATAGGATTGTGTGGGACTAGATAATAGAAAACCCCTGGAACCAACGGCCCCAGGGGTCAATTCTATTAAATATATCTTAAGCTTATGCGCTTAAGTTAACACGGAGGTTCAGACCAGGCGCATTACACGTATAGTTGTAGTATGTTCCAATTCGGACTTCCAACGCATCGCTATTACCAACACGGAGACCTTCAAGTCCTTCAAGACCATAGGTCAAGATGTGTGGGGCTTTATCTAGCGACCGAAGCTTCCAAGTGTCCATCGTCAAGCAGAGAGCTTGCTGAGGCAACTGGTTGCGATCCGCATACACAGTCAAGTAGCCATATGCGCTGTGGAAACGAATTCCTTCAAACGCAACATCAGCTTCTTGATGCTTAATATCAACATATTGGACCTTTGCTCCGAGAGCATTTTCAAGGGCCGTGTAACTGTTGAAGTTAAGAACCATTACGTCTGGGTCCGCGCCTTCACGGTTAGCGAATCCAAGAGCATTAACAACACCTTCTTCAATTGTATAAGAGGCTGCATTGAAACGGAGTCCGCCCAAACGGGTAGGATCTGTTCCACGGTTAACTCCCCAGTAGCTATCGGTAGCGATGTTGGGGTCCGTTAAAGGAATCCAAGCTCCGAAGCCGGAAGCTGCCAAGTAAGAGCCGGTCTGTCCAATAGGACCAAAACCCGATCCACCTGCAGGAGGAATGTCACCCTGTACAGTGACTGCGTAAGTAGCAAGCCAATCTGTTTGAGGGGCACCCTGTGCTACAGTGAAAAGGACCGTTCCGGTATCTCTCTGGACACCAGTGATGGTTCCGAGGTCAGGAGTAGCGGGGGTTCCCGTGGGAACTACTGCTCCACCATCCGTAGCGGAAGCTTGGATGGTCATACCAACTTCAAAGTTAACAACCTGCTGAGGATTGCTTAACGTGAACTGATAGGTAGTACCAGAATTCAAGGTAACGCCACCAGCTCCGATAAAGCCGCGAGTGGCAGTTCCCGAACCAAACTGTTCAAACGCCATGTTGTTGGACAGGTTCTTAATTCCGCCGTCCATCTCACGCTTCATTTCATCAACAAAGCTTCCAGCATTCGAGCGAGTCTGTTCAATAAGCAAGTTCGTGATCGTTACGAGTTGATAATCTTGGATGATGTAAACGAAAAACGAATCGTATTGGTTTGGTGTCTGATTGCCTTGGGCATTCAGAAACGTGTGCGAACGACCCTGGGGATCGCCGAACTGAATAGGACACGGAATGTACTTACCAGAGAGACCATCAACCGATTCATCCTTGGGGATGAGTGACATCGAAGGATTTTTGGCGTACACTAAGTCCTTCATAAAGGACTGGTCATCAATATACAATTCCTTAAGAACTGAAATTGACGATGTACTTGTTGCAAAAGTTGCCATTATCTTACTATTTCCTGTTTCTAGAGTCAATAGCCTGTTGCACCTTTGCAATGGCTCTCTCTCTAGGAGTTAGTTGTCTCTGGACTGACCCAGAGTTTGTTAAAGTATTAATGCGGGGTTGATCTTGCTGCTCGGTATTCGCTTCTGACATCTCTGATGTCTTCCCTAAACGAGACTTAATCTTGTCGTATTTACTGATTCGCTCATATTGTGAGTACAAACGATCAATGAGTTTATTCTCAACAAGTCCGGCTGCCTCTTCTACATCAAGGACAATGCCTTCCTCATCAAATACTGCAGTAATAAGCTCTACTACATCTTCAACTTTACCTTCAGATGCAATAGTCCCGTATTCAGGGTTGGATTCGACCAAAAGCTTTGCATCACTTCTAATCTGCGATACCGCTGAATCATAGGCTTGTTTATCACGTTGAGCCAACGCACCGGTTTCAGGGTCATCAATACCCTTCAGCCGATTCTCTAATTCTGCAATTCTATTTAGGAGGAGTTGTTGGGGGTCGTTAGCGGTAGCCTGGTTAATCTGTAGTTCAACCAGTTTGTCAGGAGTAATGCCTGCTTCAGAAAGAACCTTTAGCGTTTCAGTCGTAAGCTGTTGCTTCGGGATGTAACTAGCTTGTTCTTGCTTCCAAGCATCCTGTTGCGCTCTTAGTTCTTGCTGGGCTTTCCTAAGTTGTCGCTCTTTTCGGGCTAAGGCGACAAATTGAGGGCTGAGAGACTCGTTATTTGCTTCAACGGTAGGCTCAGGTGCCTCTGTATTAAGATAGGATTGTGTGGGTGGGACTGATCCAGGGGCTAAACCTGAGGGAGGGGCTTCAATGCTGTTTAAATCAGTGGGGGCTACTCGGGCTGAGGTTCGTGGAGTAATTTGGGGCTTGGGTTGAGGAGCAACTGGTGCATATTTATTAAGATTTCCCATCTCTTCTCGTCTAGCCGAAGAGCCTGCTGGCCTTGGGGCTACCGGTTGGGTGGGAGGTTTGCCTGCCAATCGATCTTTTAGGGCCTTGGCACGTGCTGTAGAGGGGTTAGGGCGAGAAACAGACACTTCTGGCCTATTAATTACCCTTGAGGGGGTGTTAGAAGTAGAGGAACCTGCTTTAGGAGTCGTGATTAAGGGCATGTTTTATCCTTTTTGGTCATTGCTGGACCTGAGTTATGCGTTGCTGCGCTTTAGGGGTATTTGGACATGTAAGAAAGTAAGATATCTACAAAGTATCTATGTTCTCTTTTACGGGTTTTATATTTGGGCTTGGTTTTACCATGAAAACCTCGCCTTTTAGCGTTCTCACCTCTGTTTGGAGGACAAACAGAGCATTTGAGGGGAAATCTTAAGATTCTATTAAAAAGTGTGGAGTTAGGGGCATGAGAATCGCAATAATCCTCTAGGCCACACGGATTTTCACAAATAATGCACAGATTTTGTGACATTTACTGTTGTGAGGGTCCATTAGGAACTAGAGGGGATTGTTGCTGGGGCATTGGGGCTGCTTGAGGCACTGGTTGGGCGGGTTGTGGGGGCATTGCCTGTTGTTTCAGGGATTGAATCTCTGTAAACCAATCTCTAAGCATCTGCATCTTGTTATCTTCAAGTTTGCATTGGGAATAAAGATTAATATACTGCACCACAATGGTCTCAGCTTTTGAAGCTTGCCCATTAATTGGCATTATAGGCATAAACTGGTCTGGGGGCTCATACTTGCCCTTTTCTACAATGTCATCAAGGTACATATAGATTCGTTCTTCAGCTGCATTAGCTAATGTCTCTATCTGGCCCAAGTCTGGGAAGTCTAAGAGCCTGCGACCTTCTTGTATATCAATCATACCAGATTGAATCATCTCAGTAATCTTCTGAAGACGGCCTGCTGGGTCCTTAGGAAGAGAGGATTCAACATAGGCTTGGATTACATAAGTATCATCAAGGGCTTTAAGATTATTGAGTGTAATATCCCGTCTACCCTTTTTCCTGTCCACAAACACGGTCTCGTAAGAGCCAATTTCCTGAATAACTTCTTCTACCGTCTCCATAAAGAGGTAGGCGCAGTCTACGTAATAATTAGACCATCTCTTCTCAAGGGCTGCAAACCGCTCCGAATTGATGTCCTGATAGACGCGCTGTGCTTCTCCAGAATCTAATCCTTCCGGCTTCTCAGATGTAGCAGACAATTCAGAGGCACCTTCGGCCTTATACATCCTGGCAATAATGCTATCCCGCTCAGCATACATCTCGGCTGGGACACAGTTAGATACTTCTACGGTTGGCTTTGTTCCTTGGTAGGGAATAAGAATACCAATTTTATTACTGAAGGATGCTTTGTTTACCTTAGATCCCATCTCATAGAAAACTCGGGGAACGCCAGTTAACTTGATTGACTTTGATATTGTGTCTAGAAGTCCGTTCAATTCTAACTGACTCCCCATTTGAGCTTCTGCAATGCTCATCGACCAAAAGCCGAGAGCACGCTTGTGATGGTGCATAAAAACAAAAGGAAAGTGATCTTTTTCCCAAGGCTCGCTAAATAACTCACCACTAGAACAAGCAATAGTGTGAAGGCCATCATTGGCGTCAGGACCTGAAGGAAGAGACCAACCCTCAACTACCATAACCAGGTCCGATACCGTCTTAGATGAAACAGATGATTTATCAACTGTGGCCTTTTCTGCTGTCTGAATAAACTTTTTTGCTTTGGGAAACAAAGTCTCTAGAACTTCTCTGTCGTACAGGGCAACCTCATACATTCGTCTTGGGTCCCCAAAGGCGGATTCTTGTAGGTCAACAAAGATATTGGTTATCAGTTTACGTTCAATAGCAACCTTATTGTCCTTTTTAAAAACTTTAAGGCAACCGGTTCCAGCCCAGCCCAGTGCATCAGTGAGCACGTACTCAGACACTGCATAAAGGTTGGTACGAAAGAATTCACCTAAGATAAAGCTATTGAGCTTCTTAGCTAGGTTACGTTGCTTGTAATCTCCATTGTCTGTGAGGAAGACAGGGGCGGGTCTGTTCTGGGTAAGGCGGGATACTAGAGTGTCTGTTATGGACTTAATGGCATTGTAGACTGGTCTATTAGGGGCGAGGGGGGAATACTGGTCCATTAGGGACATGTTTGCCCCTACAAAGCTAAATAAAGCTTGACCACTATAAAGTCTGGCACAAACTGCTGCTTGTCGTAACCGGGCAGACTGTCCTTGCTTTAGGTAAGCAAACGTAGCGCATAACTGAGAGGCTCTTATAGCTTCATTTTTCTCTTCCCACCATCTGTAGCCTTGGTTGGCTTGGTTAAGGGAGGAGTTCTGAGTCTTAAAGACTTGAGTTACCCGGGTAGGTTTTTCTTTGGGGGTAGTTTTAAAGCTCATAAAGTTTAGACATCAGTGGGGCCGGGACCAGTTCCATTAATATAAGCCTCAACTTCTTCCATTGTAGGCATATCATCTGGGAGGCCTGGGTCCTCTTCAGGGGCTACGAGCTCTGATTGAGCTTTACGGGTATTTATGGGTGCGTTTTCGGATAATATTAACTGTAGGTCAGTTGAATTGTACTGCAGGACACCTTGGCTACGTAGAAGCTTTAGGAGCTCCTTAAGGGCTTTAATGTCTGGTAATTGCATTATATACCATCAATTCTAGTATTCCCATAATAGCTACAGATATAACCAGAGAAACGACCACCTAAATTGGATCTAAGTAGTTGTAACTTTAAGGGGTTTATTTTGAGAGAAGTGGGAGTATGGCCACGTCTACCAAGCCAGTTAAGGACAATAACAATACGTTCCTCAATTGACAGAGATAAAACTTGTTGCCTGGTTAACTTAGGAAAGGGGATAGAAGCATTACTATCCTCACATCGGCACCTTCCAAAAAATAATCCCACTTTAACCTCTGCGGCGGTTCTTACGATCCTTTAGAATCTGAGCAACTAAGCTAGCATCACTGGTGTCATGCTCATCATCAGTCATGGTGTGGGCATACTCTAGATCAAGGCCTCTTGAATCTCTGCCATCTTCCATGGGAACAGGCTTTTCGTCAGAGTCATTGGTTTCATACATTTCATCGGTTTCATCCGTGGGACCATGTAACGTGCCAACTCCAATAGACTTATAGTCAGGCTTTACTGGGACAGAACCACCCTTTGCAAACTTTCTAAGCTTCCGGTCTTTCATGATCTCGGCGGCTAGGGATAGGCTTTCAGATACCTTAGGGAGGTCTTTCTCAGAATCAGAATAATCTTCTTGTACATTCCCATCTTCTTGAGGCATATACATATGGTCCTGTTTTCCCGGGTATTCATCCTCCGAGTCACCAGGACGGGCTGACTTCTGCTTTAGGGGAGCCATATCATCAACCATCCCGCCTTCTGCATACATAGCAAAGTCGGAGTTATCCTCAGCTTGGGTCTGCCCACCGTGAGCTACACATTTGCCCCCAATATCCGTACAATCAGGGCACATTCCGCCCTTGGACATGTTCTTACGTTTCATACCGTAGGCAATTGCTAGAGCTTGTTTTTGGGGCTTACCGTTTTTCATTTCAGTCTTTAGGTTCTTCTTAAAGGCCTTGTCAGAGCCGGATTTGACTAAGGGCATGGGTTATACCTTAATAATTCAATGTAGGGGCTTTTAGGGCCCTTTAAAGGGAATACTGTAGATTAACTCTACCCAATGTTGTCAAATGTGAGCTTATCCCTTACAAAGATAGAAATGTGTGGGAAGCTTTAGCTGCTACGACAGATAGTCGCAGGGGGTATAGTGTTGTAAGGAGCTGTACCTGCTACGAATGTTGGTTTATCATTACGTAGTCTTACTAGTCTAAAATGCTCCTACCCTGAACCGGTTTGTAGAGGTATACTTGTCCCGCGCCGTAATGTCCAGGCTATCACACTAAGTCAATACTCTACACCCTTCCATTTAATAAAGCAATACTTATTTTATATAATTGTCAATTATTATTTAGGGGGCATCTTTTTATTATTAAATCTAGCTTGATAGCGTAAAGGCGGTCTATCTAAATCTTGCAGGTTATCAATATCTATTGCCACAAACTCATCCTCATCATCCCCGTTCTCTTCTTTAGCTTCTTGAAGCCGGGCCAATGTGGCATTATACATCTTGTCTGTCTCAGCATCCCCCCAGAGCTTAGAGCCATAGATGGGGCGCTGGGCCTCTGGCTGGTAGCTATAACTATAGCTCTCCCTCCAAGCGTAGAGAACAGCTTCACATATATCTGAATGGAAGCGCTTACTTATAACTCTTTTATCAGGGGTGCTGTGATCATGGTCCCATTCAACCTTCTGGGCATCGTGGGCGAATAGGCTATTAGCTTTAACTAATAATCTCCCAGTTCGTAGGGCATCATTCATTAACTCAATATATTCTACTTTTCTATTCTTCTCAGCAGCTTGCATTGGGATTGTGTATCTCTTCCCAATCTCCTCAGCTATTTTTTTACCGAGACCCCCCGTATCGACCACAATCTTACTGATGGGATAGAGCCCTTTAAGTCTATCGATTTGTTTGCAAAGGGTGGAGATGTCTTGGCGGCGCTCGACAACCTCCTCAACCAGGTAAGTCTGAGGTGTCCTGTCAGAATAGCAGAGGACGGCGAGGGCGTCGGCGTCGTTGAATCCGAGATCCACGCCCAATATGTATGTCCAATTTCCTTCGGTTGGTAAGCTGGCATAATCGTTAATCTCCTTGTTGTATCTATAGACCAGACTATTCTCATCAACAACCCATTGACCGAACCATTCGCGCAAGATGGAGGGGTCATTTCTATCCACCCCCCGGCGAGTCAGCTCTCTGTCAAGCATATCCTGGTGGGTCAACCCCTTCAATAGAAAAGGAAGCTTTGGATTATCAAAGAAAGACCATGTATGATGAGACCAGTTCTTATTCTTAGTAAGCTCATAAAAATAGCCAGATGGGATTGGTCCAGGCGTCCCGATAAGTATAAGCTGACCAGCAAAGTCCATAAGAGCTGGGCCCAACACATCATCAATAAGCTGTTCGATATAAGCCGGGAAGCTCTGGCTTTCGTCCAGGTAAACCTTCTTAATGGCAAGACCTCTAAAGTCTTCAATACTAGCACGATCGCTAGCGCCAAGCAGGTACACCATGCTTCCATTTGGAAAACGAATAGACAGGTCACTTTCGTTGGGCTCCCCTTGCAAGTTGAATAAAGAGTTGATACGCTTAAACTCAGGCCACACCAAACGTTTAGCATTCTTTCGGCTTAGGGTGATGTATA
>Ga0182012_10000670_pt1 | contig 37649 bp, 30 predicted proteins | sample 612S2SmetaG_FD_120486 | JGI IMG/M metagenome (GOLD analysis project Ga0182012, IMG submission 120486) | Permafrost microbial communities from Stordalen Mire, Sweden - 612S2S metaG | ecosystem: Environmental > Terrestrial > Soil > Wetlands > Permafrost | place: Sweden: Stordalen | collected...
TATCGGATCGATGTCCAAGCAGATCACCAGCGTCGCCACCATGATGCTGGTCGATGAAGGCAAGCTCGACCTCGACGCCCCCGTGGCGCAATATCTGCCTGAACTCAAGGATATGCCGGTCGTCAAGACCGATCCCGCCACCGGAGATGCGATCCTCGGCGAGCTTGAACCGGCGAAGCGCGCGATGACTATCCGCGACCTTCTGCGCAATACGTCCGGCCTCGTCTATGCGGAGCCCTATTTCGCCGACCCCGGATTTGGCAACGCCGCGATCCACGCGTTTTACGGATTCAAAGCGCCGTTCCGGCGCGATAAGACCCTCGCCGATTTCGTCAAAAGCCTTGGCGCCCTCCCGCTTCTGCATCAGCCGGCGAAGTCTGGGAATATGCTATCGGCTTCGACGTTCTCGGACGCGTCATTGAAGTCGTCTCGGGCCAGCCTTTTGACCAGTTTCTGCAAAGCCGCCTTTTTGCGCCGCTGCACATGGTCGATACCGGCTTCTCCGTGCCGGCGGATAAACTCGCTCGCCTCGTCGCCGCCCCGGGTACGCAGCCCCAACCTTTTGGGAACTGGGACGTCGGGAAGCCGCAGACGTTCTTTTCGGGTGGGGGAGGGATCGTCTCGACGGTCCCCGACTTCCTGCGCTTCAGCCAGATGCTACTCAATGGCGGCGAGCTTGACGGCGTGCGCATTTTGAAGCCGGAAACGGTCCGACTGATGACGACAAATTCCCTGCCGCCGGAAATCCACATCGCGGGGCACGAAGCCGGCCCAGCTTTTGGCACGGGATGGGGGCTTGGGTTCGCCATCCGTACCAATCCGGATTTCAGCCTGATCCCAGGCACGGTCGGCAGCTTCAACTGGCAAGGTAGCTGGGGGACGTTTTTCTCAGTCGACCCAGTGCAGAAGCTGATCTTGGTGATGATGATGCAGCGGCGGCAGTACAGTGAAAACGGTTTCTATTTCAATGCCATCCGCCGTCTGCCCTATGGGGCGCTGAGCGTTCCTGAACCCGACGCGCGCGCCGCGCCGACGCAGGCGGCAGATGTCGGCGATCTCGCGCAATATGCGGGACGATACGACTTCGGCGGCTCGACAAGCTCGCTGGACAGGCAGCTTCTGCTCGTCGACGGAGCCGGTTGGATCGGTCTTGATGCCGTCGTCGCAGAGACCGATGGCCTAAGAGTGATTAAACCGGCCGCGGCGGGCCCCGCCGCGAGAGCGGGTGTCATGGCCGGAGATCTCATCACCGCGATCGGCGCCGAATCAATCAAGGGCCAGACCCTGGAAGCGGCCTTTCGCCGGATTTCAGGTCCGGTCAACGAGGGCATGAAGCTCAAAATCATCCGTCATAAGCAGACTGAACCGCTTGTTGTCGCCTTTGCCCGCGAGGCGGCCCCCTCGCACAGTGTCCAGCTTCAAATCCATATCGCGGACGGCAAGCTTGTCGTTGAGGCGACGGGGGGCTGGTCGATCCTTGATTTTTACAGGGGCCAGCCGACGCCCGTGGCGGCTCTTGCAAGGGATGAATTCTACGTCGAGCGTGGCGATCATACGCGGATTGCTTTCATTCGCGACGCGACTGGTAAAGTCAACGGCGCTGTTCTCAATCCGGGACTATGGGAGCAACGCGGCGCGCTCGCCCAATAGGAGCACCGATCGGTATCATGAAATCGATCCATCGGTCTGAGCCGCAGCATGTCGCGCCGCGAATGCGGCGAGCGAGGTCGGTGGCCGGCCCAATAGCCAGCCCAGCACGTTGGCATTGCCCTTGAGGCCGTCGCGGGCATAGCTGCGAAACATCTTTGTCAGGGTGTCGCGCGCAAAATCGCTGAGGCCGGCGGCGCGGGCGCGACGGTCCCAGTCTTCGACGGATTCGGCCACCGCGCGGACTGCTCTCTTCAGCACCCGGCCGAAGATCTCGGCGATCTCGTCCTGGCTCAGCGGGGGCGTCCCGACCAGCTCATACCTCGCCCCCGAATGGCCGTCGCTTGTCAGCACAATCGCGGCGGCTTCAGCGACGTCGTCGAGATCGACCAGGCTGAGCCGGGTCTCGACGGGATAGGGAACGCGATAGATACCTTCGCTCACCATGCGGTCCCATTCGGCGAGGCTGTTCTGCATGTAGGCGGTAGGCTGCAGGATGGTGAAATCCAGCCGACAGGCAAATAGCATCTCCTCCACCCGGAGCTTGTTCCAGTGATGCGGCATGGCTTCGATCTGCGGGTGCAGCACCGAGTGATAGACGAGGCGAGGGCGGCCTGAGGCGGTGGCGGCTTCAACGAGGCCGGCTGCGAACGGGATCTCATGCGGGCTGACATTGGGGCAGATGTGATAGATCGCCTCCATCCCTTGCACGGCCCGCGAGACAGCTGCGCCGTCGTCCATCGCGCCTGCGATGACCTCGCGAACCCCGATCGCCGTCAGTTCGGCCTCATGCGACGCGGTGCGCACAAAGGCCCGTACCGCCGCCCCCCGCGCAACCAGCGCCTTGATGACAGCCTTGCCGGTCTTGCCGCCGGCGCCGGTGACCAGGATCATGTCAGACTCCGCGCGTGGCGTCCCGCGCGCACGCACGGTCCGCAGGCTTTGCGCACGCTACAAAAACGACTAAATCCATGATCGTCAATGCCACCGTGCATGCAGACGGAGGAACCAAGATGCAGTTGAGAAACTTTGGGCGGACGGGCATGCAGCTTTCCGTGCTCGGATTTGGCTGCGGGGCGGTCGGCGGATTGATGGTGCGCGGTGATCCCGCCGACCAGGAGCGCACCATCGCCCGCGCCATCGCCGCCGGCGTCAACTACTTCGATACCGCGGTGCAGTACGGCAATGGCGAATCCGAAAAGAACCTTGGCCGCGTTCTGCAGAAGCTGAAGCCGGCCAATGTCGTCGTCGGCACCAAAGTCCGCATTCCCTCGAGCGACTTTGGCCGCATTGCCGACGCCGTGCAGATATCTCTCGAAGGCAGTCTGGCGCGGCTGCGTCTTGACCGGGTCGACATCTTTCACCTGCACAACGAGATTACCGTGGCCGGGGGCGGATCGACACTGAGCGCTCGACAGGTGCTTGACGAAGTCGTGCCGGCGTTCGAGCAGTTGCGTCGGCAGGGCAAGACTCGTTTCCTCGGGATTACGGCCTTGGGGGACACGGCGGCGCTGCGCCAAGTGATCGATGCACGCGTCTTCGACAGCGCTCAGGTTGTCTACAACATGCTCAATCCGTCGGCCGCCGAGCCCTTGCCGCAAAATTATCCGGCACAGGATTATGGACGCCTGTTCGATCATACCCAGGCCGCGGGCGTTGGCGTGGTGGGCATCCGCGTGCTGGCGGGCGGTGCCCTGTCGGGCTCATCCGAGCGTCACCCGATCGCGGGTCCGGCGCCCGAGCCGATCGGCTCGGCGATGAGCTACGATGCCGACGTCGTCCGCGCAGGCCGGCTGATCCCGTTGGTCAATGAGGGCTTTGCCAACAGCCTGACCGAAGCCGCTACGCGGTTTGCGCTGTCGCACCCCGCGATGGGTACGATCCTGGTTGGCATGGCGACGCCGCAGCAGTTCGAGGACGCACTCGCCGCCGCCGAAAAAGGCCCGCTGCCGCAAGCGGCGCTTGACCGGCTGTCAGCGTTGCGGCGGGCATTCTCGGGCGAAGCGCGATGATGGCCTAGCAAGCGTGGCCCGGATGAGCCAAGCGACATTCGGGGCTTCGTTCTGCGGTGGTCCGCACACTGCTGCTGTCATGCCGACCACTGGTGCGCCACTGTTTGATAACGCATCAGTTGCCGTCAGATGGGTGGGCTCGGTCTATCGCTCTGAAGGGGAGCCGCCGTGCCATCAAAATGGTGCCTTGGGCCTTCTTGCTCGCTGTTCCCGACATCGACAACTGCGCCCAGTATTTCCGAGACTTCCTTGGCTTCCATATCAGTTGGGAGGGCACAGGGTCCAAGAAGCCGTCTCCGCCTATCGCCAACACTACGGCGAAAGCGGGCTGCTCGAGGAGCGTGCCTTATCCGGGTATTGGCCAATCCCTTGAAGCGATTAAGCGGGCCGGATTGCGAATTTATCTCGCGACCTCAAAACGGGAGATGTTCGCAAGCCGCATTCTGGACCATCTAAAGTTTGCCACCTGCTTCGATGGCATCCATGGCTCGTTGCCTGGCGGCGAACTGGACCACAAGCCCGAACTGCTCGCTTATATTCTTTCTCAACATGGTCTCTCGCCATCGCACCGTCTCATGGTCGGGGATCGCCGATATGACATTGCCGGCGCCCATGAGGTCGGCATGCGCGGTCTTGGCGTGCTCTGGGGTTATGGTACCCGGGACGAACTTGAAACCGCTGGCGCAGGCCAGCTGTTGGATTCCCTGCCGATCTCGCTGGTACGGCGCTCTCGATGCTCAATTGGAAGCTAGCGTAGCCCCGTCGAAGGCTCTTGAAGTGGCCGGTAATTGGCCGTACATTAGGGCCAGGAGAAAAACCATGGCAAATGTACCTGCAAAAGTACCCCGCGGCCGCGCCAGGGCAGAGCGCCTTGAGGCCCGGGTCACGGCGGAGCAAAAGAGTTTGATTGAACGGGCGGCCGCCCTCCAGGGCCGGACACTCACGGACTTCGTGCTTACGAGCCTGCAGGATGCCGCCCGGCGTGCGATCGAGGAACATCACCAGCTCTCACTCTCAGTCCGCGACAGTGAGGCGTTCGTTGAGGCGTTGCTGAATCCGAAGGCGGTCAATGATCGTCTTCGCGACACCGTGCGCCGCTATCGCAAGAGAGCCGGCGTTTGAGGTGTGGCCGGCGAAATGGAAGAGAAGCTCCGCGTCGAGCCACTGGGTTCAGGCCACGATCGATCGGGATTTGAGAGCGGCGTCGAGGCGCTGGACCGATATTTTCGGAAGCAGGCCGGCCAGGACGCGCGGAAGAATATGGCGGCACCGTACGTGTTGCTGCTGCCGGATGGGACGATCGCAGGCTACTACACGCTCTCCTCGACGTCTGTGCAACTCGGCGAGCTGCCGGAGAAAACGGTGCGGAAGCTGCCCAGATATCCGCTGGTGCCGGCGACGCTGTTGGGCCGGCTCGCGGTCGATCGGCGGCAACAGGGAAAAGGGTATGGTCGGTTCCTTCTGGCCGATGCGCTCTACCGTGCCGCTCAGAGCGAGATCGCTTCATTCGCAGTGATCGTCGATGCGAAGGACGAAAGCGCTCGGCGCTTCTATGCGCGCGAAAGCTTTCTGCCGCTTCCGGACCAGCCCATGAAGCTGTTCCGGCCGATGGCCGACATTCGTCGGCTGTTCGATGGACCTGAAGCTTGATAAAGACAGTAGGGGCCGGCTCCAATCGAATGGATTTTTCGTGACGGTGGACGCATGTTGAAATACCTCGCGGCTCTACCCAACAACTTCATCTATCGCCTCGCCGCGTCGGCGATGACCTTCGCCCTCACGCTGGGTGCCGCCTACGGGGTCACCGCGCAAAGTTCAGTGGATGGCGTTCCCAACGCCATGCAGGGGTTCTCAAAGAACAGGGACCAGCCGATCCAGATCGAGGCGGCTAACTAAGCTTGAGATACGCGACAAGACAAACCCGGCGAGGCGCGACAAGACGAAGCAGGCGACCTTCTCCGGCACTGTAAAGGTGGTGCAGGGCGACACCACCATGACGTCGAAGACGCTGGTGGTATTCTTTGATTCAAACTCGGCAGCTGCCGCGTCCGCGCCGACGAACACGAAGGGCGCGGTCAAAGCAGCACCACTGCGATCCGCAACCCCTGGTGCGGGCGGCAGTTCGTCGATCCAGCGGCTGGAGGCGCGCGGCGATGTCCGAGTGACCCAGAAAGATCAGGTGGTGACCGGGAAGACCGCCGTGTTCGACACCAAGATAAATCTGATCACGATGCTCGGCGGCGTCGTGTTGAGCCAGTGCATGAGCGTACTGCGCGATGATCGCCTCCTGGTCGACATGACGACGGGCGATTCTCGGGTCGAATCCGATAGCGGAAAGGTCCAGGGGTTGTTCAATCGGCCTTCGGGCTCGGTTTGCGGGACGTCGTCGGCCGTGCCGGGGCGGGCTCCGAGCAAATAGTGATACCTACGCTTGCGAGGAAGCAAGCGTAGCTCGCAATAAGTGCAGCGACCGCTACCACTTCGCCTCGCGGCTCAGTTCGAACAGTCGGCTAGGGCTCAGCGGAATCTCCAACAGCTCCACGCCTCTCGCCTTCAGGTCGAGCGCGTCTTCGATGGCCTGGGCGAACAGCGGCCCCACGGGAATGGCGCCGGCTTCACCCGCGCCCTTGATGCCCAGCGGATTGAGCGGCGATTTGGTCACGGTGTGGGCGAGTTCCATCCGCGGCACTTCCAGCGCGGTCGGCAGCAGATAGTCGGCGAGCGTCGCGGTCAGCAGCTGGCCTTGTTCGTCGAACACCAGTTTCTCGTAGAAGGCGTTGCCGATGCCCTGGGCGACGCCGCCATGGATCTGGCCGGCCAGGATCATCGGGTTGATCACCGTGCCGCAGTCATGCACCACGACGTATTTTAAGATCTTCAGTTCGAAGGTCCGGGGGTCCATTTCCACGGTCATGGCGTGAACGCCGTTGGCGGTGGCACCCATCTTGGGACCGAAATATTGCGTCGATTCGAGCCCCGGCTCGGTGCCGGGCTGCACCGCGCCGCGCATCGGATTGGCCTGACGGGCCAGATCGCCAAGCGTGACAAACTTCTCGGGAATGCCGACGATCGACACCTTGCCGTCCGCGATCACGAGATCTTCCTCGGCGCATTCGAAGAGATCGCCGGCGAGTTTCAGGGCTTTCTTGCGCACCGCCTTCGAGGCCTCATTGACGGCATTGCCGGCGACCACCGCGCCGCGGCTGGCAAAGGTGCCGGCGCCCCAATAGAACTGGTCGGTATCGCCGGTGACCACGTTGATATCGCTGACGGCCACGCCGAGCTGGTCGGCGGCAATCTGGGCAAACACGGTAAAGTGTCCCTGGCCCTGGGTGCCGATCCCGGTGGCGATGCTGACCTTGCCGTTGGACTGCACCTGAACTTTGGCACCCTCATAGGGACCGATGCCGGTGCCCTCGACATAGCAGGCGATGCCGATCCCGAGATGGCGGCCCTGCAGGCGCGCCGCGGCCTGCTCATCCCTGAAGGCCTTGTAGCCGATCGCGTCTAGCGCCATGTCGAGCACCGGCTCGTAATTGCCGCTGTCATATTCGAGCGGCGCGAAATCCTGATAGATGATCTCGTTCTTGTAGGGGAAGGCATCCGGCGGAATCAGGTTGCGCCGCCGGATCTCGGCCGGATCGATGTTCAGCTCATGCGCGGCAAAATCGAGCAGGCGTTCCATCACGAATACGCCGTGCTGGCGGCCGGCGCCGCGATAGGGCGTGACGATCGGCAGGTTGGTGAACACCTGCGTGAACGTGCTGTCGTAGTGCGGCACCACATAGGGGCCGAGCAGGGTGCACTGGCTGTTGATCGGCACCGTCAACCCGTAGGGGTCGTAGGCGCCGCCGTCATGCAGGAACACGTCCTTGATACCGAGAATTTTTCCATCTTTGGTGAGCGCGATTTCGGCATCATGGATCTGGCCGCGCTCGTGGGTGGTGGCAACGAAATGCTCCAGCCGGTCCTCGATCCATTTCACCGGCCGGTTCAATTGCATCGATATCCAGGGAAGCAGCACTTCCTCGGGATAGAACATCATGATCTTCGGCCCAAAGCCGCCGCCGACGAACGGCGCAATGACGCGCACTTGGCGCTCGTTGAGCCCGAGCACGCCGGCGAGACCGTTGCGGACGAACACCGGCGCCTGCGTCGTGTCCCAGATCGTCATCTGGCCGGCGCGGCCATCCCATTGCGCCACCACGCCGCGGGTTTCGATCGGCGAGGAAATGCCATGCTCGTAATGGAAACGCCGCCGGATGATATGATCGGCACCCGCCGCCGCGGCCGCGTAGTGGCCCTTGGTCTGCCGAACGTGGGCCGAAATATTGGAGCCGACGTCGTCGTGGACCAGCGCCGATCCCGCATCGAGGGCCTGTTCCAGGTCGACCACCGCGGGCAACTGATCGAGCTCGACTTCGATATCGTCGAGCGCGTCCTCCGCGATATAGCGGCTCTCGGCAATCACGATGGCCAGGGGTTCGCCGACATGGCGGACCTTGTCCTTGGCCAGCGGCACCTGGGTCCGCGCGTGGAAGACGATGCCGGCAATGGGGGGAGGCGGCACAAGGACCGGGCCGGGCTGCCAGTAGGGGCCGAGGTCGCCGGCCACATAGGCGGCGACGACACCCGGCCGCTGCAGGGCGCGGGATACATCGATCCTCACAATGCGCCCGTGCGCCATCTGGCTGCGTAACAGCGCGGCGTGCAACAGGCCCGGCAGCTCGACGTCGTCAATGAACAGCGCCCGGCCGGTGAGAAGCCGGCGGTCCTCATTGCGTTTGACGGGTTCGCCGAAGCTGCGGGTGGACATGGCTTCAGCCCCGCATGCTTTTGGCCGCCGCCAGCACGGCATCGACAATGTTCTGGTAACCGGTGCAGCGGCACAGATTGCCCGACAGCGCCTCGCGGACTTCCTCTTCGGTAGGCGCTATATTTTCGGCAAGAAAGGCCGACATGGTCATGAGGATGCCGGGCGTGCAGTAGCCGCATTGCAGGCCGTGATGATCATGCATGGCCTGTTGCAGCGGGTGATAGTGGTCATCCGCGGCGGCGAGGCCTTCGACGGTCGAGATCTCGTGCCGGTCGGCCTGCACCGCGAACATCAGGCAGGCCCGCACCGGCTCGCCGTCGAACAGGATGGTGCAGGCGCCGCAGACGCCATGCTCGCAGCCGACATGGGTTCCGGCCAAGCCGAGCTCGTGGCGCAGGAAGTCGCTGAGCAGCAGGCGCGACTCGATCCGGCGCCGATAGGTCCGGCCATTGACCGCAAGCCTGATGTCGTGATCGTCAATGTCCATCGCGCGCCCGCTGATAGGCGGTGCGCAGCGCGCGCTCGGCCAGAACGCCGGCGATATGGCGCTGGTAGTCGGCCGTGGCGTGAACGCTGCCGCCGGGATCGATCATCGCCTGCACCGCGCCAGCAGCATCGCTCACCAAAGCTTCGCTCGGCACCTGGCCGGCGAGACTTTGGGCCGCTGCGCTGGCGTCGACGGGGGTATCGCCCACCCCGCACAAGGTCAACCGGACGTCGCTGCACTGATCCTGATCGTCCAGCGCCACCATCGCGGCAACGCCGGCTATGGCAAAATCTCCTTTGCGGCGGGCGATCTCCAGGAAGCTGGCGCCACTGCGTGCGTTCGGCAACGGCAACTCGATTTCTACCAGCATTTCGTCGGGCTCAAGATCGGTCGTCAATCCACCGATAAAGAAATCCGCCGCGTCGATCCAACGCTCGCGGCTTTGGGCCCGAACCCGCAGCCGGGCACGCAAGGCCAGCATGATCGCGGGCAGTTCCGACGCCGGATCGGCGTGCGCGAGGTTGCCGCCGACGGTGCCGCGGTTGCGGATTTGCGGATGCGCGATATGTGGAAGGGCCTCGCCGATCAGCGGAAACAAGCCGACGAAGGCCGCATCGCGCTGCAGCGTTCGGTAGCGCGTCAGCGCCCCGATCCGCGTCGCCGACTCGGAAGAGCTTATGCCGGAGAGTTCCTCGATCCCGTTGATGTCGATCAGGACGGCTGGCCGGGCCAACCGAAAATTCATGGTCGGGATCAGGCTCTGTCCGCCGGCCAGGAATTTCGCGTCGTCGCCATGTTCAGCCTTGAGCGCCAGCGCCTGCTCCAGTGAGGTGGCGGCGATATATTTGAAAGGGGCAGGCTTCATGGCGCTCGCGTGCGGGGAATCCAAAAGCGGCCTGCGTGAGGTTCGCGCAGGCAACGCCGGAAGTATGAGGCGGCCCCTCGCTCAAGTCAAAATTTCGCAGTTATTTTAAGTCCATCTGAAAATCCGATAGGGGCATGTTTGGCCCAGATCGGTGTTCTTGCCCATTTAAATCTCCGCCTGCGCAAACATTGAGCGCGCCAGGAGGCCGCGGCCTTTGTCAAAATATTACCCATGGCGCAGTCGATGCCGAAGTCATTGAAGCCGAATGCTCCGGGAGCTAGGCTGCAACCGGACGGCAGTCAGTCGTCCGGCACTGCGATCGCATCGGGAATGATGAACAAGACTCTGGATGCCACGGCTCAATCAGCATCGACGACGCGGCGGCTGGCGATCGACGTCCATAACGTATCGCTGACATTCGAGACTGCCGACGGCCAGGTCGACGCTTTGTCCAATGTCAGCCTGCAGGTCGCCGAAGGCGAATTCGTTTCCTTCATCGGACCGTCCGGCTGCGGCAAAACCACGATGCTACGCCTGATCGCCGATCTGCAGCGGCCGACGGCCGGCACGCTTCTCGTCAATGGCGTCAGTGCGGAGCAGGCGCGGCTCGAACGCCGGTATGGCTACGTGTTTCAGGCACCGGCGTTGTTCCCTTGGCGTACCATCGAGAAGAACCTGAAATTGCCGCTGGAAATCATGGGCTTTTCCGAGGCCGAGCAGCGCGCGCGTGCAAAGCGCTATCTGGCACTGGTCAATCTCGGTGGTTTCGAGCGTAAATATCCCTGGCAATTATCCGGCGGCATGCAGCAGCGTGTCTCGATTGCCCGCGCGCTGTCGTTTGATCCGGCGCTGCTGTTGATGGACGAGCCGTTCGGCGCGCTCGACGAGATCGTTCGCGATCATCTCAACGAGCAATTGCTGCAGTTGTGGGACAAGACCGGAAAGACCGTTCTGTTCGTGACCCACTCGATTCCGGAGGCGGTATTCCTGTCGACCAAGATCGTGGTGATGTCGCCACGTCCGGGGCGGATCATCGATATCGTCGATTGCAACTTTCCGCGCGATCGCACGCTGGAGATCCGCGAGACAGCGGAGTTTCTTGGGATCGCGCATCGCGTGCGGGTCGGGCTGCGCGCCGGGCATTCCTATGACGAATAGCGCGCTCAGCCTCCCGGTTTCGGCTGCAGGTCACCTCCGGCGTCATCCGCTGGTGTTCCGCTATGCGCCGGTCGCGACCATCGTTCTGGCGCTGATGGCCATCTGGTACGTCGCGGCGGTACTGATGAACCTGTCGCTGGTGCGCGGCGCTTTTGAACGGGAAGAGATCCCCTACACCCCCTGGGAGCTGATTGCGGGCACCATGAGCGCGGAACGGCCGCTGCTGCCGGCTCCGCACCAAGTCATATCGGCGTTCACCGATTCGGTCTTCGGCTACCCGCCGACCGCGCCGCGCAGCCTAGTCTATCATTCGGCGGTGACGTTGTCTGCGACGCTGCTCGGCTTCGTGCTGGGCGCGATGCTTGGGATCGCTCTGGCGCTGATGATCGTGCACAGCAGGGTGCTGGAGAAGAGCCTGCTGCCCTGGATCATCTGTTCGCAGATGGTTCCGATCCTGGCGCTGGCGCCGATCTTCATTGTGGTGCTCGGCGCGATCGGGTTGCAGGGGTTGTTGCCGAAGTCGATCATTTCGGCCTATCTCTGCTTCTTCCCGATCACGATCGGGATGGTGAAGGGCTTTACCGCGCCTGATCCGATGCAACTCGATCTGATGCGAACCTGGTCGGCCACATCCAGGCAGGTGCTCGCGAAGCTGCGCTGGCCCGCGGCCGTTCCTTATCTCTTCGCCAGCCTCAAGGTTGCCATTACCATCTCGCTGATCGGCGCCATCGTGGCCGAGCTTCCGACCGGGGGAGAGGCTGGCATCGGCGCCCGGCTACTGGCGGGATCCTATTATGGGCAGACCATACAGATCTGGGCGGCGCTGCTGGCGGCGGCGATCCTGGCCTCGGGGTTGATCGGTTTGGTCGACCTGGCAGAACGTCTGGTCGGCCTGCGCATGGGGATCCGGCCGTGAAGGAGCGCAAGCTGAAGCTGGGATTTCTCGTTGCCGCTGCAGGTGCGTTGTTGGCTCTGCTCTTGCCGCTTTCCAGCGCGGCCGCGGCTACCCTGCCGACGCGGCCGCTGCTGTTGGCGCTGACGCTGGCTGCGGCGCTGTCATTCGCGACGGCGGCCTGGATCGGCGGCTCGCGCGCGATCGCGCCTGGTTTTGCCGGTGTGTTGTGTGCCGGCGCGACCACGCTGGCCCTGCTGCGCGATCCCTCGATCGCTGGTTCGGCTGCCATGGGCTTCTGGGCGATGGTGCTTTCGGTCTGGCTCGGCGCCGCGCTTGGCGTGATGACGCTTGCGGCCGCGCGGCCGCTCGCGGGGTCAGCGCGCCGCGCGCTCGATCTGGCGATCCCACTCATATTCGGCGCGGTGGTGTTCTATCTCTGGGAAGTATCGGTGCGCGGTTTTGGCGTATCCCCGGTGATCCTGCCGGCGCCGAGCGCGGCGGCAGCCCGGTTCGCGGCGTCATTGCCGATCCTTGGGGCCGATTTCGTCCAGACCTTCGTTCGCGGCGTATTGATCGGATATGTCATAGGTTGCGGCAGCGGCCTTCTGGTCGCCATTGTCGCCCAGCGCTTTGCTTTCCTGGGGCGCGGCCTCCTGCCGCTCGGCAATTTCTTTTCGGCGTTGCCGCTGGTAGGCGTGGCGCCGATCATGGTGATGTGGTTCGGGTTCGACTGGCCCTCGAAGGCCGCGGTGGTGGCGCTGGTGACCTTCTTCCCGATGCTGGTGAACTCGCTCGCCGGGTTATCCGCCTCCGGCCACATCGAGCGCGATCTGATGCGGTCCTACGGTGCCGACCACCGCCAGACCCTGACCAAACTGTATCTGCCGGCGGCGCTGCCCTTTATCTTCAACGCGCTCAAGATCAACGCCACGCTGGCGCTGATCGGCGCCATCGTGGCCGAGTTCTTCGGGACGCCGACGCAAGGCATCGGCTTTCGCATCTCGACGGAAGCAGGTCGAATGGCGATCGACATGGTGTGGGCGGAAATTGCGCTCGCTGCCATCGCCGGAATGGCCTTCTACGGACTTGTCGCGCTCGCCGAGCGCGCGACCACTTTCTGGCATCCATCCTATCGAACCTAGTTCGGCGGGTTCTCAAAGCTTTCGGAGCATCGAATGAAGAAACTAGATGATCGATCCCATGACACCTCCCATTTCGGGCCACGAGCATTGGCCTCCCACTCCCTCTCCCGCTGTTCGCGGGGGAGGGTGGGGTGGGGGCAGACGCGGGTGGTGTCTATGCTGAGGCACCCCCACCCCAACCCTCCCCCGCAAGCGGAAGAGGGAGCGCAGCATCGCAAGCTACGACCCGGTCGGAACTTTGGGATCGCTGGTCTAGTGACACTCGCGGCAGGCATCACCATGGGGCTGTCGCTTTCGACCGCCCAGGCGGCCGACCCCGTCACCATCCAGCTGAAGTGGGTCGCGCAGGCCCAGTTCGCCGGTTATTTCGTCGCCAAGGAGAAGGGCTTCTACAAGGACGCCGGGCTCGACGTTACGATCAAGCCGGGTGGCCCCGATGTCGCGCCACCGCAGGTCATCGCCGGCGGCGGTGCCGATGTCGTGGTCGACTGGATGCCGTCGGCGCTGGCGTCGCGCGAAAAGGGCGTGCCGCTGGTCAATATCTCGCAGACTTTCAAGAAGTCGGGTCTTGAACTGACCTGCCGCGCCGACACCGGCATCAAGAAGCCCGCCGACTTTAAGGGCAAGACCATCGGGGTCTGGTATGGCGGCAACGAATATCCCTTCCTGTCCTGGATGTCGAAGCTCGACATCAAGACCGACGGCTCGCCCGGTGGCATCAAGATCATCAAGCAGGGTTTCAATGTCGATCCCATACTGCAGAAGCAGGCCGACTGTGTTTCGACCATGACCTACAACGAATATTGGCAGGTCATCGATGGCGGCTACAAGCCGAGCCAGCTGGTGGTCTTCAAGTATGAGGACGAGGGCGTGGCCACCCTGGAGGATGGTCTTTATGTGCTGGAGAAAAATCTGAAGGACCCGGCCTTCGTGACCAAGATGGCGAAATTCGTCAAGGCCTCGATGAAGGGCTGGGACTACGCCAAGAGCCATCCGGACGAAGCCGTGAAAATCATCCTGGCCGGCGACACCACCGGCGCGAAAACCGAAAAGGACCAGAAGCGGATGATGACGGAAATCGCCAAGCTGCTCGGTGCCGCCGATGGCAAGCTCGACGTCAAGGATTACGACCGCACGGTCGCAACTCTGCTGTCGGGCGGCTCGGATCCCGTCATCACCAAGAAGCCGGAAGGCGCCTATACGTTTACCGTCTATGACGCGATGAAGTGAGTAGCTGAAGGACCTGGTCTAAAGTGGGCGGCCGGCACGATTCGGCCGCCCAAATGTTATAAACGTTAGCAACTCATGACTATAGTTGAGCGCTTCCCCCGCTCTGCCTCGTGGTGAGGAGCGCGGCTATGCCGCGCGTCTCGAACCACCTGCCCCCGCGGCCATCCTTCGAGACGCATCGCTGGCGCGATGCCCCCAGAATGAGGAATGTGGACCGCTGCGCGAGATCCCAAGTTCAGCTGGCGCCGATTCCCACCAGGTGCGCCAGATCCTTGAAGAAAATCCGCGCATGCGCCGCTGGCTTGGAGCGGACCAGTTCCTTGTTCATGTAGGCCTGCCAAGTCAGTTCCTGCACGTCCTTGTCCCGACAGATCGACACGAAGCGTTCGCGGCGCTTGTCGCTGGAATACCAGAAATATTGCATGATCCCGAGCACCAGGAACACGCGGCCGTGGGCTTTCATGAATTTCTTGCGGGCCGTCGCCAGAAATTTGCGTTGACCGGTCGCAAGCACCTGCTCCACGGCCTCGGCGGCAAATCGCGCGCAAGCCATCGCGTAATAGATGCCTTCGCCCGAAGCGGGCGCCACCACTCCCGCGGCATCTCCGACCACCACCACATCGCGGCCATTGTCCCATCGCCGCATCGGCTTGAGCGGGATCGGCGCTCCCTCGTGGCGGACGGTTTCAAGGCCGGCAAGCCCACGGCGACCGCGCAGATCAGCCACGGCATGGCGCAGGTTGAAGCCCTTGTTGGCGCTGCCGTTGCCGACGCTCATGGTTGAGCCGTGCGGAAAAACCCAGGAATAGAAGTCCGGCGACGTCCTGCCATCGTAATAAACGTCGCAACGAGTGCCATCATAGGACGCCAGCGCCGAGACCTTTGTGTCGGTCGGCGCCTTGACGATCTCATGATAGGCAAAGACGAATTTCGGCTTCCGCACGTTGGGGAGGGCCTCGCGGCGCACCGCTGAATTGGCACCATCTGCCCCTACCACGATGCGAGCGCTCACGGTGCTATCGCCGGCCTGCTGGCCACTGTAGTGAACTTCCAACAGGCCATCGGCGTCGCGAGAAAGCGACTGGAAGGTGCCGGTACGCCGCTCGGCGCCGTTGCCGGCGGCCCGCGCGCGCAGGAATTCGTCGAACACCTCGCGGTTGACCATGCCCACGAAGCCTTTGCCGATCGGCATATCAACCTCGACCCCGGTCGGCGAGATCATCCGCGCCGAGGTGATCTTGGCACACAAGAGATCATCGGGAATGTCGAAATCGCGGATCAGCCGCGGCGGAATGGCCCCGCCGCAGGGCTTGATGCGTCCAGCCCGGTCCAGCAACAGCACCGACCGGCCGCGCAGAGCGAGATCGTTGGCAACTGTGGCTCCTGCCGGACCCCCGCCGACCACGACGACATCGAATATTTCCCGTGCTGTCATTTTCACCTCCACACCATATCAAAAGGCGACGACTGAATTCCACTGGGCCGCTGGACCTCGCATCAGCTTGCGGACCCGCTGAGGGTCGGAAGCTTCAACAGCGAGGACAAGGGCGCCGGGTTATCGATTAGCAGCGGCAGGCCAATGGAGGATTTAAACGGACCACTCGCTTGCGAGAGCAGCGGTATTCCAAACAAGGATGAAAGCGAAAACGACCCGCTCGCCAAGGGCGATACATTCCAGAACTTCGAGAACGGCACCGCGTCATCCAGCAGAACCGGCATATGCAGGATGCACGACATCGGCGTCGCCTCATCCCATGCCATGATGTGATATTCGGGTTCGGTAAGACCGGAATCGACCGGGCTGAATTTGTCGAGGATCCGGGTCGCTCCCGCGGCACCGCCGAATGGGGCATGGACGGTGACCAGCGATTTGCCCTGACTGACGCCCTTGGCAAGGATCTTGGCGTCGGACTTCAGCACATTTCCGCGCGTGATCGACGCGACGATATCATCCATGGAGGTACCTGGGCTTGCGCCGGGCACCAAGTGAATGTCCGAGTAGTCCGCATCCTCGAGCGCGGCCACCGCGGCGGTGGCTTGTTCATGGGTGGCGTACAGTCGATTGATGGTATGGCTCATGACTTCCCCAATCCGCTTCGAGCGTGCGGTTTTTCAGCCCCAGTAAAGCAATTTATCGCGCTCACGCATATGCCTCAGTACGCCGAACCAGCGGAACCATGGTGACCAGCGTTGCCAACAGCAGAATCACTTCGATGGCGTAGACGAAATCATAGCCGGCCGCCGCGCCAAGCGTGGTTCGCGGTGCCGCCGCCGCGACGACGTCACGGATGATGCCGCCAAGCGCGATGGCGACGCCGGCCGCCGAAGCCTGCACCGCTCCCCAGGCCCCGAGCGCCAGTCCGGTCTGGTTGCGCGGGGCAAAATTCATGGTCGCGGTCAGGGTTCCATGCCCGAACAGACCAGCACCAAAGCCGATCAGAAATGTTCCTGTAGCAAACAGCACGGCGGAGCCAAACGGCGCAGCGGACATCACTGCGATGAAGGCAGGGATACCGACGGTGGCGCCGTAACCGGCCATGCGAAACGGATCGAAGCCGCGGCTGAGAACCCGCGAGGCCAGCCCGAACCCAAACAGCCCGCCGAGGGCGAGCGTCGCGGTCAGCTTGGTGGTGTCGCCGACGGTCAGATGCAGAATTTGCCCGCCATAGGGTTCGAGTAGGACATCTTCCATGCTGAAGGCCATCGTTCCCAGGCCGACGGCGACCAGGCGCCGGATTGCTTGTCCGCCGCCAACGTAACTCGCCCATGATTGCTGGAAGGTGGCTTGGCGCTGCGACGCTTTCGGCTTCGACGCACGACCGCGCGCCTCCATCTTCCACAGTGCGGTGGCGTTGAGAACGACGGTGGCAACCGCCGACCCCTGGATCACCTGGATCAAGCGGCCCGGAGTGAAGTCGGCCAGCAGGGCACCGAACAGCAGCGCGCTGGCGATGGTTCCAAACAATAGCATCACGTACATGAGGCCGACCACCTTCGGCTGCGATTCGACCGGAGCGAGGTCGGTGGCCAGCGCCAGGCCGACCGTTTGCGTCGTATGCAGACCGATGCCGACCAGCAGAAAGGCAAGCGCCGCCCCCAATTGGCCGATCCATGCCGGTGCCTGTCCGGCATTGCCGCCACCGGAGAGAACCAGCAACGCGAACGGCATGATCGCAAGGCCGCCGAACTGCAGCATGGTGCCCTTGTAGATGAAGGGCACCCGCTTCCAGCCGAGCTCCGAGCGATGGTTATCGGACCGAAAGCCGATCACGGCCCGGAAAGGCGCAAAAATCAGCGGCAGCGAGATCATGACCCCGACCAGCGAGGCGGGAACGTCGAGTTCGACGATCATGACCCGGTTCAGCGTGCCGATCAGCAGCACCAGCGACATGCCGACCGAAACCTGGAACAGCGACAGCCGCAACAGCTTGGAGAGGGGCAGGTCAGGCGTGGCCGCATCCGCGAACGGCAGGAAGCGCGTTCCCATGCCGACCCAGGTTTTCATCAAGCGTTGGCTGACCCGATTCATCGTTCAAGCATTCCCACCATCAATCCCGGATCATTTTGGCGACCATCGCGATTGGTTGCGCGAACATTGGGCTGCGCATCGGTGCAGCGCCGGGAACTGGCGGTCCGTAGCCTGTTGTACTGCAGAGATCACGGGACCGGGTTCACTCCACTGCGAAATGGCCGGGACCCGTGGATCCCAGGCCTGTTCAGGTTAACGAGGAGCGTACCAGTTACTTCTCGTCCGGTTGGGAGAGTGTGGCGAGCGAAAGCTTATCAGGCGGACGGATCGATGAGGTATCTGCCGTGGCCGCGGCGGATTCTGCCGCAGCCGGAGCAACGGTCACGACGAAAGAGGTCGCCAGCTTGGCGTCGCCGGAAGCGGTCGGAGCCACCGAGATCACATAGCCCGGCAGGGCTTTTGAGCTCAATGCAGCGACCGGGGCCACCGACTCTTCGAGAGAGGCCTTCTTCGATTTTCCGCCCTCCCAATACCCACCAAACCAAGTCACATGGCTCAGCACGGCATAGTGCACGATCAACGATGTTACCGCGACGCTACCCAGAAAAAGCGGCAACCCTACGGTGGGACTCACCACACACCAGATTCTACCTTGGTTCATGTTCGTCCCCTCAATGCAGCCACGGCGAATAAATATAGGCAAGCAAGTGCGCAACCACGGCGATCACGAAGAAAACGCGAGCGCCATCAATCACATGCTTATGAAGTTCCTCTGATTCCGGGATTGTCAGACCCGTCGGCCAAACTCTGTTGGGATCGTCCGCCATAGCAACACCTCCTGGGATTACGATCAATTCTGTGCTGAACCCGCACCGGGTTTTGACCTTTGAAGCCGGACGAGCGCGGTCTCGATCGCCCTGTTCTTAGAGGCCATTTACAGGACCGAGCATGGAACCTAGTTCGCCTTCCCTGGTGAGGTCGGCGTCTGCGTCATGCCTTTGCAATTCCGCCCGGTGGGGTTACCCCATCGAAATGGAACCTGAGTTGTAAACTCTTCGTTACATGTTAGATTGTCAATAGAGATTGACGAAGGCCGCTGTCCGGATAATCCCCTACGTTGGCGAATGCTGCCCGCGGGCCCTCCATCAGCCGATATCGGGTTGAAATAATGGACCTTTTCCTCGACGGGGCCGTCAAACCTCCGGCATTTGACGAGACGGAATTGACGCTCTGCGACCGCGAGCCGATCCACACCCCGGGTACGATTCAGCCGCACGGCGCGCTGCTGGCACTTCATCCCGCAGATCTCTGCGTTGCTCATGCCGGCGGCGACACGCTGAAAACGCTGGGGGTTTCACCGCGATCGCTGCTCGGCGAAAATGGCGCCCATTTTTTTTCGGAAGCGCAGCTGACGCGGCTGCGAGAGCTGGCCAATGGCGGCTGCACGCCATTGCGTGCGGTGCATCCTTTCAGCATCGCCAGCGAGGCCGATGCCGCGGTGGTCTCCGATGTCATTTGCTATCGCAGTGGCCAATGGCTGGTGGCCGAGTTCGATCCGCGACGCGAGCCGGCGCCCGATAACCCGCTGACCGTCATCCATGCCATGCTGCGCAGCATCCAGGAGGCTGAGACGGCTCAAGCCTTCTGCCAGGCGGTCGTCGACGAGGTGCGTCGCGTCATCGGCTTCGACCGTGTGATGTTCTATCGCTTCCTGGACGACGGCAGCGGCGCGGTCGTCGCCGAGTCCCTCGACGCTGGCGTCGATTCGTTCCTTGGCCTGCATTATCCCGAGTCCGACATTCCCAAGCAGGCGCGTGAACTCTATCGCACCAACTGGATACGGGCGATCCCGGACGCCCGTTATGCACCCGCGCCGATCCTGTCGATGGCCGGTGTTCAGCCCGACACCCCGCTCGATCTCAGTCGTAGCATCATCCGCAGCGTTTCGCCGGTACATCGCCAATACCTGGCCAATATGGGTGTGGTGGCATCATTATCGATGTCGGTCATCATGCGCGGCCAGCTCTTTGGGTTGATCGCCTGTCATCACCGCCAACCGCGCTATTTGCCTTACGCACTGCGCGAAGCCTGCGAGCTGTTCGCTGAAATGGTATCCTCCCAGCTTCAGGGCAGAGCCGCCGCCGAGCGCTTCAAGGCGGAGCAGCGCGGCGCGCGGGTTCATGAGGAACTGGTCAATCGGATGAGCCAGGAGGCCGAACTGGCCGCGGGCCTGATTCGGTTTCGCCCGAACTTGCTCGACCTCATTTCGGCGGGCGGGGTCGGGCTCTGGATCGATGGGCAGTTCAGCAGTCTCGGGGCGACGCCGCGGCCAGCCGAAATCGAGGCCATCGTGACCTGGCTCAACGCCACGGTAAAGGAGGGCGTATTTCATACCGATCGTCTGCCGCTGCGCTATCCCGCGGCGGCAAGCTTTGCCGACGTCGCCAGCGGGCTTCTGGCGCTCTCCGTTTCCAGGAATCCGCGCGACTATGTCTTATGGTTTCGCCCTGAACTGGTGAGAACGGTGAATTGGGCTGGCAAGCCGGACAAGGCCGTGCCGGCCGATGGCGAGAGGCTGACGCCGCGCAAGAGCTTCGCGTTGTGGCAGGAACAGGTCCGGTTGCACGCTTCGCCGTGGCTTGGATCGGAAGTCGATGCCGCCCATCGGCTTCGCGCGTCGCTGCTCGAGGTCGTTCTACGGCGGATCGACCAGATCGCGCGGGAGCGCGAGGCGGCGAGAGGCCGCCAGCAACAGCTCACGACCGAGCTGAACGAACGGCTGGCGCAATCCGAACGGCTGGCGCAGGCGCTCCAGAGGGAGACCGAACTTCGGGCCGTCGCGGAACAGGAACTTTCCCAGGTCCTGCGTCGAACAGTGGACGACCAGGAGGTAGAGCGGCAACGCCTGGCGCGGGAACTGCACGACACCTTGGGGCAATCTCTCACAATGCTGCAGCTGGGGTTGCAGGCCATCGGTCAGGAAATCCCCGCCGGCCAAAAATTGCATCAGCGTCTCGACGCCGTGAAGGATCTTGCGGCCAATCTCGGCAGCGACGTCAATCGGCTGGCCTGGGAGATTCGTCCGACCGCCATCGACGACATCGGCATCCAGACGGCCATTGAAAACCTGATGGAGCGCTGGAGCGAACATTCTTCGCTGAAATACTACCTGCACATTTCACCGAAGGAAATGCGGCTGCCGAAGGCCGTCGAAACCACGCTTTACAGGGTATTGCAGGAGGCTCTGACCAATGTCGTCAGGCACGCCGAGGCCCAGAAAGTCGGAGTGGTGCTGAACGTCGTCGGCAGCGACATCACCATGATCGTCGAGGACGACGGCCGGGGATTCCTGGCCGATAGCCTGTCCGCCGCGATAACGCCGGCCGCGCGGCTGGGGCTGATCGGTATCCGCGAGCGATTGGCCCTGGTCGATGGCTCGATGGAAATCGAATCCGCCCCTCGGCGGGGCACCACCGTGTTCATCCGGATACCCATCTAAATGCCGGACATCCAGCCATCCCCGCGTTTGCGCGTCTTCCTCGCCGACGATCACCCGATCGTTCTGGACGGGATGAAAGCCTTGATCGCCGCTGACCAGAAGCTGGAGCTGGTCGGCGATGCCTCGGACGGACCGACCGCGTTGCGGCGCTCGATGCAACTGAGGCCTGACGTCGCGGTGCTGGATCTTTCGATGCCCGGAATGAACGGCGTCGACGTCGCGCGCAAACTGATCGCGGACTGCCCGAATTGCCGCGTGCTGGTGCTGACCGTGCATGAGGATGCCGCCTACCTCAGACAGGTCCTGGAAATAGGCGTTGTTGGCTATGTCCTGAAACGCTCGGCTTCCGAAGAATTGAGCCGGGGTATCCATGCCGTGGCCGCGGGAGGGATCTATTTAGATCCGGCCATCGCCGGCCGCGCGCTCGGATCATCCGGCCAACGGATACGGGTCTGCAAAGCGATCCCTGGCGGCATCGAACTCAGTCCGCGTGAGATCGAGGTGGCACGACTGACCGCGGCCGGCCACAGCACCAAGGACATTGCGCTGAAGCTGCACATCGGGGCGAAGAGTGTCGAGACTTACAAGTCACGCTACATGACCAAACTGGGATTCCAAAGCCGGGTGGAGCTTATTCATTTTGCCATCGGCCAGGGCTGGCTCAGCGAACCCTGAGGTTATGGTCGAGACGGCCCTCGCCGAGGTGAAGTAGAAATCCTGGAACGTCCGTTCATCACGACTATAAATGATGCGCGAAAGTGCCTCATTCGAAGGCAGCACGCTACGCGAGCCCAAACCGTTCTCACGACAATTTGTGCGGCGCAATATTCAAGCTATGTCTAAATTGCAGATCTGGAAGCAGGAGCGCGTTCCCACGATGATATCGATTGGTTTGAAGGGTTGGCATGGGGCTTGTTAAATACGCGCTCAAGTTCCGTGTCTCGTTCTATGTGCTGTCGCTGCTGATGCTGCTGGGCGGCATCGGCGCCATCGTCGTCATGCCGAAGGACGTGCTGCCCACGGTCGATATTCCCGTAGTCGTGGTGGTGTGGACCTATACCGGCCTCGACACCACCGACATGGCGCAGCGGATCACGACCTATAGCGAGTTTTCGCTCTCCAACAACGTCAACAGCATCAAACGGATGGAGAGCACGACGCTGCAAGGCGTGGCGATCGAAAAAGTCTATTTCGATCAAAGCGTCTCGATCGACCTGGCGATCACCCAGGTGGTCTCGGCGATGAACTCGATCCGGGCGCTGATGCCGCCCGGAATCCAGCCGCCGGTGGTGCTGCGTTTTTCGGCCTCCTCGGTACCGGTGATCCAGCTGGCGCTGTCGTCTGACAAACAGAGCGAAGCGCAGCTCTACGATTATGCGCAGTACCGGATCCGTCAGACCTTGACGCAGGTGCCGGGATCGACCTTGCCCTCGCCCTATGGCGGGGCGCCGCGGCAGATCATGGTCGATCTCGACATGCATGCGTTGCAAGGTTACGGGCTGACGCCACTCGACGTCACCAACGCCATATCGGTTCAGAATCTGACCGTGCCCTCCGGCCAATCCAAGATTGGCGACGGGCAGTATCCGATTCGGCTGAACTCGGCGCCGGAGGCGTTGTCGGAGCTCAACGCGATACCGATCAAGGTGGTCGCGGGTTCGCCGGTGCTGGTGCGCGACGTCGCTTATGTGCGTGACGGATCGCCGCCACAGCAGAATATCGTGCGCGCCAATGGCGGTCGCTCGATCCTGCTGACGATCCTGAAAAACGGCGCAGCCTCGACCTTGTCGGTGGTCAACAATGTCAAGGGATTCATGGCCCAGATCCGGGCCGCGGCCCCCGCCGGCGCGAAGATCGAATTGTTGTTTGACCAGTCGGTGTTCGTCTCCGGCGCGATCTCGGATGTGGTTCGCGAAGCGGTGATCGCCGCCGGCCTGACCGGCCTGATGATCCTGTTGTTCCTCGGATCGTGGCGCTCGACCCTGGTGGTCCTGATCTCGATCCCGCTGTCGATCCTGACCTCGCTGGCGGTGCTGGCGCTGCTTGGCGAGACCATCAACATCATGACGCTCGGCGGCCTCGCGCTCGCGGTCGGCATCCTGGTCGATGACGCCACGGTGGCGATCGAAAACACCTACCGTTTGATGGAGGAGGGGCATCCGTTCAGAAAATCGGTGGTCGAGGGTGCGGCGGGCATCGCCAAGCCGGCGCTGATTTCGACGCTGGCGATCTGCGCGGCCTTCGTCTCGGTGCTGTTCCTGACCGATACGCCCAAGTTCCTGTTCACGCCGCAGGCGCTGGCCGTCGTGTTTGCGATGTTGACCTCCTATTTATTGTCACGAACCGTCGTGCCGATCTTCATCGATGTGCTGGTCAAGAAGGAATATGATCAGCGTTTCGGTGAGGGGCATGGCGCCCATCATGCCGGTGGGGCGCATGACGCGCATGCAGGTGAGGCGCATGGCGCACATCAGGAGCAAGCCCCTGGGCGCAGGCCGGGGATCTTCACCAGGTTTCATGCCGCCTTCGAGCGCGGGTTCGGCCGTTTTCATAGCGGCTATCTCGGATTATTGCATGTCGTGATCGGGCACCGGATCGCGACCATCGCGGTGGTGCTCTGTGTGTTCGCGCTGGCCGGCGGCCTCTTTACGTTCGTCGGCCAGGATTATTTCCCGCAGATCGATGCTGGCGAGCTGACGCTGCACGTCCGCGCCCGCCCAGGAATGCGCATCGAAGCCGCCGAGCAAGTCTTCTCCGCTGTCGAAGACAAGATCCGGCAGGTCATCAAACCCAATGATCTCAGCCTGATCCTCGACAATATCGGCCTGCCGGCGAGCAACTATAATTTCGCGTTCGGGGATGGTTCGTTCGTGGCCAACAATGATGGCCAGATCCTGATTTCGCTGAAGGAAGGCCACGCGCCAACCAGTGACTACCGCAAGAGCTTACGCAAGGTGCTGGCCGAAGCCTTTCCAGATACGGTATTCTACTTTCAACCCTCCGACATCATCACCCAGATTCTCGATTTCGGTACGCTGACGCCGATCGATGTTCAGGTCAACGGCCGCAACGCGGGCAAAGACCTCGAGGTTGCCAAGCATATCGAGCAGCGGCTGCGTAACGTCCGCGGCGCCGTCGACGTGCATATTCAGCAGATTACCGATGCGCCTGAATTCTTCGCCGACGTCGACCGCCAGAAGGCCGATGAAATCGGTCTGACCGAGCAGCAGATCGCCAATTCGATGAATGTCGCGCTGGCCGGCAGTTTTCAGGTCAATCCGAATTTCTGGGCCGATCCGAAGACCGGGATCCCCTACCAGCTGTGGGTTCAAGCCCCAGAATACCGCATCGACTCGATGACCGATGTCGGTAACACTCCCCTCAATGTTTCGGCCGGTCCTAACGCCTCCACCGGCGGCGTGGTGACGCTGTTCAACAACGTCGCCAAGCTGCGCCGTCAGGCCGAGCAGACCGTGGTCAATCATCTCAATACCCAGCCTAAATACGATATTTTAGCCAGCGTCCAGGATCGCGACCTCGGCGCGGTCAGCCGCGATATCGCCGACATCATGCAGGACGAGCGGAAGAACCTGCCGGTTCCCGACAAGATCTCGGTGATCGGGCAAATCGCCGACATGCATAGCGCGTTCTCGAATATCGGGCTGGGCCTGGCGATCGCGATGATCGCGGTCTACCTGCTGATGGCGGTCAATTACCAGAGCTGGGGCGATCCATTCGTGGTGCTGGCCGCGCTTCCGTTGGCGTTCTGCGGCATTGTGATGAGCCTGTTCGTGACCCAGACCGCCTTCTCGATCCCCTCTTTGTTTGGCGCGATCATGAGCGTCGGCGTCGCCAGCGCCAATTCCATTCTGCTGGTGACGTTCGCGCGCGAGTTTCGCGAACAGACCGGATGCAGTGCGGCGGAGGCCGCGATCAAGGCGGGCGAGACGCGGCTGCGGCCGGTGTTGATGACGGCGGCGGCGATGTTCGTCGGATTGATCCCGATGGCGCTTGGCCTTGGCGAGGGCAGTGAGCAGAACGCGGCACTGGCACGCGCTGTGCTAGGAGGAATTCTGGTAGGAACCTGTTCGACCCTGCTTTTCGTTCCCTTCCTGTATTCGGTGCTGCGAACCGGCAAGGTTGAACCCGTGAAAGATTATGAATGAACAAGTTGGAAAAAGTGGATCAGGCACAGACCGAAGACCCAGCCACGATTCCTGCCGATCGCATCCCGGCTCATGGCCACGGCGGAGCTGACGGGCATTCGCCCGCTGCTGTGCCGCCGCCGCCGTCCAAAAGGCTGCTTTTCGGCGTGCTGGTCATCGTCGCGGGCGTCCTGGCCTATGGTGCCTATGGGCACTGGCGGACCGATGCCGCGGCGGAGGAAACCCAGCACGAAACCATGGCGTTCGTGCCGGCGGTACGCACCACCCGGGTCCAACTGCTGACCGATCCGATCGAGACGACCTTGCCGGGCCAAACCGACGCGTTCGACCGTGCCAATATTTATGCCCGTGCGACCGGCTACATTGCCGAACGCATGGTCGATATCGGGAGCACCGTCAAAAAGGGCGACATCCTGGTGCGGATCGCAGCGCCGGATCTGGACCGGCAGCTCGACCAGGCGGTTGCCCAGCTCGGGCAGGTCGAGGCGGCGCTCGCCCAGGCGCAAGCCCAGGTCAGCCTCTCCGAGGCCAATCTCAAGCTCGGCAACCTCAACTTTGCCCGCTCCGACGATCTGGTCAAGAAGGGCTTCGATACCTACCAGAACCATGACAGCCAGGAGGCCAATGTTTCGACCCAGCAGGCCAACCTGGAAGCCGCCCGCGCCGGCGTCAAGGTCGCGAAAGCCAATATCGAGGCGCAGCAGGCCACTGTGAACCGGCTGCGCACCTTGGCCGAGTTCGAGCTGGTGCGGGCGCCGTTCGATGGGGTCGTCACGGTTCGAAACGTCGATACCGGCGACCTCGTCAATGCCGATAATGGCAGTGGCACGCCGATGTTTACAATGGTTCGTGACGATATCCTGCGGGTCTCGATCAACGTACCGCAGAGCCTGGCGATCAGTATCCGGGATGGTCTCGATGCCAAAATCCAGGTGTTCGAGCTGCCTGGTCGCAGCTTTGCCGGCAAGGTGGCGCGCAGCGCCGGAGCCTTGTTGTCATCGTCGCGGGCGCTGCCGGTCGAGGTCGATGTCAACAACAGCGAGCATGCGCTGCGCTCGGGCATGTTCGTCAACGTTGCCTTCGCAGTGCCCCGCGAGCATCCGAACGCGGTGGTTCCAGCCGACGCCTTGATTTTCAACCAGCAGGGACTTCGGGTCGCGACCGTCAACGATGACAAGAGCGTTCATATGCAACCAGTCACGGTATACCGCGACACCGGCGGTTCGCTGGAGCTTAGCAATGGACTGCAGGGCGGCGAAACGGTCGTACTGGGTCCACCGGCGAGCCTGCATGAGGGCAGCAGGGTCAAAGTGGCGTCGGACGAGAAGGTCGCGCAAGCCGCCAAGTGAATGCCGTCTGGCGCCCTAAAAAAGCGACTTGCGGATATCGTTCCGGAGCTGATGCGGGGACGGCCGAGGCGACAATCGACCCTTGTGGTATGGCCGTCTCAGATCGGCCAACGGCCCATGCTCAACGGATTGCCATTAATCCTCATAATTGTCGATCACCGCGTCAGCGATCGCGCGCTTGGTGATGATGCCGACGATATCGTCGACCCTGGGGCGCTCATCGCCCTGAAAGATGATCGCGCCACCGGAGCGGTGGCGTTTAAGCCGTGCAAACACCATGCTGAGAAGGTCACGGTCGCGGCAAACGACAACCGGGCTTTCGACGAAGCGCTCGACCTGCAAATGCGGATTCAGCCGGGATTCCAGCCACAGGCCTGAGCGCGGTGGCACAAAACCAACAATGCGGTCGTCGCGCGCAACAATGATGGCGCGGAGATCGCTGGTATCTTCCGTCACCAGCGCCTCCTTCAGCGTGGTGCCGGCTTGGGCGACGATGAAATGGCGCTCCATGACATCCTTGGCCTGCTTGACCAGATAGAGATTGATATGCCGTTCCTTGGGGATGCGATGGCCGCGGTGTCGTAACTTCACCGTGTAGATGGTCTCCGCGATCAGCAGGCGCCTTATCCCCGCAGCCACCGCGACCGCAACGATCACCGGAACAATGATGGCGTAGTCGCGGGTCATTTCGAACACCATGACGATCGCGGTCATGACACCCCCGGTACTGGCGCCGACCACGGCGGCCATTCCGACGATCGCGGCCGAGGGAACGCTCACTCCGGCGCCAGGAAGCAACGCCGCCGCGGCGGCGGCGAAGGCCGCGCCCAAGGTCGCGCCCATATAGAGCGACGGCGAGAAAATGCCTCCGGATGCGCCGCAACCGAGACTGATGGTGGTCGCCAGCAGCTTGAGAACGAACAGCAGCGTCAAGAGCTCCGCGGCTGTCGTTCTCTGGTCAAGGATCGACTGGATCACCGAGTAACCGACGCCATCAATGTAGGAGTGGCCGAAAGTGTGAGTGAGGATGACCATCATCAACCCGATCACCGCCATGCCCAGGGCATTCTGGGTGTAGATGTTCCCCGGCAGCTTTGGAAAACCGTCCTCCATGACGACAAGCAGGCGGATGAATGCCCACGAGGCCACGCCGCACAACAATCCCAGCAGCACGAACGCGATCGTCTCCTGGAATCCGATCGCCTGGGATAGAGAAAGCGGAATGCCGGCGACGGCGAAAGCGGGATTCGGACCGATCAATATCCGCCCGATCGTGGTAGCGGCGCCGGTTGCAATGACGACCGGAAGGAAGGTTCGGTTCGAGACTTCCGGCAACAGAATTTCGAGGGCGAATAGCACGCCGCCTAGCGGGGTATTGAAGGTCGCGGCGATCCCGGCGCCGGCTCCGGCCGAGAGCAGGGTGATCTTCTGCCAGGTCGACAGCTTGATCGCTTGCGCGAAGGCCGATCCCAGCGCGGCACCGATCTGGATGATCGGCCCTTCGCGGCCGACGGCGGCGCCGCTGCCGATTGAGAGTGCCGAGGCCAGTGCCTTGATGAGCGCTACCTTGCCGCGAATGTTGCCGCGCTGGTAGAAGATCGCGTCCATCACCTCGGGAACGCCGTGCCCCTTGGCCTCCGGCGCGAAGCGTTCCACCATGAAGACAACGACGAGGCCGCCGAGGATCGGCCCCAGCAGCACCAGGTCACCAAATCGGCTGGGCCCTTCCGTGACATTGGCGTCGTAGATGAAGCTCAGGGTTCCATTATAAAATAGATTATGGAAGAGCCCGATGAGCTTGCGCAGAGCGACCGCGCCGCAGCCCGTCATCACGCCTACCGCCAGTGCTAGTCCGCAGAGGATGAGAAGATTGACCCGCTTGTCGCGGTCGCGCGGGGCTGCGTTCCCGCCGGCAACGGACACAGGGGCTTCAAACGCGGAAACGACCGAGCCGGCTTGATTTGTCGAGTGTTGCAAACGAGCGCCCGCAATCGAAGATAGGAAGCAAGATCAATCGCCCGCGTTGCGCGATGGTCGCATCCGGGCGATCGTTTGCCGACAACATTGGCGCTAGCATTTTGTTCCCGGGGCTGGAACTCCGTCATTTGTTTCCGCGTCTGGAACCCAGCACTGCCTAGGCCGCCCCTTGCCGGTTGTTGGCGTTGCCTGCGGTCCTTTTGGCTCGGACGGCAACCCGGGCAGGGTACGACCGCGCCTCTTGCGTCGGCAAAACCGGGCCACCATCTGACGGCCGAAGGAACCCGACATGTTGGATTTTACGCACGACACATCAAACGCCCTCGACGCCTCGGATCAGATCCCGCCGACGTCGTCATCCGAACCCAGCGCCGCCGATGATCGCGCTTTGCTCGACGCTTATTCCCATGCCGTGACCGGTGTAGCCGAACGGGTCGGGCCCGCCGTGATCCGCGTCGAAGCAAGCTCGACCGCGCAGAACGCGCGCGGACGCCCCGGGCTGGGCTCCGGGATCGTGATCTCCCCGGACGGGCTGGTGCTGACCAACAGCCACGTGGTCGGCTCGTCAAAGCAGATCAGGCTGCGGGATCACGAGGGCATTGTCACCGACGGCCGCGTTCTCGGCGTCGATCCCGACACCGACTTGGCGCTTCTGCGCGCCGACGGCGCGCGGGATCTGCGCTACGCTTCGCTTGGCAATTCCAAGGGCCTGCGCCGCGGCCAGCTCGTCGTCGCGATCGGAAATCCGCTGGGCTTTGAATCGACCGTCACGGCGGGCGTGGTGTCGGCGCTCGGCCGCTCGATCCGCTCCGTGACGGGCCGGACCATCGAAGACGTCATTCAGACCGATGCCGCGCTCAATCCCGGCAATTCCGGCGGCCCGCTGGTGTCATCATCGGCCGAGGTGATCGGCATCAACACGGCGATCATCAAGGGCGCGCAGGGCATCTGCTTTGCGGTGGCGAGCAACACCGCGCAATTCGTGCTGTCGGAAATCATCCGCCATGGCTATGTCAGGCGGGCCTATATCGGTGTCTCCGGTCAGACCGCGCCGATTCCCAGAAGGCACGCGGTGATCGCAGGCGTCGATAACAACATGGGTGCGCTGCTGACAGGCATTGAACCGGACGGGCCGGCGGCCCGAGCTGGGCTATTGCCTGGCGATGTCGTGATCAGGCTCGACGGCGTCGACGTCAACGGCGTCGACGATCTGATCCGTGCGCTCGACCGCGAACGGATCGATCGTACCATTGAGATGGATGTGCTGCGGATGGGACGCTTGCGCGCCATCGATATCCACCCGGTCGAACGCAAGCCACAGGCTCGATAGGGTCTGGTTTTCTAGCAGACATTGCAGCAGCGCCGGTCGCGCACGCCAACCCTGACCTGGCCACCTACTTTAGTTGCGCGTCCCGATGCGCGCCGGGGCGTGGTTTCGCTTGGCTTGCGTTCGCAGGCATGGCTAGAATGGCGCAAGGGCAGAACAAAAGGCCTTGAGAGGCCTATCATTGGAGAGAAACGACATGCAGTATACCTCCCGGCCAGCTGTTTTCTGGTCCTTGCGCAGGCTCCTTGGCGCTACCGCGCTCGGCCTGTTGGCAACGGCGTCCGGCCATGCGCTCGCCGCCGACCCGATCAAGATCGGCGTCATCGCGGAAGCCCAGGCCATTGCCGGCGCATCGATCCCGCAGGCGGCCCAGATGGCCGCCGACGAAATCAATGCCAAGGGCGGCGTTGATGGACGTAAGATTGAGATCGTCACCTATGACAACCATTCCTCCTCGGCGGATTCCGTGCGCGCCTTCCAGCGGGCGGTCAATGAGGACAAGGTCAATATCGTGATCGCCAGCTACATCAGCGAAGTGGTGCTGGCGCTGGAGCCCTGGGCCTCGCGTCTGAAGACACCCTTCATCACGCCCGGTGCTGCTTCCAACGAAATCAGCAAGAGCGTCCATAACGACTACGAGAAGAACAAGTATACCTTCCACGGCTATCTGACGTCGGCGGCGCTGGCGCTGTCGGTCTGCGACGCCGCCAAGGATCTGCTGGTCGACCAGAAGCATATGAAAAGCGCGGTGATCATGAGCGAGGACGCCGCATGGACCACGCCGCTCGATGTCGGCTACGAGGAGTGCCTGCCCAAGATCGGCCTGAAGGTGCTCGATCACATCCGTTTCTCGCCGGACACCACCGACTTCACCCCGATCTTCAACAAGATCGAGGGCACCAAGCCCGACGTGATCATCACCGGCATTTCGCACGTTGGGGTTCAACCCACGGTGCAATGGAAGAACCAGCAGGTTCCGATCCCGATGCTTGGCATCAGCTCGCAGGCCACCAACTCGACCTTCGGCAAGGATACCAATGACGCCGCCGAGGGTGTGCTCTATCAGGGCGTGTCCGGTCCGGACGTCCCGGTGACGCCGAAGAGCCTTCCCTTCACCCAGGGTTTCAAGGCCAAGTTCGGCAACTTCCCGTCCTATGCCGGATATACCTCCTATGACGAAGTCTATTACATCGCCGACGCCGTGAAGCGCGCCGGATCGACCGACGCCGACAAGCTGATCGCGGCGTTGGAGGCGACCGATTGGGTCGGCACCATCGGCCGCATCCAGTTCTACGGCAAGGACGATCCATTCACCCATTCGATCAAATACGGCAAGGGCCTGGTTACCGGGTTGATGCTGCAATGGCAGGACGGCAAGCAGGTCGCGGTCTGGCCTTCGGATGTCGCCAAGGGTCAGATGAAGTTTCCAAGCTTCATCAAGCTCACATCCAACTGATCGCCTGACGATCATGCTCCCGCGCCCGCAGCCCGGGGGCATTTTCACATTTTCATGGAGTAGGGCAGCGATGATGCCGCGGCCATTCTAGATGCTTGCCTTTCAGATCCTGATCGACGGCTTTGCTATCAGCGCCTTGTATGCGCTCGGGGCGACCGGATTCACCCTGATCTTCGGCGTCTCAGGCGTGCTCAATCTGTCGCATGGCGCCATCATGGTGCTGGCGGCTGTGGCGGCATGGGCCGCCGCGAGCATCTTGCATCTGCATACCTATGCCGGCGCGCTGGTCGGCGTCGCGGTGGCGCTGGTCGCGGCGCTGGTCACCTATTTCGCGGTGGTGCAGCCGATCCAGCGGTCGAGCCGAATTGCCAATGAGGAGAAGGAAATTTTCGTTCTCACCGGCACCTTGCTGTGGGGGATCATGATTCAGGAACTGATCGCGTATTTCTTCACCAACAACGCCAAGACCGTGCTGCCGATCGTCGAGGGAGTGATCGACATCGTGGGCGTACGCACGCCGAAGAACGAGATCTTCACCGCCGTGGTCTGCTGTCTGGTGATCGGCCTGCTCTGGTTGTTGGTGAACCGCACCCGCACCGGCAAGGCGGTGCTGGCGGCGTCGATGAATCCGCGCGGTGTCACGCTGCTTGGGCTGGAGCTCACCCGCATCTACGTCCTGGTCTGGGCGATCTACGGCATCCTGGCCGGCATCGCCGGCGTGCTGCTCGGCATGTTCCTCGGCGTCAGCTCCTACAGCGTCGGGCCGCTGACCGCGAGCGCGTTCTCGATCGTCGTCCTGGGCGGTCTTGGCAGCGTCTCCGGCTCGCTGATCGCAGCCTTCGTGGTCGGCTATCTCGAGACGCTGACTGCCTATCTGGTGTCACCGGCCTACCGCACCATTCCGGCGCTTCTGCTGTTGGTGATCGTGATGTACATCCGGCCGCAGGGCCTGCTCGGGAGGCGATGAGCATGGCCGATTTCTTCAAGTCGCGGCTATTCCTGATCTCGCTGGCCATCGTGGTCATTGCGGCGACCCTGCCGCTCTATGTCTCCGGCTATATTCTGGGCCTGTTGACGGTGGCGTATTATTTCGGCGTGTTCGCGATGGCGTGGGACCTGTTGTTCGGCTTCGCCGGCGAAGTCAATTTCGGCCCGACTTTCCTGATCGGCGTCGGCGCCTACACCGCGGGTATCCTCAACAACGAATATGGCTGGTCGGTCTATCTGTGCATCTTTCTCGGCGCGATGGCCTCGGTGGTCGCCGGATTTGTGCTGGCGCTGCCGGCCCTGCGGGTGCGCGGCCCCTATTTCGGGCTGACCACGCTGGTCGCCGTGCTGATGCTGCAGAATTTCATCGTGGTGTTCGCCGGGCTGACCGGCGGCGAGATCGGCCTTACCATTCCCGATGTCATCACCATCAATGCCGGCGCGAACTACTGGATCGCGCTCGGTTTCATGACCCTGAGCGCCGCCATCCTGTACGGGCTGTCGCAGTCGCCGGTCGGCTTGGTGCTGCAGGCCAGCGGACAGGATCCGGTGCAGGCCGGGGCGCTCGGCTTCAATATCGTCAAGCACAAGCTCGCGGCCTTCGTGGTCAGCGCCTTCTTCTCCGGCCTGTCGGGCGCGTTGCTGGTGTTCTATTTCGGAACGGCCTCGGTGGGAACGGTGGTCGATGTCGCCGTCGGCGTGCAGGTGATCGTCGCCGCCGTGCTGGGCGGACGGCGCACCGTGCTGGGCGCCGCACTGGGCGCGATCTTCCTGATTGTTGCCGGCGAGTTCTTAAGGCCCACCGGCGAATTGGCGACCTTCATTGTATCGAGCGTGGCGCTGTTGGTGATCCTGTTCTTCCCCAATGGCTTCCTCGGCGCGGCCCTGTCCCATGGGGCACGACAATGATGGATGCTACCAACAACCCGCCGGTCCTTGAAGTCCGCGGCCTGACCAAGCGGTTCGGCGGTCTCACCGCCGTCAAGAACCTGAGTCTCGATCTTCGAGCCGGCGAGATCTTCGGCCTGATCGGCCCGAACGGCTCGGGCAAATCGACCGCGATGAAGGCCATCATGGGCATCGAGCGCCCGACCGCCGGCGAGGTCATCTTCCAGGGCGAAGACGTGGCCGGACTGCCCGCGCACAAAATCGCGCGCAAGGGTTTTGGCATGGTGTTCCAGCACTCGCGGCCCTTGAACCGGCAGACCGTGCTGGAAAACATCATGGTCGCGCTGTTGCCCGACAGCCTGTTCATGCTGTTCCCGGACCGGCTCTTGACCGAGCGCGCCAAGTGGATCGCCGACCGCGTCGGCCTTGGCGCCGTGATGCACCGGCGGCCGCCGACCTTGCCGTTCGCCGACTTGCGCCGGCTCGAACTGGCCAAAGCCATCGCCAGGGATCCCAAGGTGGTTCTCGTCGACGAGCCCTTTGCCGGGCTGACCCTGGGCGAAGTCGGGATCTTCTCCGAACTGATCCGCAGTTTTCGGGATGAAGGCCGCGCGGTGCTTCTGGTCGACCACAACGTCAAGAGCGTCGCCGCTCTGGTCGACCGGGTGCTGGCGATGTATCTCGGCGAGGAAATCGTTACCGGCCGGGCCGAGGAGGTGATGCGCAACGAGACGGTGCGGCGCGTCTATCTCGGCGGCGCCATCGAAACCTCGGGCCGCCCCGAGACCAGCTTCAAGGACAAGGTGCCGTTGCTGAGAGTCGAGAACGTCAGTGTCTATTATGGGAAAGCGCAGGCGCTGGAAAATGTCTCGATCCATATCCATCAAGGCGAGTTCGTCTCGGTGGTCGGGCTGAACGGCGCCGGCAAAACCACGCTGTTCAATACCATCTCAGGCTTCCTGCCCTATAGCGGCGAGATCATCCGCGACGGCGAAAAGCTGCGCGGCGTAAGCCCGGCCCGGATCGCCCGCAGCGGCATCGTGCAGTGCCCGGAATCGCGCGAGCTGTTCGGCGAGATGAGCGTGCGCGAAAATCTCGATCTCGGTGGCCAGCATCTTTCCGATCAGGACATGGAGAAGCAATTGGAATGGCTGTTCGAGCTGTTTCCCATCCTGAGAGCGCGCCAGGGCCAGATGGCCCAGACGCTGTCCGGCGGCGAGCAGCAGATGCTGGCGATTGGCCGCGCGCTGATGATGCAGCCCAAAATCCTGATCCTGGATGAGCCGACGCTCGGGCTCGCGCCGGTCATTCTCGAACAGCTTTCCAAGGCGCTGGAAAAGCTGCGGCAGACCACGCCGATCACGGTCCTGCTCGGCGAGCAGAACGTCACCTTTGCGCTGCCGCACGCCGATCGGGTCTATGTGCTGGAGCATGCGCGGATCGTCTGGGAGGGCGATCCCGGCCGTTTTGCCGCCGAAGCCGGCGAGGGTTATCTGTAGCACCGAAGACGCGAGGCGATCGCGAAAGGACTGCATTTTGAGTGAGAAATCCAACCTGCCATCGCGTCGCGCGATCCTGCGGTCGGCCGGCGCTGCGATCTCCGCGCTGGCCGTGCCCGGACTTGGCCTGAGGCCGGCGAGGGCGGCGGGCTATCCCGAACGGACCGTCAGGATCATCGTGCCGTTTGCGCCGGCCGGCCCGACCGACATCATGGCGCGCGTCGTCGCGAACCATCTCGGCGATGCGCTGGGCGGTTCGGTGGTCGTCGAAAACAAGCCGGGAGCCGGCGGCAATATCGGCATCGGCGCGGTCGCCCATGCCGAGCCCGACGGCTACACGCTCCTGGTGATATCGAGCGCCTTCGTCGTCAATCCCGCCCTCTATACGAAAATCCCCTATGATCCTTTCAAGGATTTTGCGCCGATCGCCGAACTCGGCACCTCGCCGAACGTGATCCTGGCCGATCCCAAGCTCGGCATCCACTCGATCGCCGAACTGATCGCGCGTGCCAAGGCCAACCCGAACGAATTGAACTATGCAAGCCCCGGTGTCGGCACCACTCCGCAACTTTCTGGCGAACTGCTCAAGATCGTCGCCGGCATCGAGATCACGCATGTGCCCTATCCCGGTGCGGCTCCCGCCATTCAGGCCGTACTCGGCGGCGTCACCCAGCTCGCCTGCGCGGCGCTGCCACCCGCGCATCCCTACATCGTCTCCGGGGCCTTGAGGGCGCTGGCGGTGACTGGCGCGCATCGCTGGTTTGATCTGCCCGAGGTTCCGACCATGGTCGAACTCGGCTACCCCGACTTCATCGCCGATACCTTCCAGGCCTTTCTGGCGCCGGCGAAAACCCCGTCCGGCATCATCGAACGACTGGCGACCAGGTCGATCGCCATTCTCAAGACGCCGGAGGTCGCCGAGCAGTTGCGCAATGATGGCTACGAAGTCATCGCCAACGGGCCAGACGGCCTGCGACGGCGGATCGAGCTCGAGGTACCGAAATGGCACGACGTCGTCGCCAAGGCCGGCATCAAGCCGGTGTAAGGGGAAGTGGCAACGCGGGGCCGCCGACGGGTTCGGTGGCATCATCAACACCCCGAAGAAAGCTGGAGGGACGCCAATGGCCAGACGCCTGATCGATATCTCGGTGCCGCTGCAAAATGACGTGCCGGCCGATCCTCCGGGAATCAATCCCGTGATCCAGTATCACGATCACCAGCAGAGCCTGCCCCGGATGCTCGGCTTCTTCCCCGGCCTCAAGGCCGAGGATCTGCCGGATGGCCAGGGCTGGGCGATGGAGACCGTGCAGCTCTCGACCCACAACGGCACCCATCTTGATGCGCCCTACCATTATCATCCGACCATGAACCGCGGCGAGCGCGCCTGGACCATCGACGAGGTGCCGCTGGAATGGTGCCTGCAACCTGGCGTAAAATTGGATTTCCGGCATCTGCCGGACGGCTATGTGGCGACCGCGGCAGATGTCGAAAGCGAGCTCAAGCGCATCGGCCATGCGCTGTCGCCGCTGGAGATCGTTGTGGTCAATACCTCGGCGGGCGCCAAATATGGCCGCCAGGATTACGTCAATTCCGGCTGCGGCATGGGCTATGAGGCAACCATGTATCTTCTCGAGCACGGGGTGCGGCTGACCGGCATCGATGGCTGGAGCTGGGATGCGCCGTTCGTGCATACCGCCAGGAAATATTCCGAAACCAGGGATGCCAGCCTGATCTGGGAAGGCCACAAGGCCGGCCGCCATATCGGCTACTGCCACCTCGAAAAGCTGCACAACCTCGAACAATTGCCATCTACCGGCTTCACCGTCTCCTGCTTCCCCGTCAAGATCGAACGCGCATCCGCCGGCTGGACCCGGGCGGTCGCCATTCTCGACGTGTGAACGGTACGTCGCCGCAACCGAATCAGGAATCCTACAAAAAATCCATAGAGGGGACGTGATGAAGGACGAGCATCGCTGGAGTCTTCGCGGATGTGCATGTTGCGGCGAAAGCACGCTTTCGTTATCGGGCACGGCTCTGAGCCGGCGCGGTTTTGTCGCGGGCGCGGCAGCCCTGGCCGCGGTCGGTCTCGGCAAACCACGGAGCGCCGCGGCGCAGGCCGCCGAGCCCGCAAAGCCCTACCGGATCGATGTCCACCATCATCTTTCGCCACCCGCCTATATCGCGGCATCGAATGAGTATCATTTCGGCGAATCCTTGATGAAAAGCTGGACGCCGGAAAAATCCCTCGAGGATATGGAGAAAGCCGGCGTCGCTGTCGCGATGCTCTCGATCACCACCCCCGGCCTTAATTTCACTTCCGGCGAGGCCGCGCGCAAGCTCGCGCGCGAATGCAACGAATACGGCGCCAAGCTGGCGGCGGACCATCGCGGCCGGTTCGGAAATTTTGCGATGATTCCGCTTGATGATACCGAGGGAAGCCTGCAGGAAATTGCCTATGCCATGGATACGCTCAAGGCCGACGGCATCGGCCTGATGACGAGCTACCACGACAAATGGCTCGGCGATCCTTCGTTTGGGCCGGTGATGGAGGAACTCAACCGGCGCAAAGCGGTGGTTTATACCCATCCGACCGCGGCGGATTGCTGCGTCAATCTGGTCAAGACCGAGCAGCCCGTGATGATCGAGTTCGGCACCGATACCACCCGTACTATCGCCGACATCATCTTCAGCGGCAATGCGCAGAAGTTTCGCGACATCCGCTGGATCTTTTCCCATGCCGGTGGCACCATGCCGTTCCTGATCGAGCGCTTTGTCCGCAA
>Ga0182012_10000671_pt1 | contig 37647 bp, 30 predicted proteins | sample 612S2SmetaG_FD_120486 | JGI IMG/M metagenome (GOLD analysis project Ga0182012, IMG submission 120486) | Permafrost microbial communities from Stordalen Mire, Sweden - 612S2S metaG | ecosystem: Environmental > Terrestrial > Soil > Wetlands > Permafrost | place: Sweden: Stordalen | collected...
CGTTATCGATCTGGCCTGAGTTCCACGCCGAAGGAAGCATTGGCTTCACCGACAATTCTCTGTTCCAAAGTCTGCTGTGATGTGCGCACACGTTGCGGATGGCCGTGAGAGCGTGCAGCCAACTGACGAAAACAGACTGCGGTTGCGCGAACCGATCCGCGATCTTTTTCGCAGGTTTTTTCGGAGAGCTGCGTACATACGGGACAACACTCCAAAACTCAAGATCTCCGTCGCCATCCAGATAGGAAGATAAGGTTCAAAGTGGTACTTGGCCCGGTAATGCCGGATGAACACCTCATTGGATCTCCGCTCTTCGCGCCGGATTATCTCCAGGACTCATGATGGTTGTATCTTGAATCAAAGTTGGAGCTGTCTGCGTGGCCGAAAGGTCCGAGATCGTGGGACACGTGATATGTGATGGCTGCTCCGGCTGCAACCTCGATTTGATCGAAAGCTTGCATCACGAGCAACCGGAGCCAGCAATCAAACTCATAAAGCTCAACAACTTCCTGCAGCATCGTGCCGCCTCTCGCGATTCCGAACCGCCTTGAAATATTCCCGTTCTATTGGTAGGCGCGGCAGGACTCGTTAATAATTACGCCGGTTTGCGCCAAGTCCCGAGTTCTCAGGCACGGTTCGATCGTGCGTGTAGCCGGTGTTCCCTTGAGTAGCCGCACACCTCACAGTGGCCGGGGACTTCGGGCCAGACGGTATAATCATGGGGCGCAAGCGGTTGCTTTGGCATCGCGGCGTCTTGTTCGCGCTCCTCAAGCCTGACGTGTTGAAGGATGGTCACGACCCGAAAGTATCAGGGTTTTGAACCGGGCGGAATCACGGAAAACACTGAGAAGAATCAGCAATTTTCCTGATTGCTTTCTTTCAGTATTCGCGTCACCCGCAGCCACTTCGCGCCAAGACCGGCCTCACGCCAAAATTTCCCGCACCACATTCCCGGCCACATCCGTCAATCGGAAATCCCGCCCACTATACCGGTAAGTCAATTTCGTGTGATCCATCCCCAGCGCATGAAGCACCGTGGCGTGCAGATCATGAATATGAACGGGGTTCTCCACCGCCTTGAAGCCGAACTCGTCCGTATTGCCGTAAGTGATGCCGCCTTTGACGCCGCCGCCAGCCAGCAGCGTCGAGAAGCCGTGGCTGTTGTGATCGCGGCCATTCTGCACTTTGACCAAGCCGCTGATTTCCACCACGGGAGTGCGGCCGAACTCGCCGCCGATAATGACCAGCGTTTCCTTCAGCAGACCACTGGCCTTGAGGTCGCCCAGAAGGGCGGCGATGGGGCCATCCACATCATGGGCCAGGGTGCGATGAATGAGGATATCGTCGTGGTTGTCCCACGGCTGGCCGTTGCCGTAGTAGACCTGCACCATGCGCACGCCGCGTTCCACTAAGCGGCGAGCCATCAGGCAGCCGCGTCCGAAATCATGGTCGCCGTAACGGGCGCGGATGGCTTCGGGCTCTTTGCCGATGTCGAATACCTCGGGTGCTTCGCTCTGCATCCGGTACGCGATTTCAGCAGCCTGGATACTGCTTTCGAGTTGACCGTCCTCTCCCTCGTGCTTTTCTTCGATGAGGTTCAAACGGCGGAGCAGATCGAGCGCTCGCCGTTGCTCGGGAAGGGGTGTCGAGGGGTTCCGGATGTAGTTGATCAGCTTGTCGGGAGTCTTTTCGCTGTTCGGGATGTAGGTGCCCTGATAGATGGCCGGGAGGAAGGTGGAACTCCACAACTGCGTGCCCACGATGGGGTAGCCCGGGCATAAGACCACAAAGCCGGGAAGGTTCTGGTTTTCCGAGCCGAGGCCGTAGGTGAGCCAGGAACCCATCGACGGGCGGCCGGGAACACGATGGCCGCAGTTCATCAGAAAAAGCGAGGGCTCATGGTTGGGGATGTCCGTGTACATGGAGCGGATCACGCAAACATCGTCAATGGCGTCGCCGAGTTTGGGGAAGATCTCGCTGATCTCGATGCCGCTTTTGCCGCAGCGGCGGAAGGCGAACGGAGACCCGAGAAGATTACCGGTCTTCCGCTCGGTTTTCAGGTTGCCGCTGGGGATGGGCTGGCCGCTGTACTTCTGCAGCATGGGCTTGGGGTCGAACGTATCCACCTGCGACGGGCCGCCGTTGAGGAACAGAAAGATGACGTGTTTGGCCGTGGGCGCGAAGTGCGGGGCTTTCGGGGCCATCGGCGCGGGCAGAGCCTTGGTGGCGTCCGTTGGCGATGCGTGGAGGACGCCGGCGAGCCCGGCCATGCCGAAACCGGTGCCCATGGTGCGCAGGATGTGCCGTCGGGATGGCTGCAGGATCATTGTCATTTCCTCAATTCAAATAAGTGAACTCATTGGAACTCAGCAGCACCTGGGTGTATTCGGGCCACGAGCCGGGGTTGCCGCGGAGGAATTCATGAGCCAGTTTCCGCTCTTCGGGGGTAGGTTCGCGCTGCAGTACGCGGCGATACGTTTCGGTGATGCGCTGGTCTTCATTCGATGCGCCGGCGGCGATGCGGGCGGTGAGGGCGCTCGATTGATCCATCACAAACGGACTGTTCATGAAGAAGAGCTTCTGTAACGGCACCGTCGTTTGCAGGCGCTGCTCACTGGTGCCGTTGGGGTTCGGAAAGTCGAAGAGCGCGAGCATGGGATCGAGTTGACGCCTGGAAACGTAGGCATAGACGGTGCGCCGGGAGTTGTCCTTTCCGAGGCGCACGGCTGGGCCGCCTTGCTGTAAGTCCAGCTTGCCGGAGACAGAGAGGAGTGAATCGCGGATTGACTCCGCGTCGAGGCGGCGCCGGTTGTAGCGCCACAGCAGGCGGTTGTCGGGGTCTTCGGCATAATCGCGGGCCGAGAGCTGATCGCTCAGCGCGTAGGTTTCGGAGAGCATGATTTCGCGATGCAGCTTCTTGAGCGACCAGCCTTCGGATACGAAGCGGCTGGCGAGAGAGTCGAGCAGTTCGGGATGGGAAGGCCGGTCGCCCTGCGAGCCGAAGTTGCTGGGCGTGCGCACAATGCCGTAGCCGAAGTGCTGCTGCCAGACGCGGTTCACGATCACGCGGGCGGTGAGCGGATTGGCGGGGCTGGCGATGGCTTCGGCAAGTTCCAGGCGCTCTTTGCCGCGATGGAAGCGCTGCGGCTCCCCGGGCGACAGGATGGCCAGAAAGTGCGGAGGAGCGGGGTCGCCGCGATTGTTCTGGTCACCGCGAATCCAGACATGTTGTTCCTCGGGCTTCTCTTTGTCGGCGATGATCTGGAGAACCGGATAGGCCGGCGGCAGACTCTTGCTGAGCGCGGCCGCTTCGGCGCGAAGTTGGTTGAGATGAGTGAGCCACACGCCGGAGAGGAAACGGTCGATACGGGCGTCCTCTTTTTTTGTATCTCCGTAATGGAGGACGCCGTTATCGCCGAGCAGGTCTTCCCAGAGGCCGAACTTCGCGCGGTCGAGTGAAACGAGATTCGCCTTGGAAAGATCGTCGCGGGAGGGATTGAGGCCGAGGCGGACGTGGTTTTCGTCATCGACGCGAGTTTTCTCGGCGATTACGGCGAGCACTTGGGCCTGGAATTCCGAAGCCGCCTTCGCGCGGTCATCGGGGGTTTTGGCGGCGTACCAGTCTTTCAGGAACGGGTGCTGCTTTTCGGGCTTGGCCAGATACTTTGTCCAGCGGGCGAGCGTTTGTTGATCGAGAGCGGGATCGGCCGGCCCTTTTTCCGAGGCCAGCAGAAAACGGGCGGTCTGGGAAGCGAGGATGAGGCTCAACTGCGCCGATTGAACGTCGGCGTACTCCTTGAGTTCCTGCTCTTTTTTCTTAATGAGCGCGTTGTGCGCTTCATACGCTTCAACGGTTTGCTTGGGAGCGAGGGGAACTTCGTGCAAATCCGTATTGCGGAAAATGCCCATGAGCGAGTAGAAATCGCGGGTCGGAATCGGGTCGTATTTGTGATCGTGGCACTGGGCGCAAGCGACGGTGAGGCCGAGGAAACCGCGGGCGGTGGCGTCGACGCGATCATCCTGCATTTCAGGGCTGAGCGCGTAGAAGCCGAGGCCTGCTTCGTATTTTTCGCGATCGGGAAGCTGGTCGCCGGCGATTTGGGCCTTCACGAAAACGTCGTAGGGCATGTCGTTCTGGATGGCCTGGATCACCCAATCGCGATAGCGGAACGAAGCGGGATACGGGTTGTCGCGCTCCGAATCGAGACGGTCGTCGGAGTAGCGGGCCACGTCGAGCCAGAGACGTCCCCAGCGCTCCCCGTAGCGCGGCGAGGCGAGCAGGCGATCGATCACTGTGGCGAAGGCGTCAGGCGATCGATCGCGTTCAAATGCATCGACTTGTTCGGCGGTGGGAGGCAGGCCCGTGAGATCGTAGCTGGCGCGACGAATCAGGGTGCGGCGATCGGCGCGGCGGACCGGTTGCAGTCCGCGGGCTTCGAGTTTTGCCGCGATGAAGCGGTCGATCCCGGTGCGGGACCAGCGGGCGTCGCTGATAACGGGCGGCGGCACGGCCTTCACGGGCTGGAAAGACCAGAACGCGCGCTGTTCCGCGCTGATTTTATACGGCGGCGCTTTCGGGGCGGCTTTCTCGTTCTGGGGCCAGACTGCGCCGGATTTGACCCAGGCCTCGACAGCGGCGATCTGGTCGGCGGGCAGTTTCCCGGCGGGAGGCATCCTGGGGTTGGCGTTGTAGCGCAGGGCTTTGACGAGGCGGCTCGCGTCGGGGTCTCCCGGGACGGCGATGGGTCCGGACTTGCCGCCTTTGAGGAAGTGCTCCCTCGTGTCGAGTTGCAGGCCGCCCATGCGCGCTTCGGTGTGGCAGGCGTAGCAGTTCTCTACGAAGATGGGGCGGATCTTTGCTTCAAAGAAAGCGGTGTCGGCCGGCTGAGCAGGCGAAGCCGTCGCGGTGGCAACCAGAAAGGCAATGCGGCCGACCGTTGAACGCATATGCGACTTATTCTAGCGAAGGCGGGTGGGTTCGGGATACCGAGACAGGATCGGCTTGCACTAAAATGGGGAGCTCATGCTCTTTTCAAACTTGATATTGCGCCTGGGCGTGTGCGGGCTGGTTTGCCTCGCTGCGTCCGCGCAAACCGGGCCGCCGCCGATTCCGCCGATTGACTCGGTGACGCCCATGGGAATTGTCACGCAAGATCCACTGGTCCAGGGCCGCGACGGCACGTATAGCGCGCTGATGAACGGGAAGTCGATCTGGATGTTCAACGATACCGCGCTGACACAGAATAATGCGTCGGGCACAAATTTCTTCAGCAACTCGATGGCGTGGACTACCAACCTGAACGCTGCGAATGGAATCGACCTGAGCGGAAATTACGTGGATTCGAGCGGAGCGCCTGCCGAGTTCATGCCGTTCCTGCCGTGGGAATCGGCGTACAACGCGGCGCATAATTCGAACAACTGCACCGCGGCTCCGTGTGGCGCCAATATCGCCATCTGGCCGGGGCCCATCGTACCCGATCCGGCCCGGAATCGCGCGCTGATTTTCTTTGGCGAGATCTGGCGATCGCCCACCTATAGCGGCTGGATCTCGATGGGCGAGGGAGTCGCCATCTGGCAGAACGGAACCATCACCCGTCCCGTGGTCACGCCGGGGACGCCATATCCGACGCTGCTGTTCCAGGGGAGCCAGGTGGGGTTCACGTCCGGATGGGTGGTCTCCGGACAGACGCTCTATATGTATGGCAACCAGAGCGGATTTCTCAGCGAGAACACGCAGGTGGCGAAGGTTTCTCTCGCCGATGTGACCACCTTGAGTGCGTGGACTTACTACGCGGGGAACGGGACGTGGAGTTCCAGCGCGTCGAACGCGGCCACTGTTTTCAACGGCGGCGCAGCGGGCTCTTCGATCTTCTATGACTCCTATCTGGGGATGTATGTGGCCATCTACAGCGGGGTCTTGAACAGTAACCTGTATTACTGCGTTTCTTACCAGCCGTACGGTCCCTGGTCGGCTGCGACGCAATTCTATACGGGTCTGGCCGCGTATGAGAACAATGCCGATTATGCGGCGTTGGCGCATCCCGAGTTTGCTTCAGGGAACGGACAAACCGAGTATGTGACTTATGTGCAGGATACGGGGTTTCTGGCGCAGCAGTTACAACTCTTACAGGTTGTATTCGGGGCTCCCGGCCAGTCCCACTAAGGGCGTTCCCACTAAGCAGGTTGAAGCTTGTTGAAATCTTTACTATCCCGTTTTCAGTCGCGCCCGCCGGCCCGCCCTCTCAGTTCCGCGCATCAGACGGAAGTGGAGCACTGGAAGGCGGTGGTGGAACGCGCGGAGTCCGGCCTTCGCCAGTTCTGGCTCAATCACCCGCGTGTCCACCACCACTACCGGCGGAAGGCGCTGGTGGAAGGGCTAGCCTGGCAGCCGTGGGTGACCAGGCGATTCGACGGCCCCGCCATCAATGCCCTGGAACTCGGCTGCGGCGATGGCCTGGGTCTGGAACGTCTGGTGAAGCAGGGCCTGATGCAAAACGGGTATGGTCTCGACCTGGAGGAATCGCGCTACCGGGCAAGCGACGACCGGGTTCACTTCATTGCAGCCGACGTCAATTCCATCGAGCTGGAAGAGAATCGCTACGACCTGATCTTCGCGCACCAGAGCTTCCACCACTTCGAAGCTTTGGAACATATCATGAAGACCGTGAACCGCGCGCTCACTCCGCGCGGCGTCTTCGTGCTGGATGAGTTCGTCGGTCCCGCACGATTTCAATGGACCTCCAACCAGATTGCCTGGACCGCGCACCTGCTGGCCCTGATGCCCCGAAACCTGCGCATCTACACCAATGGAATTGAGAAGAGGGAAGAGGGCCGCAGTTCGGTTGAAGAGGTGATCCGGGTGTGCCCCAGCGAGGCGATCCGGTCAAACGAAATCCCCGCGCAGTTCGCCCTGCATTTCGATCCCATCGCGCAATTGCAACTGGGCGGTACCATCCAGCACCTGCTTTATTCCGGCATTGTGCACAACTTTCCGGACAACGATGAAGCGACCGATCTGATGATCGATTCGGTGGATGCGGTGGAAAGCTCACTGATTGGTTACGGCATCCTGCCGAGCGATTTCATGTTGCTGGTGGGGCAGAAGCGAGCCGAACCGGACACGCCACGCCCTTAACCTTTTCGTTCCACTCGGAGTTAGCCCGATCGGCGAGACGGTAAGCCCCGGGGCGGGGTGTTTCGCCGGTGTCGAAGTTCATGTCGGGAAGCCGGAAATCCGGCTGGCCGGCGCTCTTCAGAAGGCTTCTGTACTGGTCAAGTGTTTTGTCGAAGCTCTTCATGAACAGATCTTCGGCGGGGGCGGTTGGCGTCTTGAACGACAGCGTCCGGAGCGGCCCAATGCGCGGGACAAGACGCAGCAGGAAAGCAACGAGACGGTCTCCAAAACCGGGTTTGCGGTAGTCCGCACCCCATTCCTTGCGATAGCCCGCGTCCGATATGTTGTAGATGAACTTGCGCCGCGCAAACCCGGCGGGAGCGTTTTTCACGATGGCGTCCTTTTTCATGGCCCAGGCAACGCGCGTGGCCTTGGGAATCAGTTCGCTCACGGTGTGCCGGTAGCTGCTGATCCCATGATCGACATCGTCGAAAACGTCGTCGAGACCCAGGCAGTAAGTGTCCTGGAACGCGCGGCTGAGTGCGGGCTTCGCAACGTTAAAGCCGATGAAATCGTGATAAGCCTGCGGCGCGTAGTAGCCTCGCGCCACCTGAAGAACGTCAAAGGAGAACTCGGTTTTCAGATGGGCGGAGGGGTTGTCCTCGTAAGTCACCACTGGCCCAAACTTGCGGGCGATACGCGGGTATAACATGGGCTCGGCACGATTGACCGCGATGGAATGGCCGTTAACATCCGCCGCGTAATGGGCCAGCGAGCCCAGGGCGAAAGCATACTCATTCACGTTGGAGGATTCGCGGATCAGGTTCAGGACGAACTGGCCCGAGTGCACGTAGTGGGTGAGATCGCTGAACAGGTGGCTGCCGTTCGGGTAGTAGCCCATGTCCTGGAGGATGGCGCCTCCGTAGGCATAGCCGTGCGCCGTCTTTAATTCATCCGGAGTCGATGCGGGAAAACGCGCGAGTATCAGCGGCTTGATGGACGCATCCCAAACCGAGTCGATGATGGCTTCGTGCGTCAGTACGGAATACGCGGACGCTTCGGGAATTGCCAGGAAAACAGAGACGAGAACCAGCGCGAAGCACCGCACACCCGCTAGTCTAACGAACCGGGATACCATATCCTGAAGGCTATGCGGGTCGTTCTTCCGGAAAACTCGCTGCCCGCGAAGCTGCTGCTCAACCCGGACGCGCCGTTGAGTGACGACGAGTACTACGAGTTCTGCGTAGCCAACGCGGATGTGCGGTTCGAGCGCAATACGCAGGGAGAGATTGTTATCGTGCCACCCGCTGGAAGCGAATCGTCTTATCAAAGCCTGGAGGTCGCCGGGCAATTGCGTGAGTGGGCCAGGCGTGACCTTCGAGGCAAGGCCTTTGACTCCAGCGCCGAGTTCATCCTGCCGACGAGAGCGGCGCTTTCACCTGACGCCGCCTGGGTTTCAAACGAGAAGCTGGATGGACTCTCCAAAGCAACTGCGGAAGTTCCCTCCCGTTTGTCCCGAGTTTGTGGTTGCTTTGATGTCGCCAAGCGACCGATTGAAAGCCGCCAATAAGAAAATGCGCGCCTGGATGGATGGCGGCGTGGAACTTGGCTGGCTCGTCGACCCGGATAACCGGAGTATATATGTTTACCGACGGGGCGACGCGGAACCCGAGAAGATCACGGGCGTTTTAGTGCTTCGCGGAGAAGGACCAGTGACAGGATCTGACCTGGATTTGACCGCTATCTGGGCCGGACTCTAGGGTTGGCGTCCGGCGCGTCGAACGTAAGATTCGTTTCCGTGGTGAACTTGCGGTATTTGCGGAACTCTTCGACATTCCTCCAGCGCGCCGAGTGATGGTCTGAAACGATGTTGGCTTTCGCGGGAAGTAAGTATTCCTTCCCTCCGATGTTGGCCAATTCGTAATCGAGCGTGGTCGTCAAAGACCGAATCGGGAAGCCGGATGGGATGTTGTAGGGAGTCATCACGACCCGCAGCACCATTTTCGTGTCCTCATCGACAAAAAACTCACCCCTGTATGCCGGTATGTATTCCCTGTTCGCGTCGGCGCTCATGCGATAACGGGAATGCTGCTTGTCGACATCGTACTTAAACAGGGACGTCACTCGCCCGCGCAACTTGGTGCGCCGCTCCCAAACCAGACGAGCCTCGCTGCCGGGCAGGAAAATATCCTTGACCAGGCTTCCGAAGTCCCCTTCGGACATCGACCCCCGGAGCTTATCTAGCCCGCAAAGGGTGCGTCGGGCACCCTCATTGCATTCAAGTAAAGCGGCCCGCGCACTCCGTTTTGCGGGCGACTTACTTAGAAGATCCTCCGTCTTCACTGGCTTCTCATTGTTTCCCAATGCGTTTCCCAATGCGTTTCCCAAGGGGTTCCCCAAGCGGCGCCCCTCCTACAGCCTCAGGTGCGTGTATTGTTCCTTGCCTTCAAAGTACGTGACCTGGGCGGTGACCGTGTCCAGGAATCGCCAGTTCGACCCCTCCTGGGGATCATAGAAGCGCTGGATGACTTCCTCACAGAGGAAGTCAGGCAACTGCTTGTCGTAGTTCAGCACGTTCTGCCGAACCTGCTCGATGACCGCTTCGGGGGGCGATTGCGCCGCCAGGAGGAAGACGATCCAAGCCGCTCGCAGCATCTTGAACCTGACCCGAACCTAAACCAGATCGCTCAAGCGATCGAGCGGGCCAGTCGCATCGCCGGGCAATCCATGCTGTACGCCCATGCGGTCGAGCATGGAAACCAGCAAGTTGGCCATTGGGGTGTCCTTCTTATACTGGACGTGGCGGCCGGTCTTGAGCGATCCCGCGCCCCCGCCGGCAACCAGCACAGGCAGGTTGGCGTGATCGTGTTGATTCCCGTCGCTGAGCCCGCTTCCGTAGACGATCATGACGTTATCGAGCAGCGTGCCGTCACCCTCGTGAATGGAACCCAGCTTCTGCAGGAAGTACGCGTACTGCTGCATGTGGAAGCAGTTGATGCGGGTCACCTTTTCAATCAGCTCGGGGTCGTTGCGGTGATGGGTCAGCGGGTGATGCGCATCGGGAATCCCAATCTCGCGATAGGTGCGGGTGCTCCCCTCGCGGCCAATCATAAAGGTAGCTACGCGCGTCGAATCCGTCTGGAACGCGACAGCCATCAGATCGAACATCAGCTTCACGTGATCGGCAAACTCCACGGGGACGCCGTCGGGATGCTCCATCGACGGCGCGATTTGATTGCCTTCCTTTTCGGCCTGTTCGATGCGCCGTTCAATTTCACGAATGCCGTCGAGATACTCGTCCAGCTTGCGATTGTCCGTCGGCCCCAGCGAAACCTTCATGGTCTTCGCGTCATTCATCACGAAATCGAGAATGCTGCGGCGGTATGTGGCGCGGCGCGCCATGGTGGCGGGGTCTTCGCTGGACTCGCCGAAGAGCCGCTCGAAGACCGCGCGGGGATTCACTTCGGGCGGATTCGGCTGCGAAGGCGTACGCCACGAGATGCTGTTGGAGTAGGCGCAACTGTAACCCGAATCGCAGTTGCCCACCAGGCGGCCGTCTTCACACGCCAGCTCAATGGAACCGAAGCGTGTTTTGCCGCTCAGCCTGGCGGCGGCCATCTGGTCCACTGAAATGCCCGCGGCGATATCCGCCCCGGAGGTTTTGCGCGGATGAACACCGGTGAGGAAGGTGGCGGCCGCACGCGCGTGATCGCCCGCGCCATCGCCCAGCGGGAATCCGTTGTGATGGTTCAGGCCGGAAAGCAGGAGAAGCCTATCCTTATAAGGCGCCAGCGGCGCCAGAATGCGGCTCAACTCAAAATCGGCGCCGCTGGCGGGCGTCCACGCGTCCATGCTGATGCCGTTGGGAACATAGGTGAAGGCCATGCGCAGAGGCGCCTGCTTCAGTTGCGGGCCGCCGATGCGCGCCGTGGCTCCGAAGGCGGGTGTCATTGCATCCAGGAACGGCAGCGCAATGGACGCGCCCAATCCTCTAAGGATGGTGCGCCTGGGCAAGTGTTTGCGTAACATGGGTCTCTCCTTCGCCCCGCCGCATCTGGAACGGCAGGCTTTCCACAATGCCTGAAACCAACGTATCAAAGCGGTAATCGTTCGCCGTCAACTGCGCCACAAGCTGCTTCACGGCCGGCCGGTCGTACCGCTCAAGTCCCCGGCCCAACGCGTAGGTCAACATTTTCTCACTCAGACACTGGGCAAAAGCGGCGGGATTCGAGCGCAGGATCTGTTTCATCTGGGCGGGCGTCGTAAACGACTTCCCGGTGGGCAGGGTACCCGAGGAATCAATCGGAAAGCTGCCATCTTTGGTGCGCCAGTGACCGATAGCGTCGTAATTCTCCAGTCCGAAACCGAGCGGGTCCATCTTGGAGTGGCATGAGGCGCACACGGGATTCGCGCGATGCTTTTCCAGTTGCTCGCGCAGGCTCACCTTGGTTCCCACCTCACCATCGGCCAAAGCCGGAACGTTCGGCGGCGGGGGCGGCGGCGGTGCATTCAAAAGATTTTCCAGCACCCACTTGCCGCGAATCACCGGAGAGGTTCGCGTGGGGTAAGAGGAAACGGTGAGAACGCTGGCCTGGGTGAGGATGCCGCTGCGCTGCACTCCGTCGAGTTCGACGCGCCGGAACTCAGTCCCCTCGACGCCGGGGATTCCGTAGAACGCGGCGAGTTCCTGGTTGAGAAAGGTGTATTTGCCGTCCAGGAAATCGAGAATACTGCGGTCGTCCCGCATCACTGACTCGAAGAACATGCGGGTTTCCGTTCGCATGTCGCCGCGCAGATCTTCAAACTGCGGGAACTTATCGGGATCGGGCTTGATGCTGTCGAGGTTGCGAAGTTCCAGCCACTGTCCGGCGAAGCTGTTGACGAACCGTTCGGACCGGCCATCCTTCAACATGCGCGTCATCTGCGCTTTCAGCACGGCGGGTTGGTGCAGCGTCCTCTCTTCCGCGGCGTGCAGCAAAATCTCATCGGGAATGGAGCTCCAAAGGAAGAACGAGAGGCGCGAAGCCAGTTCGAAATCGCTGACGGGATGGGTGAGGGAAGCATCGCGCGGATTCGCATCGCGCTCCACGCGGAACAGAAAATCCGGAGAGACCAGAATGGCTTCGAGCGCGAGGCGCATCCCTTCGTCAAAAGTGTCGCCGGAGGACCGCGCCAGCGTCACGAAGCCGGCCAGTTTCTCAATCTCGGCGTCTTTCACGGGCCGGCGCCAGGCACGGTAGGTCACTCGACGCAGCATCGTTTCGGCGCACTCTGTCGTCTGTTCGGAGCATGTAAAGATGCGCTTCCGGGCTTCGGTGGGCGGCGCGGGCAGCGGATGGTAAGGGCCCTGGAGTTCAAAATAATCCACCCTCGGCGTCGGTGGTGGGGGCTCATCGCCTTTGTCGTCTCTCGCAGGCTGTGGCTTCGCGTGGATGAATCTCAGGTCCGGCGGTTTCGGCATCGGCTTCACGGCAACCGAGCGCTGCAATCGTGCGCCCAGACGGTGTTCGCCTGCCGTGAGGTGCGTCGGATACTCAATGAACCGGGGCTTCTCGTCGTCAACGCCGTTGAGTACCTCATCCTTCACCTTGACGTTATCCACGAACAGCGTGAGCAGCAGCGGCTCGCGTTTGCCGGTGACGCCGGCGCGTATGGTGTAGTCCGCTTCGTTCGGAACCTGATAGCGGATATACTCCCCTACCGGGGCGGGCCCATACTTCGGCACATGGTGGTTGGAAACCTTCTCCCGCGTCGGCTTGGGAAGCGCGCCTGTTGGGATGGCCTTCCGGGCGATCTTCTCCGCGGCCGCGAGGTACTTTTCCATCAGCACCGGCGAGAGTGAAAGGACATCACCAATGTTGTCGAAGCCATAGCCGGAATCGTCGTTCGGAAAATCGTCCGCGGGTTGGAAGTCGATGGCCAGCAGATCGTGCACCGCATTGTTGTATTCGAAGCGATTCAGCCGGTGCGCCGTTAAGCGTCCCGGATCGGGCGGCGTATTGCGGTCGATGCGATCGAAAGTGCCGTCAATCCAACTGGAGACGGCCGCGGCATCTTGCGGGGTGGGGCGCGGCATGCCCTTGGGAGGCATCTCGCCGTTCCTGATGCGCTCTGAAACGCGTTCCCAAAGATCGCGGTTGCCCACCATGTCCTCCGTGGACTGATAGCCCGCGAGACTCAGGCCGCCCACCTTGGCCCGATCGTTGTGGCAAGCGAGACAGTTCTTCTTGAGAAACGGCTGAACGTTGGTCGAGAACTCCGGCGAGGAGCCGGCATCCGCGGAGGAGAGCCCTAGCGCGACCAGAATCGTGACGGGAACCACCAGAATGCGGTGCATGGAAGGCGAGCTGAGTAAGTCCTGATTCTATCAGTTTGTGTGGGTATCTCGGTATAGAATCGAGCAATGTTCGAGCGTTTCACTGAACCGGCGCGGCGCGTCGTATTCCTGGCCAGGGACGCGGCGATGAACGCGGGAAACCCCGAGATCGGGCTGGATCATCTGGTGTTCACGCTCACTCAGGTAGACCCCGCGCTTTGGAGAACCACTAGCTCGCAAGCTGGCGTGAATGTCGCGCTTCAGCTCAAATTCCTTCTCGCCAGGGACGCGGCCAACCACGGGCCGCTGCCTCCTTCGGCGAACATTCCTGTCTCTAAAGAGGCGAAGGAAGCCCTTCGTCTCGCGGAGGTTGAGGCGGCGGAGATGCACAGCGAAGTGATCGGAACAGATCACATCCTGTTGGGGGTTTTGAAGGCGGGCGGGGCGTTCAAGCAATACGGCGTCTCCTATGAGCTCGCGCTGGCCCGGATACTGGAGGAAATGGCCCGGCCGCGGGAGAACGAGTTCCAGGTCCACGAAACGTTTCAACGGTTCACCGAAAAGGCGAGACGGGTGGTTTTCTTCGCCAGGTATGAGGCGAGCGCGGCCCACGATCATTCCATCGAACCAGAGCATCTTCTGCTCGGGCTGTTGCGGGAAGACAAAGAGCTTTGGAGACTGCTCGCGGGGCCGGATTTCGATTCGACGCTGGCCATCGAGCTCAGAAGCGCAGTGCCGGTAAAAGATGCCCCCGAGATTCCAACCTCGGTTGATATGCCGCTGAGCGAAGGGGCGAAAAATACCCTCCGTTGCGCAGAGGCCGAAGCGAAAAAGTCGATTGACGCGGGTCACATCCTGTTGGGACTGCTCAAGACTGGCGGAGACCATCCTCTGTTCGAAATTCTGAAGCAAAGGGGCATTACCTATGAAACGGTCCGCGCCCGGCTCCCTGACGAAACCGCCGGAAGCGCCGGCGCGTAGAGTAGGATCAGGAGTAGCCATGAAGCTTCCTTACCTGCTTACCCTTGTCGTGCTGAGCGCTGGTCTGAACGCGCAGCAGAGTGAACCGGCGTCCACGCCCGAAGTCACTTTGCGCGGTGGAACCGAGGAGGTGCTGCTGGACTTCATTGTCCGGGACAAGCATCAGAAGCTGGTGGACGACCTGCGGCCCGAGGATGTGCAGATCTTCGAGGACGGCGTGCGGCAAACGCCTCGCAGTTTCGTTTTCCGGAGCGGCCGGACGCCCGTTGCCGCGCCGGTGGCGGCGGGGTCGAATGCCCTGGTCGCGAGCGCTTCCGATCCATTGCGGCAGATCAATCTGGTGACGCTGGTCTTTGAAGCGATGAGTCCGTTGAGCCGCCGGACCGCCGTGGCGCGGGCGCATGAGTTTCTGACGGCGGAAGCCGGACCGAATACATGGATGGCGATATATTCGCTGCGCTATCAGTTGAGCGTGCAGCAGGCCTACACAACCGATATGGCGCTGTTGAACAAAGCGGTGGAGCGCGCCGGAACGGGCGCTTATGAGCAGTTTGCCAAGGAGAGCCTGAGTATTATTCAGCGGATCAATAGCCTGCAGGCCAACGGTTGGCGTGCAGAACAATTCCGGCCACTCGACCCAGGCTCCGCAGAGGAGAGAGGCCCTCAGAACGATCAGGCTCTTGCCGGGAAGGAGATCCAGATGCAACAGCTCATACTAAAAACTCTGTTCCGGCAGGAAGGTGTGCGCTCGATTGACGCGCTGCGGCGGCTGGTCCGGGAGCAGTCTCGTCTGCCGGGGCGCAAAACAATTCTTTTCTTCTCCGAAGGGCTGGTCATTCCGCCGGACCAACCGGAGATGCTGGATTCCGTGATCGCCGAAGCCAATCGCGGCAACGTAACGTTCTACACCGTGGACGCGCGAGGCTTGGGGACCGTGTCGAATAACCGGCTGGCTGGAGCCACGGCTCAATCCATTCAAGCCGCTGAGCAGAGCATCTCCGGAATGGGCCCCGGGACCCAGCAAGAGCAAGCCTCCGGCCAAGCCGCGACTCCGTCAAGCCAGGCGCCAGAGGCCATCTACCAGACCGATCTGCAAGCCAACGCACGGCATCTGGCGGAAGGTACCGGCGGCTTCGCGATGGACAACAGCAACGATTTGCGCGGGCCCCTGGAGCGGGTGATGGAAGACATCCGTTCTCACTATGAAGTCACGTACGCGCCCACCTCGAAGAACTTCGACGGGCATTTCCGCAAGCTGGAGGTAAAACTCGACCGGCCTGGCTTGAAGGTGCAGAGCCGGGCGGGTTACTACGCGCTCCCGATGGTGGGAGGCGAGACGGTGGCGCCCTATGAAATGGCCGCATTGAATGCCATGAACATGGAGCCTGCGCCGCGTGCGTTCCCCTACGCGGCGGCGGCTTTGCGGTTTGGCGAGGATTGCCGGATCGTATTCGCCGTGCCCGGAAGCTCTTTGAAATTTACCAGCGACCCGGCCAGGGATACGTTCCAGATGCGCATCTCCGTGCTCGCCGTGGTGAAGGATGAGCAGGGTCAAATTGTGGCGAAAATAGGGAAAGATCTTCCCTTCAGCGCACCGCTCGAGAAGCAGGCTAACTTTGCGCAAGGGAAGGTGACGCTGACGCTGCCCGTGCATTTGCCGCCGGGGCGTTACCAACTGCAGACGGCGGTGATCGACCGCGAAGCGGATCGAGCCAGCGTGAAACGCTCTGTGCTGATCATTCCCCTGCACGCCCCGCTGCACCCCGTGGTGAGCGATCTCGTTTGGGTGCGGAGCGTAGAGGCGGGACAAACGCCCGAACCGGGCAACGCGCTCGATACTCCGCAAGGCCGGATCACTCCGGAACTGGAACCCACGCTCACCCAGAAAGACTCCGCGTCATTCTATTTCGTGGTGTTTGCCAAGGAGGAACCGGCGGCGGAGATGGCGGTCGCGCGGGATGGAAAGCTGCTGGCCACCCTGCCGATGGCGAAGCCGCAGCGCGACGAGAGTGGCGCGTACCGCTATTCCGGGACTCTGCCGCTCACTCAACTGGAACCGGGGCAATATGAACTCACGGTGATGGTGAGCCAGAATGGCACGCGCGCGGGTAGCCATGCCTTGTTCGAAGTGCGTTAGATCGCTATAACGTTTCGCGCCTGGCCGCCGATGCTTTAGGGGAGGGGCGGCCGAATGGAGATACTGCTGGTTGACAACATCCCTGGAGAACTTTCTCAGCCTGCAACGGGTGACGTGCTCCGCGTGCTGTGTGTTGAGGATAACGACGGCGACGCGAAGCTCAACATCTGGCAGTTGCGCGCCGGCGGGTTTGCAGTCAACGCGGACATCGTTGAATCTATTGAGGAATTCGAGGTGGCTCTCAGTGCGAAGCCATACGACGTCATCCTGGCGGATTTCGCGCTGCGTGGCGCAACGGGTCTGGATGCTCTGGCGGCGCTCCAGCGCGCGGGCAAAGACATCCCCTTCCTGTTCGTGACCGGATCCCTGGGCGACGATTTGGCCGTGGAGTGTATGAAAGAGGGCGCGGCGGACTACATTCTGAAAGACCACCCTGGGCGGCTCACGCGGGCGGTTCGAAAGGCGCTGGAAAAGAAAGCTGCCCGGGAGAAAATCCGTTTCGTCGACGAGGAGCGGCGTAAAGAGCTGGCGATTGCGGTGGAGCAAATTCGTACCCCGGTGCAGACCCTCATCGGGATGGCCGAACGGTTGGGGAAATCGCAATTGGATGCGGAGCAGCGCCAGTCGGTGAATGCTTTCCGAAGCGCGGGAGCGAGCATCCTGGCCATCGTGGACGGACTCCTGGATTCCACGCAATGACAGCCATCCTCAGCTTCCTCAAACCGGAGAAGCCGAGGACGCTCGACTGTGTCCGCTTCCTGCGGTTGCTGTTGCAGGGAATGAGCCTCCATGCGGCGGAGGGCCGAGCCGAGGAGGTGAGCCGTTTCCGCGCCGAAATCGACGGCGTGTCCGAACGTCTGACCGCGCGCTCCAGTTCGGAAGAGATTCTGGTCGAGATAGGCGCCGTGATCCAGATGCTGAAAGAGCAGAAGGCGCGGTCAGACGGTTTCATGAACGCGCACGTGCGGGAGCGGCAGGCCATGCTGGCCATGATGTCGAGCACCATCGCGTTTCTCGCCACATCGAGCGCGGTGGGCGTGGAGCAGCTTCAATGCATCGAGAAAAACCTGGAGACAACGGCCGACATCGACGACGTTCGATTGTTCCGCGTGAAGCTCTCCGAATGCCTCACCGTGGTAAGAAACGAGAGCGTGCGGGTTCGCGACGTTTCTCAGAATCAAATCCGGCAGTTGAAGGACGATTTGGACCGCGCGGCCAGGCAATCGCCGCTGCCGCGTTCGCTGGATCCGACCACGGGTCTTGGAAGCCGCTCCGAGGCGGAACAGATGATCGCGTCGAGCATTCTGGACGGGAAGGACGCGACCCTCGCTCTGTTTCTGGTGGACCGGATCGCGGCGATCAACTCACGTTTCGGACGGAAGGTGGGCGACGAAATCCTGCTGACGGTGGCGCAGCGGCTTGCTAAACAGTTGCCCGAAGCGAGCCCGCTGTTTCGCTGGAGCGGCCCGGCGTTCATCGCCGCCATCGATACGCGAGGCGCTTCGCAAGCGGTGGATCGGCAGATCAACCAGATTACTTCCGAGCGGCTTGAGAAGAACATCAACGCCAATGGGAGGACGGTGATGCTGCCGATCAGTTGCTCCGCGGTGGTACAGCGGATTAAACCCGGCGATTCCGCGGAAGCTGTCTTTCATACGCTGGACAGGTTTGTGGCTTCTCATGCGGGCGAGCCGCAATAGGGCGTCTTACGAGAGATGAAATTCCTGGCCGACCTCCTGTAGGCAAATCCGGTCCGAGCCGGCAGCGGCCATCAGCCGTTCGATGGGCTCGTCGAGAGGTTCGCTGCTCAACTCGAACGTCTGATGATGCACGGGCAGGATGAGCTCTGCCCCGGCGTCGCTGGCCATGCGGAGAGCTTGTTCCGGGTTACAGTGGGCGCGAATCCAGGGATCGTAAGCACCGATGGGCATGAGGGCCAGGTCGATTTTCCCCAGCGCGCGCAGTGGACGGAATGTATCTGTGAAAGCAGTGTCGCCGCCAAAGAGCACCCGGAAGCGCCCAGCTTCCAGAACATAGCCGTTATAACCACGCTGGGTATCATGCTGCATGCGCGCGCCCCAGTGGTTGACTTCAAATGCGCGCACGGTCACCGGACCCACCTGAGCGACGTCGCCCCAGCTGAGTTCCTTTACCGCGCGGTAGCGGGCGGCCCGCAACAGGTCCGTTGTGTTTGCGGCTGTAATCACAGTGGTTTGCTGGTCTTCGAGAGCGTGCAGACTGGGCACGTCGAAATGGTCCATATGCGCGTGCGACAGCAGAATCAGATCCGGCCTGGGGATTTCACGGAGCTTTCCCGCTGGCGCGACCAGCCGTTTGATTCCCAGCGTGAATGGCCCCAGATTCAGCCCCGCCCGGTTGCTGAAGACAGGGTCGGTGACGATGGTGAAGCCGTCGATGCGCAGCACCACGGTGCTGTGCCCAATCCAGGCCGCATGTAATCCTTTGTCCGGCCAGTACTGAAAACGGGGGTGATGCGGCGCCTCCAGGACCGGCCGTTTCAAATCGGCGGAGAACCGCTCCCAAAACATGGGGGCGAAACGGAGCGCGGTTCCAGCGAGGGAAGTGGACACACCCATTGGATGCTCGATTCCGGCTTTACGTCGCGGCGCGCAAATCGATGAGAGGACTTTCGGCAAAACACACTCATACCTACGAAGCGCTTAAGCAGCATTGGGGAAAAATGACGGCACGCGAGACGCAACTGAGCAGGAGGTATGGAATGGACGAGGAAACCCTTTCGTGGCGCCGCCGGTTTCTCAGGCTGGGCGAAGAAGAACGCGCGCTACTGGAAGAAATGATCCCGTGGGCCCGGTCGGTGGCGCCGGATCTGGCCAGGGAATTCTACGACTGGCAGTTTGACTTCCCGCCCACACGGGAATTCTTCGAGCGGTTCGCGCGGCTGCGCGGATTGCCGATGGGCGCGCTTCGCCAGCACCTCGAATCCGCCCAGGCGGCCTACTTCGTGCAGATCTTTGAAGGGGCCGCCACTGGCTGGGGCGTAGCCTATTTCGAGCAGCGCCTGCGGGTGGGAGCGCTGCATGACAAGGTCGATCTGCCGATGAAGTGGTATCTGGGCTCCTACTCCGAATATGAGCTGTTGACGGACAAGTTTCTGCGGCAATCGTTCGACGACCAGGCGAAGGTTTTGAAGGTCCGGAGCGCGGTTTCAAAAGTCTTCAACCTCGACGTGCAGGCGGTGGTGGAATCATTCCTGCTGAGCACCATGGAATCGCTTGGAATCAATGTGGAGATCATCAGGGCGGAAGGCGATAAGACGGAACATCTGGTCGAAATGAAGCAGATGTTCGCCGCACTGTCGGAACAACTGGAGCTTCTCGGGAAAGGCGACCTACGGCAAACCGATTTTGACGCTCTGATGGCGGATGCCAGCCTGGGCAAGTGGGCATTGGGATCGAGCATTCGAAATCTGCTGAGTTCTCTCCGGACTTTTATCGCCGAGATGACGCGGATGTCGACCGAGCACGGCAAAGGCGACATCGACGTGTCCATCCCGGCGGACCAATTCCAAGGGGATTACAGGGTGATGGCCGAAGGCGTCAACGAGATGGTGGCCGGGCATATCACGGTAAACCGGAAGGCGATGGCTTGCGTGGCCGAGTTCGGGAAGGGCAACTTCGAGGCGCACCTCGACAGGTTCCCCGGGAAGACGGCTTTTATCAACGTAACCATTGAACAGGTCCGATCGAACCTGCAGGCGCTGATCGCCGATACGGACATGCTGGCAACGGCGGCGGCGGAAGGCGCACTGGGAAGACGCGCGGACAGTTCCCGGCACCTCGGCGATTTCCGCAAAATCGTCGAAGGCATTAACGCCACTCTCGAAATTATTGTTGAGCCTCTGAAGATTGCGGCTCAAGACTCCATCACTCTGTCTTCTTCTTCCGAGCAACTGACGGCGGTGAGCCAGCAGATGGCGGGCAACGCGGAGGAAACGGCGGTGCAGGCCAACGTTGTATCGGAGACCAGCGAGCAGGTATCGAAGAATGTCTCGTCGGTGGCTTCGGCCGCCGAGCAAATGCAGCTGTCGATCCGGGAAATCTCGAAAAACGCCAATGAATCCGCGCGGGTCGCGAAAAGCGCCGTGAGCGCGGCGCACGCCACCAATGAGACAGTGAAAAAGCTGGGCGAGTCGAGCCACGAGATTGGCAAAGTGATCAAGGTGATCACCTCGATCGCCCAGCAGACCAACCTGCTGGCCTTGAACGCGACCATTGAAGCGGCGCGCGCTGGCGAAGCGGGTAAGGGCTTTGCGGTAGTGGCGAATGAGGTGAAAGAGTTGGCCAAGCAAACCGCGAAGGCCACCGGGGACATCGGCCAGAAGATCGAAGCGATTCAGGGCGACACCAAGGGGGCCATGACGGCCATCGAGGAGATTGGCACCATCATCAACCAGATCAACGATATCTCGAACAGCATTGCTTCGGCTGTGGAAGAGCAGACGGTGACCACCAACGAGATCAGCCGCAGCGTATCGGATGCGGCCAGTGGCGTGGGGGAGATCGCCCGGAATATCGGCGGCGTCGCCGTGGCGGCAAAGGACACGACCCAAGGGGCCAGCGACACCCAGAAAGCTTCGCAGGAGCTCAGCCGGATCGCTTCGCGGCTCGGTACGGTGGTTGCGAAGTTTACTTTCTGATGGGCGGGCACAAATGCATGAGACGAAGCGCCGCCGGGCGCACCAAAGAAACAGATAAAGAAGATTCCCACCCGACCGATATAACTCATGGACATGCTAGAGCAAGACGAGGAAGTGATACGGGAGTTCCTGGTCGAGAGTCATGAAAACCTCTCACGTTTAGATCAGGAAATTGTTGAGCTCGAAAAACACCCCAAGCACGCTGCGCTGCTAGCCAGTATCTTCCGCACCATTCATACCATCAAGGGAAGCTGCGGCTTTCTGTCGTTTACCATTCTCGAGAAGATCACGCACCAGGCCGAGAGTATTCTGAGCCAGTTGCGCGATGGCAAACGGGATCTGAACCCCCAGATCGTCTCTTTGATTCTTGAAACCGTGGACGCCACCCGGAAGATGCTGGCTTCTATCGAAGCGACGGGCCGCGAAGGGTCCGACAGTTTTGACGATTTGACCGAGCGCCTGCGGGGTGAGGCGCAAGGCACAGGTATTGCCGAGAAGCCGGTCGAGAAGCCGGCCGAGAAGCAGATCGAGAAGCAGGCCGATGCGCCGAGTATTCCGGTGGGTGAGCCAGTCCGCACGCCGGCGGGTACACCCACCCAGGCAGCTCCCCAGACAAACCAGCCGCCGGAACAGCCGGATGAGAGCGCGCCTGTCGCGCACCCGGAATCGTCGGCCGTCGCCGACGCCAATATCCGCGTCGGGGTGGGGCTGCTGGACAAACTGATGGATCTGGTGGGCGAACTGGTGCTGACGCGCAACCAGATTCTGCAGTTCAACGCGGAGCGCGAGGACGCCGCGCTGAATGCCACGTCGCAGCGGCTGAATCTGATCACGACCGAGCTGCAGGAAGGCGTGATGAAAACGCGCATGCAGCCCATCGGCGTGGTTTGGAATAAACTGCCGCGCGTGGTGCGCGACATGGCCGTGGCGCTCGGCAAGCAAATCCGTCTGGAGCTCGATGGAACCGGGACGGAACTCGACCGGACCATTATCGAAGCCATCAGCGACCCGCTGGTTCATCTGGTCCGCAACTCGTGCGGCCATGGAATCGAGCGGCCGGATGTTCGCATCCGCGCGGGCAAGGCGCCCCAGGGAACGCTCACTTTGCGCGCTTACCATGAAGGCGGCCAGGTCAATATCGAAATCGGCGACGACGGCGCGGGGATCGACGTGGGCCGCGTGAAGCGGAAAGCGATTGAGAAAGGCCTGATCCGCTCGGATTACGCGGATAAGATGAGCGACCGCGAGGCTTTGAATCTGGTGTTTCAGGCTGGCTTTTCCACGTCCGAAATCATCACCAATGTCTCGGGGCGGGGCGTGGGGATGGACGTGGTGAAGTCCCATATCGAAAAGATCGGCGGCGTGGTTGACATGTTCAGCCGTCCGGGCGAAGGCACCACGGTCAAACTCAAGATCCCCCTCACTCTGGCAATTATTCCCGGCCTCCTCATCTCGAGCGGCGGAGAGCTCTTCGTCATTCCGCAGGTGAGTTTGATCGAATTGATCCGGATCGAGAGAGATTCGCTGGACAAGCATATCGAGCACGTGCACCAGACTCCGGTCTACAGGCGGCGCGGGAGCTTGCTACCCATTGCCTACCTGAACCAGGTGCTGGGGCTAAAAACCGATGAGAACGCCGAGGCGGTGAACATTGTGGTGCTGCAGGCCGAGGATCGCCAGTTTGGGCTGGTGGTGGACGGCATCTACGACACCCAGGAGATTGTGGTGAAGCCGCTCGGCAAACAACTGAAGGGGCTTTCGGTGTACGCCGGGGCCACCATTATGGGCGATGGACGCGTGGCCCTGATCCTCGACGTGCTCGGGGTGGGCCAGTCCTCCGGGGTATTAGTCGATTCGCGCGAGCAGGGGCGCAACATCGCAGAGAAGAAATTGCAAAACGAAGTGGAACGGCAGCGGCTGCTTTTGTTCCGCGCCGGATCTTTCGAACGCCTGGCCGTGCCGCTGACGCTGGTCGCGAGGCTGGAAGAGTTTCCAAAGTCGTCGATCGAGCGCGCGGGCGGTCGCGAGGTGGTTCAATACCGCGACCACATTCTCCCGCTGGTGAATCTCCAGGCGGTCCTGGAATCCGGCGAACCCCAACGGGAGCTGGATGATCCGGCTCAGGTGATCGTCTTCAACGATCTCGACCGGAGTGTTGGCCTGGTGGTCGAACAGATCCTCGATATCGTGGAGGAGGCCGTCACGGTGCGCCAGAAAACGAACCGGAACGGCCTGCTCGGCTCCGGGGTGGTGGGCAGCCAGGTGGCCGATTTTCTGGATCTGAACTACGTCATCCGCGGGGATTGGTTCGGCGGCAACTCCGGTTCCGCGAACGGCAAGAGAATCCTGGTGGCGGAAGCGTCGCCGTTCTCGCGCGGGCTGATCCGCAGCGGGCTGGAAATGGCCGGCTACCACGTGATCGAGGCGGCCAATTTGGCGGAGACGATCCACGGATTGGAGCAGCACCCGGTTGACATTGTGGCCGCCGCGCTGGGGCTTCCGCCTGATGGCTGTGCGGGGCTGCATGGCGCGATGCGCCGCCGGCCGGAATGGAACCACATCCCGATTCTGGCGCTGGCGGACTCGGCCGATCAGATGCAGACGCCGTCCGGGCCGGGCATCTTTGCGGATTGCCAGCCGAAGTTCGACCGGGAAGCCATGCTGGAATCGCTGCTGCGCCTGGCTTCGGCCCTGGCGCCGGCGGAGCTGCCGGCGCTGGTGGGCGAGGAGAAATAGATCATGGCTACCGAAACCACCTCCATCAGAACCGGCATGGCCCAGACCAGCGGACAATATTCAACTTTTTTTGTGGCGGACCTGTTCTTCGGCGTGGATGTGGTTCGCGTGCAGGAGGTACTGCGTTTCCAGCAGATGACGCGCGTCCCCAAGGCCCCGGAGGTGATCGAAGGGCTGATCAACCTGCGCGGGCAGATCGTCATGGCGATCGACATGCGGCGCCGTCTCGGGTTGCCGCCCCGGTCGGGAGATCAGGACCCGATGAACATCGTGGTGCGCACTGAGGACGGCGCGGTGAGTCTGTTGGTGGACGAGATTGGAGACGTTCTGGATGTGGACGCCGCCACCTGGGAACGGCCCCCCGAGAACCTCGACCGCGCCACCCGCGAGATCATCTGCGGCGTGTACAAGATGAAAGACCAACTGCTACTGGTGCTGGATGCGGAACGCACGGTTGACCTGGTAGCCGGTAATGCCGCGTAAAGCGGTTCCCGTGAAGCAAAGAGTTCTAAGGAGAAGAGAATGTCAAAACCACTCAGTACAGGCCGGAGAGTTACTCCCGCCGCCGCAGCCGTTCTGGATCCCCCGGCGGACGGCCACAACGCCGATCCGCTGCAGGACGAGATCCTTCGGGTGGGGTCCGCCCTGCAGCAGGGCCGCCTCGGGGAGCGTTTGTCGGCGGATCTTTTCGAGGGCAGCGACCATAAGATCGCGGCTGGCGTAAACAGCATGCTGGACGCCGTCATCCAGCCTCTTACAGTATCCGCCGAATACATGGAGCGCATCGGTAAGGGCGACATTCCGCCGAAGATCACCGCCAGTTACCACGGCGATTTCAACGACATCAAACACAGCCTCAACCGGTGCATCGAGTCTCTCGGTGGTCTGATCGGCGAGATGAAGCACATGTCGGACGAACACAACAAGGGCGATATTGATTGTTCGATCGCCGCCGACAAGTTTGAAGGCGCTTACCGTGTGATGGCGGAGGGTGTGAACGAAATGGTGGCGGCCCACATCGGGGCGAAGAAGAAGGCCATGGCGTGCGTGGCTGAATTCGCGAAGGGTAACTTCGATGCGCCGCTGGAGAGATTTCCGGGCAAGAAGGCGTTCATCAACGAGACGATCGAGCATTTGCGGGGTACTCTGCGGAGTTTCATCACCGAGATGAAGCGGATGGCGGATGAGCACAACCGTGGCGATATCGACGTGATGATCCCGGCCGAAAAGTTTGAGGGAGGGTTCCGGGTGATGGCGCAGGGGGTGGACGATATGGTTGCCGGGCATATCTCCGTCAAAAAGAAAGCAATGGCGTGCGTGGCTGAATTCGCGAAGGGCGACTTTGAGGCGCCGCTCGAGAAATTTCCGGGTAAGAAAGCCTTCATCAACGACACCATTGAGCGGCTGCGGACGAGTTTGCAAAGCTTCATCAGCGAGATGAAGCGGATGTCGGATGAGCACACCCGCGGCGATATCGACGTGACGATCCCGGCCGACAAGTTTGAAGGCGACTTCCGGGTGATGGCGCAAGGCGTTAACCAGATGGTCTTCGATCACATCTCGATCAAAAAGAAGGCCGTGAACTGCATGATCGAGTTTGCAAGTGGAAACTTTAGGGCGGTTCTCGAAAAGTTCCCGGGCAAGAAGGCATTCGTTAACGACGCGATTGAATCGATCCGGTCCAGCCTGACCGCCCTCATTACGGACATCTCTCAGAACGCAGCCGCATTATCGTCTTCCTCGGAGGAGCTGACTTCGGTAAGCCAGCAGATGGCGGGTAACGCGGAGGAAACCGCGGTGCAGGCCAACGTAGTATCGGCAGCTAGCGAGCAGGTGTCGAAGAATGTCTCTTCGGTGGCTTCGGCCGCCGAGCAAATGCAGTTTTCCATTCGTGAGATCTCGAAAAACGCGAATGAATCGGCGCGTGTCGCGAAAAGCGCTGTGAGCGCGGCGGGGACCACCAATGAGACCGTGAAGAAACTGGGCGAATCCAGCCAGGAGATCGGTAACGTCATCAAGGTGATTACCTCAATTGCGCAGCAGACCAACCTGCTGGCCCTGAACGCGACCATTGAAGCGGCGCGTGCCGGGGAAGCGGGCAAAGGTTTCGCGGTGGTGGCGAACGAGGTGAAGGAACTGGCCAAGCAAACGGCCAAGGCCACCGGGGATATCGGCCAGAAGATCGAAGCGATCCAGGGCGACACCAAGGGGGCCATGAAGGCGATCGAGGAGATCAGCACCATCATCAACCAGATCAACGATATCTCGAACAGCATTGCTTCGGCCGTGGAAGAGCAGACCGTGACCACCAACGAGATCGGCCGCAGCGTTTCGGAGGCGGCCAAGGGCGTGGGCGAAATTGCCAGGAACATCGGCGGCGTCGCCGTGGCGGCAAAGGACACAACGAAGGGAGCGAACGACACCCAAAGCGCATCGCAGGAACTGAGCCGGATGGCTTCGCGGCTTCAATCGGTGGTTTCCAAATTCACGGTCTGAATCGCGGCAACGGAATGAAGAAGGCATTGGTTGTGGACGATTCGAGGGCCGTGCGGATGATTCTCTCCAAGACTCTGAAGGGGCTGGGTTACGACGTTCGCGAGGCGGCCAACGGAATCGAAGCGCTGGAGATCATCGCGCTTGAGAAGACTGAGGTAACCCTGGTTCTATCGGACTGGAATATGCCCGAGATGAATGGGTTGGAACTGCTCAAGCAATTGCGCCGCGATCCGGAGCTGGCTTCGCTGGTGGTGATCATGGTAACCACGGAGACCGAACTGGACCAGATGGCGGTCGCTCTCGAAGCGGGGGCCAACGAGTACGTGATGAAGCCGTTCACCAAAGAGATTCTGGTGGAGAAACTCCAGCTTGCCGGAGTCCACCCTTAGGTGGACACGCAATGAGAGGGATACGGAATGGCTCCGCTGAATAAGCGCATTCTCCAGCCGGGGGAGAGGATTCGCGTGCTGGTGGTGGACGACTCCGTGGTGATCCGCAACCTGGTGTCGCAGGCCTTGAAGGAAGATCCCGCGATGGAGGTGGTGGGGGTGGCTGGAAACGGCATCATCGCCCTCCAGAGAATTCCTCAATTAAATCCGGACGTTCTCACGCTGGATATCGAGATGCCCGAGATGGACGGACTCGAAACCGTGCGGCGGGTGCGCCAGCAATATCCGCAGTTGCGGGTAATTATGTTCAGCACGCTAACCGAGCGCGGCGCGGCGGTAACGCTGGAGGCGCTGCGGCTGGGGGCGGACGACTACGTGAGCAAGGTGGCGAATGCCGGCTCGCTCGACCGGTCCATGGCGCGCTTGCGGGAAGAGTTAATCCCCAAGATCAAGCAGTTTTTCCAAACGCCCGCGCAAAGCCGCGCGGTCGCTTCCCAGGCGGCGAGTTCGCCCGCGGGTTTGCCCACGGCGGCATCGGCGAGTTGGTTCAAGGGGAAGGCGTGGCCGAAAGTGGTGGCGATCGGCGTCTCGACCGGTGGACCAAATGCGCTGGGCGCGATTCTGCCGGGGTTGCCGGCGGCCTTTTCCCTCCCGGTGCTGATTGTGCAGCACATGCCGCCCCTGTTCACCCGGTTTCTGGCGGAGCGGCTCGATTCCACCTGCGCGCTGAAAGTTCATGAGGCCACGCAAGGGGAGGCCGTGGAGAAGGGGAAAATTCTGATCGCGCCGGGGGATTTTCACATGAAGTTGACGGTGAGCGGCGGCGAAACGCGCGTCTGCCTCGATCAGTCGCCTCCTGAAAATTCCTGCCGCCCCGCGGTGGACGCGCTGTTCACGTCAGTGGCGGAGGTGTACGGGGGCGCGGTGATTGCCGTGATTCTCACCGGCATGGGGCATGACGGATTGCGCGGCGCCCGCATCCTGAAGGCCAAGGGCGCCAGTGTTCTCGCGCAGGATGAAGCTTCGTGCGTGGTCTGGGGCATGCCCGGCGCGGTGGTGGAAGCCAGCCTTGCGGATCGCGTGTTGCCGCTCGATCAAGTCGTGCCGGAGATCCTGCGGGTCGTAGGGCAAGGTTAGAGGAGGGGCATGCCGAGCCAGACTTCAAGCGTCGAAATTCACTCGAACAACTACAAGTTCCTGCAGGATCACGTCTACTCCCATACGGGAATCGTGCTGGAGCATGACAAGCATTATCTGTTCGAGAGCCGGCTCACTCCCATCGTCAAGCAACTTGGCCTGGATTCGATTAACGATCTGTGCGCGCTTCTGCTGGCCACCTCCAGGCCGGAGATCAGCCGCAAGGTTGTCGAGGCCATGACCACCAATGAAACCTATTTCTTTCGCGATCCGGCGCATTACGATGCCATCCGCTCGGTCTTGTTGCCACAGCTCAGACAAGACCGCGGCTCGACGAGAAAGCTGCGCTTCTGGTCCGCCGCGGCGTCCACCGGCCAGGAAGCGTACAGCCTGGCCATGCTGCTTCTGGAGGAAGGGTTCGGAGACTGGAACGTGCAGATACTGGGCACGGATTTCTCGTCGCAGGTGGTCGAACGCGCCAAGTCCGGGAAGTACCAGCAGATTGAAGTGAACCGCGGCTTGCCCACCACGCTGCTGGTCAAATACTTCCGCCGCGCCGGAGTGGACTGGCAGTTGACCGACTCGGTTCGCCGCATGGTGAATTTCGAAACGGTGGATCTTCGCAAGAGCATGGGAGCTCTGGGTCCCTTCGACCTGGTCTTCTGCCGCAACGTGATGATTTATTTTGACGCCGCCACCAAGAAGGGCATTCTGAAGCAGCTTCACGGGACTCTCTTTAAAGGCGGCTGGCTGCTGTTGGGCGGGGCGGAAACGGCCTTCGGCGTTGAAGAATGGTTTGACAAACAAAATCTAGGCGCGGCAGCCGTGCAAGTCGCGCGCTGAAGGAGCGCGGTGAAGGAGCGCGGTGAAGGAGCGCGGTGAAGGAGAGGGGTGCAGGAAATAAGATGCCAACCGAATCGGAAATTCAAACGCAGAGTATTCAAATTCAGCCGGGGGACCTCGCGCAGATCGCGGCATCCGTATTCGAAACCATGCTCAATCTGGAAGCCCTTGAGCATGACGCTCCCTGGTTTCCGGCCGACGACCGCGTGACGGCGCTGGTTCACCTCTCGGGCGATTGGAACGGCGCGGTTCTCATGGAGTGCGACCGGGCTCAGGCTTGCCGTTTCGCCGCCCGCTTTCTCTCCATGGACACTCCTGAGACGTTCAACGATGACGTGCGTGACGTTCTCGGCGAACTGGCCAACATGATTGGCGGCAACCTGAAGAGCATGCTGACGCGCGGCATCCGTTTATCCATGCCATCGGTGGTGGATGGCAGCTCCTACAACGTGCGCGTCTGCGGCGGGGAGCTGACCGAGCGGCTGTCATTCCAATGCGAAGAAGGAACATTCTGGGTGACGGTGGTCACGATGCAGCCGGAAGAGGATCCGGTTACTTGACGGCCATGGTCACCGCGGGGGCCGCGAAGCTGCCAACCGTCACGATGATGGGCGCCATAGTGGGTACCGTGCCGCTCCCCGTCAAGGTCGTGGTCAGGCCAGCCGGAACCTGGAAATTGATCTGCAACACTCCCGCCACTTCCGCTGGCGCAGCGCCAGCATAGGTTACGGTCGCAGGCAGGCCGCCCACCGTCACGGTCACCGGCAGTTCCGGCGCGGGGTAAGGCGAATTCGTCGTGAGCAGGCCATCCACGCCAGCCGGATTGGTTTGCCCCGCGCCCGTCGCATACAGGACGCAATAGGACCCAGCCGCCGCGGGATTCGCCGCCGAGTTCAGCGTAAAGTCCTGGTTCAGCATAGCCGCCTGGCCTTGCCCCGTACTGCCGGCGGTAAACACGGCCGGCGTGGCCGCAACCACCGGCAGACTGACGGGCGCGGACTGGATGCCTTGATATTCCACCTGCACGAGAGTGGACGCCTGGCCCGCCGTCTCATACGGAACAACTGCCGCTAACTGACCGGCCACTGCGTAGACCATGGGCGACGGATAGCCGTTGAACAAAACCCTGACGCCGCCGGTTTCCGTGGCCAGTTTGCCCGTGGAATCGAACTGGCCGCTCGCCAGCGCCGCCGGCCCCGCGTTGGTCACGAACAAGGCCACAATCTCCCCCGGAGACACGCCTCCACCCGCATAGCTGGCGGCATTCACGACGCCCGCCGCGCTCATCCCGGGCGTTGCCGGCAGCAGCCCCAGGCTTTGAAGCGCCGCCAGATTGCCTGCCCGTACCTGATTCACCAGGTCGTACTTCGGCTGGTCGGTGACATCCACCAGGCCCCACGCGTAATCCTCGCCGTACTCCAGCGCCGTGCCGATGTTCGATCCCGACGTGAACCCTCTGCCGCTCACGGGCTCATCCTCGTACTCGAACCACGACACCCCCACGCAGTACATGCATGCGCTTGTATCTCGCAGCCATTGGGCGTAGAGCGCGCCCGAAGCGGCTTCGGTTTCCGTCGCAACCCAGGCGGATCCAAAGCCGCGCTGGCCATCGTAGTCCGGAGGAAAAGCGTACTCGCCAACCATGACGGGCTTATTGGTCGACGCCATCAGCGCGTCCATCGCCGGTGTATTGAACTGGAGCGCATAGTAATCAAAACCGATCACATCGGTATTGGCGGCGATGAGGGCCCAATCCGTCGAATTCACCCAGTCGGATGGCGGGTTCACCCAATTGCCCAGATAGAGATGATTGGGATCGATGGCTTTGACGGTCTGGTAAAGCGTCTGGTAGTAGTTTTGCTCGTAGAACTCCCGCAGCGGTTCGATATCCTGCGCCGGCAGCGTGGGCGATGAGCCATAGACCTCGGCGACGGTCAAAGCATCGATGTTCCATGCGGCCGCCAGTGCGGCCACGTTTCCACCGTAGAGCGCCGTCACCGCCTGATTCACCAGAGCCTGCTTGGCCGGAACCGTGGGACTCAGCGTCAGGATCGCCTGGATCTCCGCCGGCTGGATATCTTCGGCTACCTCGTTCCCCACGGACCACCCGACGACGTACGGGTTTGTGACATTGCCGCCGATCTGGCTCGAGAACGAAGCCTTCAATTGCGCGACCACGTTGGGGTCGAAGGTATCGGGATGTCCCCCCGGCACGACGCTGGCGACCCCCGTCCGGTAGAGCACCGGCGTGGATGGCATCGTGGTTGAAATGGGCGACCACTTCCCTGCGCCTTGAAAGCCCCAGCTTGCCAGACGCTGCTGGATCAAGCCATTCCAAGTTGTCATGTAGTTCGCGCCGTACTTGGCGACAAGATTCGACACATCGAAAAACAAATAAGTCGTATCTTGATCGTTGCCCCAATAGCCTTGTGAATACGCAGCCGCCGTAGGGCCGCTGGTAAGCGGAAGTTCCGCGAACTCGCTCTCGCGCCCTGTGATCGGCGTGGCCTGCCCGCTGGGAGTGACGGTGGTCAGCGAAATGTAGAACGCCGGGTTGCCGAGCGGCGAAATCAGCCACCATCGGTTGTTGCGGAACGTGGCGTGGTAATAACCGGTGGCGGCATCCTGCCATCCGGCCGAGGTGGAACCGCCGTACACGTCGAGACCGGCGAATGGCGGGTTCTCCACGAACCAGCTTTGCTCCGTCGCGATTGCGGTTTCGAGTTCCTTCCCGGAAGTCACTTTCGAGGGCCACGAGCCGAAGTTCGATTGCCCATAGGAATCGACGTAAGGGTCGTATTGCAGCGGATTCGAAACCGGCGGGGAGAGTTCAAACGTCGCCGTAATCGTGATGGCGTCGTTTGCGTTTTCGGCGAATACCGCGCCCCAAAGGGACGGACCACCCAGCAAAATGTTCTGGATCGGCGGAGCAACATAGGTTCCAGTGGCGGGAAACGAAAGACTTTGCACGCCGTTTACGATCTGCAGCCCGGTTTGCGTCACCGCGTAGGTGGCCTGTCCATTGCCCCATGAAGGGAGTTCCGACGCGAGCAATGCCTCCTGCTCCGGCTGGAGCGCGCCTGTGGCCGAGGCCACCAGTTGGCCGTCGAGGACTATCTGCATGCCGCCCGCACCGATGACGGCCTGCGCCGTGTAAGTGTGGCCGAACTGCCAGGCGGGCGAGGCCACGGCGTAGTTGAAAGACGATCCATCGCCCACGCCCAGCACCAGGTTCAAGGAATCGGTCTGGCAAACATCCGGGCCGATGTTCGAAGACTGCAAGACCAGTGTGAAGCCGGCATTAATGGTGTAGTCGGAATGGTCGGCCAGGTAGAAATCGCACAGATTCTGACCCTTGGAGGCTGCGCCGGAAAGAAGCAGTAGTGCGCCGGCGGCCCAAACCCCGGCTTGTGCCCTAAACATCCGTCCCCAACCCGACGATAGACGGCACATGGAGGATTCAGTTCTCATTTCGAATCGCCACGCCGGGCGGTATCAACTCAATCTCGCGCGTTCGGACATGCCGCGCGAAGGCGCGTTTCCCCCGATGAACTCCGTCGCGCGCAAATATGTGGCGCGGCTGCCGGAGAACATGCACGTACTGATTGTGGATGACGATCCCTATTTCCGCAGCCTTCTGAAAGTAATGCTACAACAGGCCGGGTTGCCCGATGGCGAGTTTCTGGAGGCGGAAGACTCGGGTGAGGCAGTCCGAATTTGTCAGAGGGAACCCGTGGAGCTGGTTTTTTGCGATCTGAACCTGCCCGTGCTGCGAAGCAAGAACGGACTGGAGATTATTCGGGAACTCCGCATGTTGAGCGCGGACGTTCCCATGTATATGGTGACAGCCGATGCCTCCGAGGCGTTGATTGAAAGGGTACGTGCGGTGGGCGCCACCGGCCACATTCTGAAACCCATCAACCTGCGAATTCTCAAACGAATTCTGGTGGCGGGTTTTCTGCAGAACCTGGAACCGATAATCTGGCAGCCGGCCAGCCCGTGAGCCCCCTTACCGCAACTGCGCGGCCGCGCCTTTGGCCAGCATGCGAACCGTTTCCCATGCGCTGCCGGGAACGCGCTTCAGGTCTTCCAGCACCTCACGCATCGCCGATAGAAAGCCATCCAGGCTTTCCTCTCCAATGTTGATGGGCGGCAGAAACTTGATGAGCTCCGTGTGGTATCCGGCCACCTGAGCCAGAATTCTATGCTCATGCAGCAGCGGCAGAATGACAGTTTGGCTGAACACTCCTTCGTTCAGAAGATGCAGCGCATCCCAGGCGGCTTTCAACTTGAGCGAGCCCTCGGGGCGGCGGAAATCGATTCCGAACATCAGGCCTTTGCCGCGCACTTCGTAAACGAACGGGCATGTCCTTCCCAGGTCCGCCAGGCGCGAAATGGTCCTGGCCCCCAGGCGCGCCGCGTTGGCGGGCAAGTCGTCTTCCTCCATCACCTGAAGAGTCGCTAAGGCGGCGGCCATCGCCAGATCGTTCTGTCCGAATGTATTCGAGTGGATCACGCAATGTTCCATGCTGTCGAAGACGGAATCCATGACGCGCGGCCTCGCGATCACCGCTCCCACGGGCACGTAGCCGCCGGAAAGAGCCTTGGCCACGCAAACCATATCGGGTTCCACCCCAGCCCAGTGCTGATACGCGAACCACTTCCCGGTGCGTCCCAGGCCGCATTGCACTTCATCGGCTACCAGCAAAGCTCCGGCCTTACGGCAAAGCCGCCCGGCTTCCGCCAGATAGCCATCCGCCACCACGGAACACGTCTTTCCCTGCACCGGTTCCACCACAAATGCCGCGGTATCTTTCGACTGCAGAGCTTTCTCAAGAGCCGCCAGATCGTTGAACGGAACCATTGAGGTGTCGGGCATCAGGCTGCCGAAGCGATCGCGAAAGAAATCCGACCCGTTCAGCGACAGGGCACCCATGGTGAGGCCGTGAAACGCGTGATCGCAGTAAAGAATCCGGGGCTTCCTGGTGTGACAGCGGGCGAACTTGATGGCCGCTTCAATGCTCTCCGTTCCGGAGTTGCAAAAGAAGACGCGCGATAGATCGCCGCCCGCGTCCCCGGAAGCGTGGCTCACCAGTTTCTCGGCCACCAGCCCCGCCAGCAGCGAGCAATCCATTCGAACTAGGTTGGGCATGTCGCGCGACAGCACCTGTTCGAGGATCGACCGGACTCTCGGGTGGTTCCGGCCCAGCGCAAATACTCCCCACCCGGTGAGCAGATCCAGATAGCGGCGCCCCTCGGCATCGAACAGCCACTCGCCTTCTCCGCGAACGTAGCCCTTGTCGAATCCAATGGTCCGGATGGTCTTGACGAACGCGGGGTTGATATAGCGCTCGTGCAAGTCGTATTGGCGGCTCTGCTGCCCGTCGAGCCAGTCGAGGAAACCCGTCGTATGAAGAGGCTGATTCATGACGAAAATGTAACGATGTATCACACCGTCGAAGGGTTACTCGGCGGGCGTCCGAAATGTAGGATTGATTACTGTGACAAACTGTCCGTGATGAAAAGATTCTTATTGGCCGCCATTCTACTGGCGTCGGCTGGGCACATGGCGGTGGCGCAGCCGGCGGCTCCAATCCGCGTCATGCTGCTCGATGGAGAAAGCGGCGGCCCTTACCATGCGTGGCAGTTGACCACGCCGGTCCTGAAGAAGGAATTGGACGAGACGGGCTTGTTTCTGGTAACCGTGGTGACAGCGCCGAAAACCGGGCAGAATTTCAGCAACTTCCATCCGCGCTTCAGCGACTATCAGGTAGTAGTGTCGAACTATGACGCGCCGGATTGGCCGGCGGAGTTGCAAACGCAATTCGAGCAGTATATGAACAATGGTGGAGGGCTGGTGATTGTACACGCTGCCGACAACGCGTTTGCGGATTGGCCGGCATTCAACCGGATGATCGGAATCGGGGGCTGGCGCAAACGCGATCAGAAGGCCGGCCCACACTGGTATTTTGAGAACGGCAAGCTGGCGTCGGACACCTTGCCCGGACCGGCGGGGATGCACGGCGCGCGGCTTCCTTTCGCGGTGACTACGCGCGAAACGAATCATCCGATCATGAAAGGGTTGCCACCGGTTTGGATGCACTACGCGGATGAACTCTATGGCGCTTTGCGCGGCCCCGGCGGGATGACCGTGCTGGCGACGGCGCATTCCGAGCCAACCAATGAAGGTACCGGGCATGACGAGCCCATGCTGATGGTGCTGAACTACGGCAAGGGACGCATCTTCCACACCACGATGGGACACGACGTGGCGGCTCTGAGTTGCGTCGGCTTCCTGACCACGTTTCAGCGCGGAACGGAGTGGGCCGCCACGGGCGCGGTGACGCAAAAAGTGCCCGCGCTGTTTCCGGACGCGAACACGGTAAGCTTCCGCGCCGATATTTGGACAATGGGGATCGTGAAGAAATGAGAAATCTGTTGATTGTGACGGGGGCCCTCACGGGCGCTTTACTGATGGCGTCTTTGGCCTTCGCGCAAGCTCCTGCCGGACAGAGCGGCGGCAATTCCCTGTTCCAGCAAAATTGCGCCTTCTGTCATGGCCGGGATGCGGGCGGTGGGGAAACGGGGCCGGATCTGACCCGGTCCAAGGTGGTGGCCGAAGACGTGAGTGGCGACAAAATCGGACCGATCGTGCGTAATGGAATTGCGGATAAGGGCATGCCGAAGTTTGCTCTGCCGGAAAATGACATTGCTGCACTGGTGGCCTTTATCCACGAGGCCAAGACAAAAGCCGAGGCCCAAAAAGGTGGCCGCCGCGGCGTGGACGCCAGCGATCTGCTCACCGGCGACGCCGAAGCCGGCAAACAATACTTCAACGGCGGAGGGGGATGCGCCGCCTGTCACTCGCCCACCGGAGACCTGGCTGGAATCTCGAAGCGGCTCCACGGGCTGTCTCTCGAAGAGCGCCTGTTATATCCTCGGAATCCGCCCGCCACCGTGACGGTCACGCTTCCGACTGGTGAGTCGATACAGGGCAAATTACTCCACCGGGATGAGTTCACGGTGGCTCTTCGCGATGCATCCGGACGGTATCGTTCCTGGTTTACGGACAAGGTGAAATACAAAGTGGATGCGCCCGCGGAAGCGCACGTCGATCTGCTGGCGAAGTACAGCGATGCGGACATTCACAATCTGATGGCCTATCTGGGGACCCTATGAACACTGCGATGAACACCGCCATGAAAATCGCCTCCATCTTATTCCTGAGCTGTTTACCCGGCGTCGTCCTGGCCCAGGGAGTCATTCCCGAGACGCTGCTCCATCCGCCCAGCGACACGTGGCCCGGATACCACGGAGACTATTCCGGCGAGCGCCATAGCGCGCTGACTCAAATCAACGTTCAAAATGTACCGGAACTGGGGCTTGCCTGGGCTTTTCAAACGGGCCAGAGCAACACCATCAAATCTTCTCCCCTCGTGGTGGATGGCGTTATTTATTTCACTCTTCCGGATAATGTCTATGCCGTGGATGCGCGCTCCGGCCGCCAGGTCTGGCACTATACCTATCCGCCCAACAAAGGTTTCCACATCGGCTCCCGCGGCGTCTCGATGTACAAGGATTGGCTATTCTTCCTCACGCCCGACGCCCACCTGATCAGCCTGAACGCCGGCGACGGGAAAGTCCGCTGGAACGTGGTCGTGGCCGATTCCGTAAAAGGCTATTGGACCACCATGTCGCCGATGGTGATCCGCAACCACGTAATTATCGGGGTGTCCGGCGATTTCGATAACCTCACGGGCTATCTCCGCTCGATCGACCCGGAAACTGGCAAGACCCAATGGCAGTGGAACAGCACGCCTCCAGTCGGCACTCCCGACGCCACCACGGGCGGCATGACCTGGATGACGGGCACCTATGATCCGAACTTGAATCTTCTCTACTGGGGCACCGGGAACCCGACGCCCGTGCTCACCGGCGGTTCGCGGCCCGGCGACGACCTGTACACGTGCAGCATTGTGGCGCTGAATCCGGACGATGGGAAGCTCACCTGGGCATTCCAGCCCTCGCCCCACGATACGCACGATTGGGATGCCGTTGAGACTCCGGTTCTGGTGGACGCCGATTTTCATGGCCAGCCACGCAAGATGTTGATGCAGACGTCACGCAACGGCTACTTCTTCGTTCTCGACCGCACGAGCGGAAAGAGCCTGTTGACGGCGCCGTACGGGCCGGTGAACTGGGCCCTCGGGGTTGACAAGGAAGGCCGCCCGATTCCGAATCCGGATAAAGAGCCTGCGCGCGACGGCCGCTTGATTGCGCCCGACGAGGGCGGCCTCACCAACTACCGCTCGCCCAGCTTCGATCCCCATACTGGACTATTTGTGGTGGACGCTCATCCCAGTTACGGCATCTACTTCGCCAAACCCGCCGACGGCACATTTGGATGGGCCGGGGCGGATTATGGAGTGTGGGGAAAGGGCGTTCTCGACGCCATCGACTACCAGACCGGCAAAATCCGCTGGACGCACGAACTGGGTCCGGGAGGTTCCGGCGCGGGGGTTCTCACCACCGATTCCGGCCTCACGTTCACGGCCGACTCGTCCGGCAACTTTCTCGCCCTGAGAACCAGCGATGGGGAAACTTTATGGCATTCCGGCACTGGCTCCGGAATGGAAAGCTCTCCCATCACGTATGAACTGGACGGACGGCAATACGTGCTCACCGGCAGTGGGGGCGTTTTATTTGCTTGGGCGCTTCCAGACGTTTTGGTGAAGTCCAAGTAACGAACGCAGATACTAAAGCGCCTGCGGGAACAGGCCTCCGTGAGCCTACTTCCCGGCCGCCGGTACCCGCCGCCGC
>Ga0182012_10000674_pt1 | contig 37548 bp, 29 predicted proteins | sample 612S2SmetaG_FD_120486 | JGI IMG/M metagenome (GOLD analysis project Ga0182012, IMG submission 120486) | Permafrost microbial communities from Stordalen Mire, Sweden - 612S2S metaG | ecosystem: Environmental > Terrestrial > Soil > Wetlands > Permafrost | place: Sweden: Stordalen | collected...
CCCCGCGTTTCAGTCGTCGTTCCGCTCTACAACAAAGGGCGCTTCATTCGACGAGCCCTCCAGTCGATCTCGAACCAGTCGTTCGGAGACTTTGAAATCATCGTCGTCGATGACGGGTCCACCGACGATGGCCGGCGGCTTGCGTCGGACTACGACGATGAGAGGGTGCTAGTAGTGACACAAGGTAACGCAGGTCCGGGAGCCGCGCGAAATCGTGGGATATCGCAGGCCAAGGGAGAGCTCCTTGCGTTCCTCGATGCCGACGACGAATGGTACCCGTCGTATTTAGAAGACAGCGTCCGGCTGCTCGATGAGAGCCGGCCACGCATTGCGAGCCTGACGTCGAACGCCGCGGTATATCGAACCGGCCGGGAAGCGCAGGGCGTATGGCGACGCGGCCAACTTCCCGACGGCCCGCAGCGGGTCGGGCCTCAAACGGCTGCGGCAGAGGTGGTCACCTGGCTGGCGTCCATCAACCCGTCGTTTACCGTGATACGCGCCGACGCGATCGCCCGGTGGGGTGGATTCTACGAGCGGGAGAGGTGTCTGTATGGTGAAGATACGTACCTCTTTCTCAAGCTGTTACTCAATGAGACGGTCGCGTTTTCCGGAGAGGAGCGCGGCCGGTTTTACGCTGACGCGTCGCAGTTGAGCAGAAACTACGCAGGACCTCGCCCCGTCGAGCCATTTCTCACTCGTCCGTATGAGGTGGAAGCGGCTTGCCCGCCCGTCCTGCGCGATCTTCTGGCCAGAGTTCTCGAAATACGCGCATATAAGACTGCGTGTATGCTCGGCTACTGGGGGCAATGGCGCGATGCTCGCGCGCTGGCCGAGCGCTTTGCCGTCTCTGATTGGCGGACCCCGTATTTCGTCCCGGCCCGCGTATGCGCGAGTCCGGCCGGCGCGCTGCTTGGAGCCGGCCTGAGGGCGTTGCGGGTGCCGGCTCGCGAAGGAGTCAAACGGTGACCGCGCTCGCCCGCAAAGAAGTGGCTCGGGTCGCCATGATCATGCCCGTATTCAACGAGGAGCGCTTTCTCCGCGAGACCCTCGCTAGCGTGAGCGCGCAGACGTACCCGCACGGAAGTTTGAGGCTGATCTGCGTCGACAATCGGTCGTCGGATCAAAGCGCGAGCATCATCGAAGAATGGGCAACGACGAGCGGCATTCCCGTCAACATGCTGTCCAGCGCAGAACGGAGCATACCGAAGTCGCTCAACGTGGCGATCGCGCATGTCCGCGACGATGAAATCGTGATTCGGCTAGATAGCCATACTCGCTACGGCGCTGATTACGTAGATTCGATCGTGCGCGCGTTCGCGCGCCATCCCTATGAGGTCGGTTGCGTGGGCGGAGCGCTAGTCCCGGAAGCGGGTAGTAGCTTCTCGGCTCGCCTCGTTGCGACGCTCTACAATAACCCGATGGGGCTCGGCGGGGCGCCGTTCCGTCACGCCAAGCGCGAGCGGATGGTCCGCGACGTCTATCTCGGGGCCTGGAGGCAGGGGATACTCCAACGTGTCGGCGGCTTTGCGGAAGGCTGGGAGGCTAACGAAGACAGCGAACTGGCAGCGCGCGTATGCGAGGCCGGATTTGGGATCGTATGGCTTCCGCTCGAGAGCGAGTACATGATCAAGCGTGGACCGGCGGGAACGGTCGTGCAATGGTGGAGGTACGGCTATTGGCGTGCTCAGACTCTTGCGCGGCACCCCGCCGAAATCGGGAAACGTCACATCGTGGCGCCGCTCGCCACGTTGCTGGCCCTGCTCTCGCTTTGCTCGGCCGGTTCGCGCCGCGCACTCCTCGTCGCCTATGTCGTGTACGCGTGGTTGATCTTCGCAAAGCGAGCGCGTTCGACGCCCGTGCCGGTCGCGATCGTGAGTTGCCTCCTGTTCCCCGTGTGTCAAGTCGCATGGACGGTTGGGTTACTGCGAGGATTGCTGACGATTGCGGGCCGGCGCGCGCGGCCGCGCGGCGGCGTCGGCCGAGGCCGGCTCTTAGGTGGGGGAAAGGCTTAGGCACGTGGCGGACGCAGTCAAGGCTGCCGGCGGTGGCCGGCGCTACCGAGTGGGCCTGGTAGGGGCCGGGGCCATTAGCGATTTTCACGCAGCGGCGGTGCGGCGCGCGCCGGAGGCCGTGCTCGTGGGTCTGTACGATGCCGACGAGGAGCGGGCGAGTGAGGCCGCCCGGCGCCTTCAGACCCCGAGCTTTCCGTCTCTGGAAGCACTGATCGACGGCGGAGCCGAGGTCATCCACGTTCTGACCCCGCCGGAGACGCATGCGGCCGTGGCGATGCGCGCGCTCGAGCTTGGCGCGCACGTGCTCGTCGAGAAGCCGCTCGCCACAGACGCCGAGGATTGCCGTCGGATCGCGGCGCTAGCCGAGTCTCGAGGGCTGCGCGTGTGCGTCGATCATTCGCTGCTTTATGACGCTCAGGTTCGAAGGGCACTCGCGGCTTGTCGCAAGGGGGAGCTCGGCAGGATCGTTGCGGTCGATCTCCTGTGGAGTTCCGAGTATCCGCCGTATCGCGGCGGCTCGTTGCCGCCCCAGTACCGGAGCGCCGGCTATCCATTTCGCGATCTGGGCGTGCACGCGCTGTACCTCATGCAGGCGTTCCTTGGACCGGTTGCCGACGTCCGCGCGGCATGGTCGAGTTTAGGCGGAGATCCCAACCTCGCGTTCGACGAGTGGCGGGCAGAGATCAGGTGTCGCGGCGGTTCGGGGCACGCCCAGTTGTCGTGGAATGTCCGCCCGCTTCAGACGCGGCTGATGGTCAGAGGGACGAAGGGGACGATGCACGTCGACATACGGTCGATGTATCAGTCGCGCCGAGTCGTCACACCGTTGCCGCAAGCGGCGGAGCGCGTGCTGAACGCCTTTAGCGAGTCGCTGTACAGCCTGTACGACGTTTCGCAGAGCGTGGCCGGCGTCGTCCGCAAGCACATCCGCCAGTTCGACGGCGTGCAGAACCTCGTCGGCGAGTTCTATAGGACGCTGAGGACGGGGGAGCCCGTGCCGGTCTCGGTGGCGGACGCAGAGCCGATCATCGTTTGGGTGGAGAGCGTCGCCCGGGCAGCCGAGCGCCAGCACGAGGCGCGACAGAAAGATCGCATCGTGGTGACGGATCGGGCGCCGACGCTGGTCACCGGTGCCGCCGGCGCGCTCGGCGGAGCCGTGGTCAGCCGTCTGTTGGAGCGCGGCGACCGAGTGCGCGTGTTCGTGAGGCGCTCGCCGGAAGCGCAGCCGGACGGCGTCGAAGTCATCGTCGGCGATCTGGGCGATCCGGAGGCCGTCGACCGGGCCGTGCGCGGGGCCCGCGTCGTGATCCACGCCGGTGCGGCAATGAAGGGCGGCTGGCCGGTCCACGAGACGTCTACGATCGTAGGGACCCGGAACGTCGTGAGCGCGTCGCTGCGATTCGGGGTCGAGCAGCTCGTCCACATATCCTCGATGTCGGTCGTCGACTGGGCGGGTGCTCGTTCCGGCTCGCCGATCACGGAGTCTTCGCCGTTCGAGCCGAAGGCGGACTCCCGCGGGGCGTACACTCGTGCCAAAAAAGAGGCCGAGCAAATCGTTCGCGCCGCCGTACGCGATCGTGGCTTACGTGCCGTCATTCTGAGGCCCGGCCAAATCTTCGGCGGGACGTTGCCGCTGGTCAATGCAGCGGTTGCACGCTTCATCGGCGGCAGATACGTCGTCCTGGGCGACGGCAAGCTCAGATTGCCGCTCGTGTACATTGACGATGTCGTGGACGGCATCGTCGGCGCTCTCGACAAGGGGCTGGTTGGCGGAGAGGTCGTGCAGCTCGTCGACTCGGACCTTCCGACGCAGAACGATATTTTGGCGCAAAGGTTCGGCAAAGGCGCCAAGGTCGTCAGGGTGCCCCGTCCGATCGTTTTCAGCCTCGGCAAGGTCTCGGAAGTGGTGTTGGGTGGAGTGAAGCGCCAGTCGCCGCTCTCCGTCTACCGCTTGCGGTCCGCGCTGGCAAATCGTACGTATGCCAGCGAGAATGCCGATAGACTCATTGAATGGCAGCCCCGCGTCGGCGTGCGAAAGGGGATGGACGCCTCAGTGGGCGGCGCCGAGCGAGGGCCGGCGCGATAACGTCAATCGTGGCCGAAGAAGAAGACGGCGTCCCCCCCTGGGACCTTCGTGACGTCGGCGCTGAAGGGCCCCGTCAGCACGAGCCGGCCGTTACAGACCGATGTCAGGCCGGGGCAGACGTCGCGCAGCGTCCCGCCGGTCCAGGCGATCGTATTCGTGTAGTGGGCGAAGTGCAGCCAGGTCCGGGCGATCGTCACGCTACCGTTCGTCGCGTTCGCGACGACCCCACACCGGCCGAGCCGCACGCCACGGACGTAGCAGTCGCGAAATTCGCGCGCGTAGATGGCGGCGACGCCCGTAAACGGTTCCGATCCGCAGGAGACCGCTAGTGAGGTCGTGCCGCCTTCGTCTCCCGTCTTGTCCAGCACGAAAGGGCCCGCATACGGCCGGGCGGTCGTGCATCCCGTGCCGTTCCCGAAGGGCGTATTGCGACGCGACCACACCCACGGGGTGAGGGTCTTGTCGCCGGTAATGGCGTTCGGTAGGGCGTTGCGTACCCAAATCGTCCTCTCCGGTAATACGCCGACCCAGCGCTGGCGAAGGTTCCAGCCCTGGGCGCCGTCCCACGAGTAGATGCGGGAATAGTCCCAGCAGTGCGAGCCGTCGGCGCGACAGCCCTCGGCGGTGAGCCACGCGGCAGCGAGACTCAGCCTGCGGACGCGGTCTTGCGTCGTCCGCCCGTCCGGCGTGAGGCCGTAGACGTGAAGGGCCACGTTGGTATGCGAGTTGGCCAGCAGCTGTGAGTTCGTATTGATGACGATGCGCAGGTTTTGGTAGGACGGTGTCGCCGCAAAGTCGGCGCCGTTGCCGAAGGGATTCTCGTATTCCGCGAGGTCGATATTGTTTTTCGTGGAGTACCTCGTGAAGAGATCGGTGTCGACGGCATATCCGTAGACGCCGTCCTCTCGCGCATCCGGGCCGCTCGGATAGCAACACGATCCACCGCCGAGCGAATTCGTCATCGCGTGCCAACACGTTCCCGCGGGGCCCGGCCGCGGACACAGCGCGTCGGTGTAGGAGGCTTCGGCGCGTACCTGAGCGTCGATCGTGGGCCATTCCAGGTCGGGCGTCTCGTGCCACTGCGACGCGCCCATGTCATCGAGATAGAGCGCCTGGTTCGACGCGTAGTGGCCGCCCGTATAAAAGTTCATCTGTTTATTGATGACGCTGCCGATATTCTGATATACCCACTGCTGCACGCCCGGCGTCTGGATGTTGGCGAGGAACGACACGGTACCGTTTGGCGGCGGGCAGTGGCCGGTCCCGGGATCCTCGAAGCCACGAATGCGGGTTTCGAACGTGGCCGGGCTCCTACTGTGCAACCACCACGTCTCGTCCGGTGCCGCGCTATAGAAATCTGCGATGTACGGCTGGTCGCAGTAGATGTCGCGAAAGTCGGTGTAAAAGTACGGAATGCAGGAGCCGGCCGGCGGGCATCGTTCGGGCGTGTCGGCCTGCTGGGTACGAACGACGGTCGCCCACCTGCGCAGTACCGCTGAACTCGGGTCTCCGTACGAGCCGTCGGCGAACTGTACGATGGTACTGGCATGATATGGTGCGGCTTGCCGGGGCGGCCTCGCCCCGGTCTTTGGAAGATTGTCTGCGACGCTCGCTGTGATGGTGCAGGCAAGGAACGCAACGACGAGGAGGGATCGACCGGCCATCGCGCTATCCGTCGTCCGTGCGCTCGTTAACGAACCGGGCGGGATTGGCACGAGGCGATGCCTAGGTAACCGCCTACTCCGCTGAGTGGATGCGGAAGAAACTGCACGGGTCCTCATTCGCTCCGCGGCTTGCTAACACTTCGCCGGCTCGCTTGCCCGGCAGCCTGCCGGAACCCACGGGGCGTGTCCCGGGTCCAACCCTCCGCATGGCCGACCAGTTCAAGCGGGACCGCGACGTCGTGGAGAAGGGCGGAAGCCTGGTCCTGATTACCGTCGGGATCATGCTGGCCACTCTGCTCCAGACGCTCGACACCACGATCGTCAACGTCGCCCTGCCGACCATCCAGGGCAACCTCGGCGCCACTCAAGATGAAGGCGCCTGGGTCGTCACCGGCTACATCATCTCGGCGGTGATCGTGATTCCGCTGACCCCGTGGCTGCAAGTCCGCTTCGGCCGGCGGCAGTATTACGGGACCGCGATCGTCGGGTTCACGCTCGCGTCCGTCTTTTGCGGCTTCTCGACGTCCATCGGACAATTGGTGTTCTGGCGCGTGATCCAGGGGATGTTCGGTGGCGGCCTCGTGGCCACGGCGCAGGCGACGCTGCGCGATACGTTTCCGCGCGAGCGGCTCGGCGCGAGCCAGGCGCTGTTCGCCATGGGAGCGATCGTCGGCCCGAGCGTCGGCCCGACGCTGGGCGGCTGGCTGACGGACAATTTCTCGTGGAACGACGTATTCTTCATCAACGTCGTCCCGGGCGCGATCGCGGCGATCATCATCTTCGTGCGGCTGCGCAATCCGACCGACCCGCGGCCGATGCCGGTCGACGCGATCGGCCTGGGCCTGCTCGCCGTCGGGCTCGGCTCGCTGCAGTTCATCCTCGACGAAGGCCAGCGCAACGACTGGTTCTCCGACGGCCGCATCGTCGGCTTCGCGCTGGCTTCGGTCGCCGGCTTGTGCGCGTTCGTCATCTGGGAACTCTACGGCACGAAGCGCCCGATCGTCGACCTGCGGGCGTTCAAGTACCGCGCGATCGTCGCGGGCTCCGTGCTCAGCCTCGCGCTCGGCGCGACGCTGTTCGGCGCCATCGTCATCCTGCCGCAGTACACGCAGGGCATCCTCGGGTTCACGGCCACGCTGAGCGGCGAACTGATCTTCGCTCGCGCCATCTTCATCGCGATCTTTACGCCGTTCGTCGCGCGGCTCGCCGGAACCGGCCGCGTCGACACGCGCATCCTGCTCTTCATTGGGTTCTCGATGATCGGCGTGGCGCAGTTCTGGCTCGCCGCCGTCACGACGACGCAGAGCGACTTCGGCGCGCTGTTGCTGCCGGCCGCGCTGGGCGGCATCGGCATCTCCCTGCTGTTCACGCCGATCGCGATCGCCGTCCTCGGAGCCGTGCCGCCGGAGGTGGCGCCAAAGGCCGCCGCGTTTCAGAGCCTCTCGCTCCAGTTGGGCGGCTCGCTCTCGACCGCGGCCCTCATCACGCTGCTCGCACGACGCAACGCCTTCCATCAGGACATGCTCGCCGCGAGCGCCACGGCCGCCAACCCTGCGCTCGCGGCCCTGCTGAAGTATCCGCACGCCATCGCGCTCGAATACGCGCAGATCCAACAACAGGCGTCCGCGCTGTCGTATGCCGACGCGCAGTTCGCCCTCGGCGTGCTGACCTTCACCCTGATGCCGCTGATCTTCGTCATGCCCGGCCGCCGCAAGGACGTAGCCCACGTCGAGGTCACCATCGAGTAGACCTCGGCGGGGCAGGACGGGAGGGGGCCCGCATATGAAACGCCCGTATGCGTACCATAAGACTCTTCATGGCGGCACTGCTTGGGATCCTCGTGCCGGCATTGGTGCCCGCCGGGTCATCAGCTCAGGCGTCCCCCGAGCAGGCCGTCGTTCAGGCGATGTTTACGTCGCCAACCGTGGACCCGTCGGCCTTCGCCGCGTCGTTCACCCAGCAGATCCCGGTTGCTACGGTGCAGGCGCTGATCGACGGCTACCGCAAGCGGTTCGGCGCCGTCAAATCCGTCGGTAAGGCCGGCGACGATTATCTGGTGACGTTCGCGAACGGCACGGTGCTGACGACGATCAAGCTCGACGGCGGCGGCAAGATCGAGGGCCTGCGATTCCACGACGAGACGTCGCCCGCCGACACGGCGGCCGTCGAGAAGGTGCTGTCCGCGGAGCACGTAACCGCCGACTGGTTCGCGCCGTCGTTCCTCGCGCAGATCACGCCCGCGCAACTGGATACCGTCCTGGCTCAGGTCCGCGCGCAGGAGGGGAAGTTCCTCAGCCTCGAGGTCCGCAACGGCCTGTACTACGCCATCTACGAAAAGGCGGAGAATCCCGTGCACGTCGCGCTCGACGCGGACGGCCGCATCGCGGCGCTCCTGCTATCGCCGCCGGTGGCGCGCACGGCGAGCCTCGACGACGCGCTGGCCAAGCTCAGGGCCGCGGCTCCGCAAGCCTCCTACGTGATTCTCGAGGGCCGCACGCAAGTCGCGGCCCTCGACGCAGATAAGCCGTTGGCCGTCGGCTCGGCCTTCAAACTGGCCGTGCTGGCGGCCCTGCGCGAGCAAATTGCGGCCGGGCACTCGTCGTGGCGAGACATCGTGCCGCTACGCGCGGCCGACAAGAGCCTCCCCAGCGGCACCTATCAAGACTGGCCGGACGGCGCGCCGATCACGCTCGACACGTACGCGGCGCAGATGATCTCGATCAGCGACAACACGGCCGCCGACGCGTTGATGCACGTCGTAGGGAAGGCGGCGCTTGAAGCGCTAGCGCCGCGCAACACGCCGTTTCTCACCACGCGCGAAATGTTTGCGCTGAAGTCGAAGGACGCCACGTCCCTGCGAGCCGAGTGGCGCGCCGGCAACGTGGCCCAGCGGCGGGCGATCCTCGCGCGGATCGATGCGGGCCCGGCGCCGTCGCTCGAGCAGTTCGACGAGAATCCGGCCTACGTCGACATCGAGTGGTACTTCAGCGCGCGCGAGCTCTGCGCGCTCATGGCGCGCGTTCAAGACCTGCCGCTGATGACGATCAACCCCGGCTTCCCGAAGGGCGCCTGGAAGCGCGTCGCCTTCAAGGGCGGCAGCGACATCGGCGCGCTCAACTTGACGAGCTACGTCACGGCCGCCGATGGCCGCAGCTACTGCGTCGCCGCTACGTTCAACGACGACCGCAAGCCGATCGACGATTCCGGGGCCGAGGCCGCATACGGCGCCGTCCTCCAGCAACTCTCGCGCCGCTAGCGGCTCGATTACAGGCCCGTGCCTGCGAGGTCGGCCAGAAACGTCTGCGTGCGCGGGTCGTCGAACCAGTTGGCGACGACGGCGAAGATCTTGGGACGGTCGCGGAAACCCTCGACGTGCTCGGCGATGCGCTCCGGCGACGGCTTCTCGCTGCTGAGTTCGGCGTGCAGGGCGTCGATGTCGGCATGCGAGGCGGCGTCTTCGGCCGCGCCGCGCAGCTCGTCGACGGGCAACTGCGGAGGCGTATCGTTCATGCTGCTGCCTTCGCGACCGGGCGCGCCGGATGCTGCCTGGCCAGAACCTTCGGCCGCCGCCGAGCGTTGAACGGGACATGAAACGCCTGCTGAGTCTGCTCGCCGCTCTGGCGATCGTCGCGCCCGCCGCGGCCCTGGCGCAGGACGCGTCCGCCCCGGCCACCCTCACCGTCGAGGGGCAGGGTTCGATCACGCGAACGCCCGAGGTGGCCGAGATCTCGGTCGGCATCACGACCAACGACCCGTCCGCGACCGCGGCGCAGTCGGCCAACAACGCCGCGTACGGTAAGGTCAAGGACGCCCTGGCGAGAGCCGGCGTTTCCGGCGACGCCGTCAAGACGACCTCGTACGGCATGAATTACAATCCGCCGCCCGCGCCCGAACCGGGCGCCGCGCGCTCCCCCGTCCGGTCCGGCGAGCGCTACGGCTACGTCGTCAGCCGCTATCTAAGCGTGACGGCCGCGCCCGATAAGGTCGGCGCCGTCGTCGACGCGGCTTCGGCATCCGGCGCGACCGACGTCGGCGGCATCTCGTTCGGGCTTCGCGACAAGCGCGCGGCTTGGAACGCCGCGCTCGCCGCGGCTGTAGCCGATGCCGACGCGCAGGCTCGCGCCCTGGCGGCGACGGGCCGTTTTCACATCGTGCGCCTCAAGGCGATCCAGAGCGGCTCGGCGCCCTACGTACCCGGCCCGATGGTCGCGATGAAGATGGCGTCGCCGGCGACCGACATCCAGCCGTCCGACGTGGCCGTGACGGCCTCGGTCACCGTCACCTACGTCATCGCGCCGTAAGGGCCGGGCGTGAATCCACGGCTGCGCGCCGCGCTGCTCGCGCGCCGTCGCAAGCGCGGCGTCGCCGGCGGCGAGACCCCGCATCCGCGGCGCGGCGACGGCTACGAGTTCGCCGAACTCCGTGAGTACGAGGCCGGCGACGACCCGCGGCGCATCGACTGGGCGGCCACGGCCCGCGCCGGTGAGGTGCAGACCCGCGTGATGTTCGAAGACCACGCGCTCGTGCTCGCCGGCGCTCTCGACGCGTCGCGCTCGATGTTCGTGGGCCGCGACCGCTCGCTCTACGCGATCGCGCACGACGCGCTCGAGACGTGGTACGCACTCGGCGCAGCGGACGACCGCTGCGCGCGAATCCTGCCCGACACGGCCATCGCCGACGCGCGCCGCCGCGGGCGCAGCGCCGCGCAGCTCTGCTCGTCGCTGCGCGACGAGGAGGGTTCTTCGTTCGAGCGGACGCTGCGCATCGCGTGCGCCGCGGTGCCGCGCGACGCGCTCCTGCTGATCGTGTCGGACTTCTACGATCTCGAGGCCCAGGCGCCGCTCCTGCGCGCGCTGGCCGTCCGCTGCGACTGCACGGCGTTGCTCGCGCGCGACCCGTGGGCTTCCGGCCTGCCGCTGGGCGGATTCGTCCGCCTGCGCGACGCCGAGAGCGGCAGCGTCCGGCGGGTCTACATCGGCAAGCGCGAGCGCGCGGCCTTCGCCGCCGCCGTCGCCGAGCGCGAGGCCCGCGTCCTGTCGTCGCTTGCGTCGATGGGGATGCGGTGCGGCGTCCTCGAGCGGGACCCGGAGCGCGCGCTGCTCGAAGCCTTCGGGGTCGCATGAGTTTCTCGCATCCGGAACGCCTCATCCTCGCCGTTGTCGCCTGCGTCGCGTTCGTCTGGCTGTACCGCCTGATCGAGCGGCGCACCGCCGCGCGCGCGCTCGTCTACTCCAACTTGCAGTTCGCGCTCGACGCCATGCGGCCGAGCCGCATCCCGAGCGTCGCGCTGCTGGCCGTCCTCACCGCCGGTGTCGCGGGCCTCGCACTCGCCTTCGCCGGGCCGCGCCTGTGGCTGCGCGTACCGGTCAAGGACGGCGCGGTCGTGCTCTGCATCGACACGTCGGGCTCGATGTCGGCGACCGATCTCGAGCCGTCGCGCGAGGCCGCGGCGAAAACGGCCGCTCGTGCGTTCCTCGACGAGGTCCCGCCGGGGACCCGGGTCGGCATCGTGGCGTTCTCGTCGAGCGCCGGCGTCGTCATCCCGCCGACCGATGACCTCGACGCGGTCCGCGACGCGATCGGCCGCATCCCGCCGCCCGACGGCGGTACAGCGATCGGCGACGCGCTCGCGCTCGCCGGCCGCCAGTTCCCGGACAAGGGGAAGAAGGTGATCGTCCTGATGACCGACGGCGTCAATAATGCCGGCGTCGACCCGCTGGTCGCTGCGCGCGACGTGGCTGCGACGGGCGTCTCGATTTACACGGTCGGCATCGGCACGAGCGGCAGCGGCGAGTTGATCCCCGGTACCAACGAACAAGCCGACCTCGACGAGGACGCGCTTCGCGAGATCGCGGCGACCGGCAACGGCACGTACGCGTCTGCGCGCGACGCCGCCGGGCTGCGCGGGGCGTTCCGCGACCTCGCGCGGTCGTCGGTGTGGGAGAAACGTAAGGTAGACGGCGCGGCCTTGTTCGCCGCCGGCGGCGGGCTGGCGGTCGTGCTCGGCTTCCTGGCGGGCTTTGCCGTGGGACGGTTCCCGTGAACGCGGCGACGGCCGACCCGCGGGCGCTGCTCGATGAGTGGATCTCCGGCGCCCGGAGCGCCGGCCTCAAGGAACCGACGGCCATGACGCTGGCCACTGCCGACCGGGACGGCCGGCCGTCCGCGCGGGTCGTGCTGCTGCGCGGCCACGACGACGGCGGACTGCGGTTCTACACCAACTACGAGAGCCGCAAAGGGCGCGAACTCGACGCGAACCCGCAGGCCGCCGCCGTGTTCTACTGGGCGGCGCTCGACCGCCAGGTGCGCGTCGAGGGCAACGTCGAGCGCCTCAGCCTCGCCGAGTCCGACGCATACTTTGCCACGCGCCCGCGCGGGCATCGGCTCAGCGCCTGGGCGTCACGCCAGAGCACCGCGATCCCCGACCGCGCGTACCTCGAGGCCCGCATGCGCGAGGCCGAGCAGCGCTTCCCAGGCGACGACGTGCCGCGGCCGCCCTACTGGGGCGGTTACCGCATCGTGCCGGAGCGTTTCGAGTTCTGGGAAGGACGCGCAGACCGCGTCCACGACCGCATCGTCTACGTACGCGACGGGACGGGCTGGCGCGTCGAGCGCCTGTCGCCTTAGGGCTTGGGCGCGCAGAGCGACATGTAGGTGATCTGCTGGATGTCGATGCCCGGCCGGAGCACCGGGTCGCAGAGCAGCTTGATGCCCAGCGGCGGCAGGTCGAGGCCGGTGCGCGAGGACGGATCCGGTAGTGACGCCGGCGGCTGGCCGAGGTTCACGCCCAACTGATACCAGCGCGCGTCGGTGAGGTGGTTGGCGAAGTACTCCTGCCACACGCCCGCGTAGGCCTTGAAGGCGGGTGCCGTGGCGTTTGCGGCCGCGTGCTGCATGAAATCGTTCGCGAGGATCAGCGAATAGTATTGCGCCTGCATGTACTGCGCGTCGAGCTTCGCGCCGGTGAGGCCCTTGATGGCATCCGAAACCGGCGGCTCGTTGGCCGGGAGCGAGACGCCTGCGGCGCGCGCGGCGACGCGGAGTTCGACGTTGGCCGTCGCGTGATCGGCGAGTAAGCCTTGCGCGAAGCCGCGGACGACGGGATCCTTGCCGTTCGCAAGGACGTAGCGCGCGTCGACGATCTCTTGCTGGTTGCCGTGCCAGACGAACTTTCCAAATTCGGCCGGCGCCATCGGCGCGGGGGCGGGCGTGACGGTCACGGTCTCTTGCGCGAAGCCGACGGCTCCCGAGGCGGCCAGCGCCGCGACGAACGCAAAAGCAAAGGCTGCCGAACCGGTGCTCTTCATAGGAGGAATATGCTTGCCTGCGCGGCCCGGAACCTGCCGTAGCCGGGTGACCGCAGTCACCGGCTAGGACTCGGTGGCGAGGCGGCTAACTCAGAGGCCGATGTCCCGCCGCAGCGTCCTGGTGATCGGCTCCGGTCCGATCGTGATCGGCCAGGCCGCGGAGTTCGACTATGCGGGCGTTCAGGCGTGCCGCGCCCTGCGCGAGGAAGGCCACCGGGTCGTTCTCGTCAACTCGAACCCGGCGACGATCATGACGGACCCACAGATCGCCGACGCGGTCTACCTGGAGCCCCTGACCGTCGCGTCGATCGAGGCGATCGTCGCCCGCGAGCGGCCCGACGCGCTGCTGCCGACGCTCGGCGGCCAGACCGGGCTGAATCTGGCCGTCGAACTGCACGAGGCCGGCGTCCTCGAACGCTACGGCGTCGAGCTGTTGGGAACGCCGGTCGAAACGATCAAGATCGCCGAGGATCGCGCCCTCTTCAAGGAAGCCATGCTCGCGATCGGCGAGCCCGTTCCCGACAGCGTCGTCGTTACCGACGTCGAGGCCGCCGTCGCGTTCGCGCAGGGGACGGGCTACCCGCTCGTCGTGCGGCCCGCGTATACGCTGGGCGGCACCGGCGGCGGCCTGGTGCACGACGAGGCAGAACTGCGCGAAACCCTCGGCCGCGGCCTCAACGCGTCGCTCATCCATCAGGCCCTCGTCGAGACGTCGCTGCTGGGTTGGAAGGAAGTCGAGTACGAAGTCCTGCGCGACCGCGCCGACAACTGCATCATCGTCTGCAACATGGAGAATATCGACCCGGTCGGCGTGCACACGGGCGACTCCATCGTCGTCGCGCCCTCCCAGACGCTGTCCGACGTCGAGTATCAGACGCTGCGCAGCGCGAGCCTCAACGTCATCCGCGCGCTGCGCGTGCAGGGCGGCTGCAACATTCAGTTCGCGCTGCATCCCGACCGGCTCGACTACCGCATCATCGAGGTGAACCCGCGCGTCAGTCGCAGTTCGGCGCTCGCGTCGAAAGCGACCGGCTATCCGATCGCTAAGATCTCGACGCGCATCGCCCTCGGCCAGACGCTCGACGAGATCCCCAACCCCGTCACCGGGGTGACGAAGGCGGCATACGAGCCGACGCTCGACTACTGCGTCGTCAAAGTACCGCGCTGGCCGTTCGACAAATTTCCGCGCGCCGATACGCGGCTGGGCACGCAGATGAAGTCGACCGGCGAGGCGATGGGCATCGGGCGCACCTTCGGCGCCGCGCTGATGAAGGCGCTGCGCGGGCTCGATCTCGGACGCGAGGCGCTGACCGGCAGCGCGCTGGCGGACTGGAGCGAGGACGAGCTCGAGCGCGTCATTGCCGTGCCCACCCACGAACGGCTGTTCGCCGTCGCCGAGGTGCTGCGCCGCGGCGCGCTCGTCTCCGACGTCGCGCGGGTGTCGCAGATCGACCCGTTCTGGCTGCACGAGATCGCGGAACTCGTCGCGCTCGAGGAGCGCCTGCGTACGAACGTCACCACCCAGGATCTCCACGCCGCCGCCGAGCTCGGCTACTCGAGGCGCTCGATCTCGCTGTTGACGGACAGCAACCGCAACGTGTCGCTGTGGAACCAGGACAGCGTACTCGAGAACGACCCGCAGCACGAACGGCACGCGAGCTTCCGCATGGTCGACACCGCGGCCGCGGAGTTTCCCGCGCGCTCGCCCTACTACTACCTGTCGCGCTACGAGCAGGACGAGATGCGCGTGCCGCAGCGCGAGGCGGTCGTCGTCGTGGGCAGCGGCCCGATCCGCATCGGCCAGGGCATCGAGTTCGACTACTCGTGCGTGCACGCTGCGTGGGCGCTGCAGGCCGCGGGCCGCGCCGCCGTCGTCATCAATAACAATCCGGAGACGGTCTCGACCGACTTCGACGTCTCCGACGTGCTCGTGTTCGAGCCGCCCGGCGCCGACGAGGTGCAGGCCGCCTACGAAGCGACCAACGCCGTCGGCGTCATGCTGGCGTTCGGGGGGCAGACGGCGATAAACCTCGCCGCCGAACTCGCGCGCCGCGGCGTGCGCATCATCGGGAGCGACCGCCAGAGCGTCGACATGGCCGAGGATCGCGACAAGTTCGAGGCGGCCCTGCAGCGCCTCGGCGTTGCGCGCCCGAAGGGGAAGGCCGCGAAGAGCTTTCGCGAAGCGCGGGCCATCGCGCGCGAACTGGGCTTCCCCGTGCTGGTGCGTCCGTCGTACGTGCTCGGCGGGCGCGGCATGGAGATCGTCTACAACGAGGGCCAGCTCGCATCGTACGCGGAAGCCGCCCCGCCGATTCAGCCGTCGGCGCCGCTGCTGGTCGACAAGTACCTGCGCGGCATGGAGATCGAGGTCGACGCCGTCTACGACGGCGAGGACATCCTCGTCCCCGGCATCTTCGAACACATCGAGCGGGCGGGCATTCACTCGGGCGACTCGATCACCGTCTATCCGCCGCAGTCGCTCGACGCGGCGACGCAGGATCGGATCGTCGAACTGACGCGCTCGATCGCGCACGAGCTCGGCACGCGCGGGCTGATCAACATCCAGTTCGTCATGCACGAGGGCGAGCTGCTGATCATCGAGGCGAACCCGCGCGCGAGCCGCACGGTGCCGATCATCCAGAAGGCGACCGGCGTAAACCTCGTCGCGGCCGCGACGCGCGTCGCGCTCGGGGAGCGGCTGCGCGATATGCCGTGGGGCACCGGCCTCGTGCCGGCATCGCCGTTCGTCGTCGTCAAAGTGCCGGTCTTCTCGTTCGCCAAGATGCACGGCGTCGAGACGATCCTCGGCCCCGAGATGAAGTCGACCGGCGAGGTCCTCGGCATCGACGATACCTTTGCCGGCGCGCTGCGCAAGGGTTTCATCGCGGCCGGATTGCGCGTGCCCGAGCCGTCGGCCGTCCCGAGCGGGGGACGCATCCTCGTGTCGATCTCCGACGCCGAGAAAACCGAGTCGGTCGCGCTGCTCCGCCGCTACGTCGCCGCGGGCTACTCGCTCGTCGCGACCGACGGCACGCATCGCAAACTGGCTTCGGCCGGCGTGCCCAGCGAACGGGTCAATAAGATCGCGGAGGGCTCGCCCCACGTGCTCGACCTGATTGCGGCGCGGGCGGTCGACATGGTCTTCAACGACGCGACCGGCCCGCGCGAGCTGACCGACGGCTATCGCATCCGGCGGGCGGCCGTCGAGGCGAGCGTGGCGTGCATTACCAGCATCGACACGGCGACCGCGCTTGCGAGCGCGCTCGAGTCGACGGCGGGCCCGCCGCGCCCGCTCCAGGAGTACCTGGCCAGATTGCCGGCGGCCGCCGCCCGCTAAAGCGGCGGGAAATGCGCTCCGAAACGCTCGATCGCGATGAGCCTGATGCCGAGCACGACCATCTGAACCGACAGGGCGACCTGCAGGACGCCCATGACGGTCCCGACGAGCTGAAGCGGGAACGCTAAGTACCGCAAGATCTGCCGGGCAAAGAGCATGGCGAGGAGATCCAGCGCCATGATGCCGATCAGGATGCCCATGATCGGGATCGTTTGCGCCGGCATGAGCGTGAGGACGAAGATGACCGCGCAGATGCCCCACGGGCTGACGATGTCGGGCACGAGGAGCCGGACGAGCGCGGCCGCCGGCACGGGCGCCGGCGCCGGGCCAGCGGCAGGCTTGGCTTCCTCCGTGTAGGGCGACAAGACCATGCGCAGCGCGACCACGAAGAAGAGGATGCCGCCGGCGATGGCGAGGGCACCGACCACGACGTGCCACTTTACGAGCATGGAGCTTCCGATGAGTCCGGCGACCAGGACGGTGAGCGTCGCGATGCCGGAGCCTTGGAGCGCGACCTGGCGCAGTTCGCCTTCGGGCCGGCCCGCCGTGAGTTTCGCGAACGGACCGATGAGGCGCAGCGGCCCGAGCATGATGAAGAAGAACGTGAAGACGTCCTTCAGGCTGAGCGCAATCGCGCCTTGTACGGGTGTCATACGGTTTCTCCGATCAGCAAATCGACGTGCATGGCGTGGATCGTCCCGTCGAACGGGAACGGGCGGCGGTCGAAGTAGTCGAGCGAGACCGGCGAGCCGAGGTCGATGCCCACGTTGAGGCACTCGCTGGCCGTGAACGCGCCTGGAACCGTGCGCGCGACCGTCGTGCGGACGGCCACACCGCCGTCGACGGCGATCGTGACGTCCGCCTTTGCTCCCGGCTGGGCGATCTCGGTCCGCACCTCGATCGTATGTCTGCCCGCGGCAAGCTTGTTCGGGGCGCGCGCGATATAGCGCTCGATGATCATCATGTTGTACTCGTAGACGAGCGTGCCGCCGTCCAGGTACAGCGTGAGGCCGCCCGACGCCCCGCCGAGCGAATACAGCACGCCCGAGGCGTTCTCGCCGCACTCCAGGTCGAGCGTCACGACGTTGCTCTCGCGGCCGAGCCCCGGCGCGGTGAACTCCGGCATGCGGGTCGTGCCGGCATCGAAGTGCCACTGCGTATACGGCGTCTTGATTCGCGCTTCGGGATGGAGCCGCGTCCACAGGCCCGCGCCGATCGGGAAGACCTGGTTGTCGCCCGCTTCCTGGAGAAACACGGCCTTGAGGTCGGCGAGACGTTCCGGCTCCTCTGCGGCGAGGTCGTGCGCCTGCGAGAAGTCTGACCGGAGGTCGTAGAGCTCCCACACGTCGTCGTCGGAGTTCCAGGTCGACAGGCCTGGGTTGACGGTGAGCCACGGCGTGAGGGGGCCGAACGTGCACGCGTACCAGCCGTCGTGGTAGACGCCGCGGCTGCCGTTGTTCTCGAAGTACTGCGTGCGCTTTTTCGTTGGGGCGAGGGCGTCGTCGAACGTATAGGTCATGCTGACGCCGTCGATCGGGTCCTGCGCAAACCCGTCGACGGCCGCGGGCGGTTCGATCCCGAGGACGTCATAGATCGTCGGCGCGATGTCGTTGACGTGATGGAACTGTGAGCGCGGCGTCGCGTCCGGTTCGATTCGCGCGGGCCACGAGACCGCCAGGGGATTGCGCGTCCCGCCGAAGTGCGAGGCGACCAGTTTCGTGTGGTGAAACGGCGTGTCTCCCGCCCACGCCCAGCCGGCGTGATACATATTGTCGACCTTCGGGCCGCCGAGCGCCGCGATGCCGCCCAGGCTCTCGAGCGCGGCGAGATGCTGCGCGATCGTGTTCGCGATCTGGTTCTGCGCGAGCAACTCGCTGATCGTGCCGTTCTGCCCCTCGGCACTCGAGCCGTTGTCGCCCCAGATATACAGGACCAGCGTGTTGTCGCGGATTCCCAATTCCTCGAGGCCGTCGATCAGTTTGCCGACCTGCGCGTCCCCGTGCTCGACGAACCCGGCGAACACTTCCATCAGGCGGCGCTGAAAGGGGCGCTGGTCTTCCGGGATGCTGTTCCACGACGGCATCGAGTCCGCGCGCGGCGTCAGTTCCGCGTCGGCCGGAATGCAGCCGAGTTCTTTCTGGCGTTTGAAAGTGCGTTCGCGTAACGCGTCCCAGCCGTCGTCGAAGGCGCCCTTATACTTATCCGCCCACTCGCTCCAGATGTGGTGAGGCCCGTGCGCGCAGCCGGGCGCCCAGTACATGAAGAACGGCTTGTCCGGCGCGAACGCGCGGTGCCGCTTCATCCACGTCAGCGCGCGGTCGGCGAGGTCCTCGGTCAGGTGATACGACTCGTCGTGCGGCGGCTCGACCGGATTAACGTTCTCGAAGAGGCGGGGCTCCCACTGCGACGTCTCCCCGGCGAGGAAACCGTAGAAGTAGTCGAAGCCGATGCCCTCGCCCGTCGGCCACAGCGTGAACGGCCCCATCGCCGTCGTCTGCGTGGCCGGGGTATTGTGCCACTTGCCGAACGCCGACGTTGCGTAGCCGTAGGAGCCGAGCACCTTGGCGATGGTCGCCGAGGTCCTCGGGATCACGCCCGTATAGCCGTCGAAGTCCAGCGCCCGTTCGGCGATCGTCCCGGAGCCGACGCGCTGGTGGTTGCGTCCGGTCAGCAGCGCTGCGCGGGTCGGCGAACAGATCGCCGTCGTGTGGAACGCGTTGTAGGCGATGCCTTCCGTTGCGATGCGGCTCAACGTGGGCGTCCTGATCGGCCCGCCGAACGTGTCGGCCGTTCCGAAGCCCAAGTCGTCCATGAGGACGATCAGCACGTTCGGCGCGTCCGGCGGGAGATGCTCGGGCTGATCGCGCCACGTCATCGTCGATTGTTGCAGCGTCCGGCCGGCCGTGCTTGCGGACGGAACGGGCGGGAACGGTAGGCTAGGGCCGTCGGGCCGTTTCATACGCGGTTCTGCTTTCTCATTGCTTTGCGAGTGCTACGCGCATCTCGGCCTCGTGGTCGACGACGTGCTCGCCGCTGACGTCCACGAAGACGCGCTTGATCGTGCCGGTGAAGCGAAACGGCGAAGAATACTCCGGGGTAACGGTCGCACCGGTATCGGCGCCGACGAGCATAGCGCCACCCTGCGCGAGCCGAAGCGGCGTGGTAACGGGGAAGGTGCCCCGGCCGACCTCTTTACCGTCGATCAACAGTTTGACGGTGCCCGGCGTGCCCTTGCCGTGCTTGACGTCGGCCTTTCCGGTTGGCTCGAACTCCATGCTGAGGAAGTGGTGGCCCGCCGGGACCTTGACCGACGACTTCACGTAGTAGACGTCGACCGCGACGTAGTTGTGGGCGAAGCAGAGCGTTCCGTCAAGGACGTAGAATGAGATGCCGCCGTCGTTGCCGCCCATGCTGAGGAGCACGCCTTCGGCGCCAGCCTGCGGGATATCGACGTCCGCCGTGATCGAGTACTGCCGGTTGAGGATCTTCGGCGCGGCCGACGCAACGATCGATTGCGTCCCCGGATAAAGGACGTACCGGTTGCGGCTGACGGCGATTTGCGGCCGCTCCTCCGCGATGCGAGCCGTTCCTCTGCTATCGATCGGCAGCACGTTGTACTTGCCGGCCTCGGCGTACCACATGCCGATCATCGCGATGAGCCTCGGCCGCTCCGTTGCCGCCAGGTTGTTCGTCTCGGCGAAGTCGTTGCCGAGGTCGTATAGCTCCCAGCCGGTGGCGTCGAGTTCGGTGAGTTTATCGTAGGTGATCGGGTCGCCGAAGCCGGCCGCCGACTCGGCGAACGACGGCCCCGGCCACGGACAGACGGCGCGCCAGCCGTCGTGGTAGAGCGACCGGTGTCCCAGCATCTCGAAGTACTGCGTCCGGTGCTTGCCGGCGGCGCCGGGGTCGTCGAACGTGTCGCGCAGGCTCACGCCTTCGATCGGCGCTTGCGTGACGCCGCGGACCGTCGCGGGCGGGTCGAGGCCGAGCGCGTCCAGGACGGTCGGTACCATGTCGATGATGTGTGCGTACTGGTCGCGCACCTCGCCCCGCGCCCCGATGCCCCTCGGCCAATGGACGATGAACGGGTCGCTCACGCCGCCGCGGTACGTCTCGCGCTTCCAGCGCCGGAACGGGGTATTGCCCGCGTAGGTCCAGCCCCACGGGAAGTGGTTGAAGTGCTTGGGGCCGCCGATCTCGTCGATGGCCGCCAAGTTTTCCTCGATCGTGTCGGGGACGTTATTGAAGAACTTACACTCGTTGACCGAGCCGTGCAGGCCGCCCTCGGCGCTGGAACCGTTGTCGGAGATCAGCATGATCAGGGTGTTGTCGTATTCGCCGAGTTCCTTGAGGAACGCGATCAGCTCGCCGATGTAGTGGTCGGTGTGGGTGAGATAGCCGGCGAAGACTTCCATCATCCGCGCGTACAACCGCCGCTCGTCGGCCGGCAGGGCGCCCCAGTCCTGGACGTCGGGGTCGTGACGCGACAACGTCGCGTTGGCCGGAACCAGGCCGAGCGCTTTCTGCCGTTCGAAGACCTTCTTGCGGTAGGCGTCCCAGCCGTCGTCGAACGCGCCGGCGTACTTGTCGGCCCACTCCTTGGGCACGTGATGCGGCGAGTGCATCGCTCCGGGCGCGAAGTACATGAAGAACGGCTTGTTGGGAGCGACCTGTTTGGCGTCGGCGATCATCGCCTTGGCCTTCTCGACCAGGTCCACCGTCAGGTGGTAGCCCTCCTCGGGCGTCGTCTCGGGCTCGACCTGCGTGTTGTCGCGCACGAGTTCGGGATAGTACTGGTGCGTGTCGCCGCCCAGAAAACCGTAGTAGCGCTCGAACCCGCGGCCGAGCGGCCAGCGGTCGTAGGGGCCGGCCGCCGTCATGGTCTCCTCAGGCGCGAGATGCCACTTGCCGACGGCGTACGTGCTGTACCCGCGTTGCAGCAGCATCTCGGACAGGAAGCCGTTCTCGAACGGGATGTAGCCGTCCGAACCGGGATAGCCGGTCGAGCCGTTCGTCAGACACGCGAGGTGGTTGGAGTGGTGGTTGCGGCCGGTGAGGATGCACGCGCGCGACGGCGAGCACAGCGCCGTCGTGTGCATGTTGCTGTAGCGCAGTCCGCCCGCCGCCAGTGCGTCGATGTTCGGCGTCGCGATCGGGCTTCCGTAGCAGCCGAGGTGGCCGAAGCCGGTGTCGTCGAGGACGATGAAGAGGACGTTTGGAGCGCCGTCCTTCGCCCGGTTCGGGGCCGGCCACGCCGGCTGCGAGACGTCGACCGTGCGCCCGATGACTCCGGGGAACGCGGAGCCCGGCTTGTACTCGGTGATCGGCATGTTACGAGGACGCCGAGACGGCGGACTGCATTTTTTCGAGCGCCTGATCGATCGTGAAACTGCCGGGTTTCTGCCGCGGCGGGAACTCCGCGAACGTCGCCAGGAAGCGGACGACGATCCCTTGGATCGGCACGGCCAAATACGACCGCTCGTACCACCAGCGATCGTAGCCGATGCCGTCGTCGCCGCGTTCCAATGGGTCGATTTCCAGGTCGAAGAAGATCGGGGCGCGCAACGTCGTGAACGGCGCGCGCCAGACGTCGATCCCCGTCGCCCGCTGGATCGTGAAGTGAATCTTCACGCGCTCGAAGCGGACGGCGAGTAGGTCGCCGTCGTCGCTGAAGTAGAAGAACTCCTTGCGCGCGGAAGGCTCCTTGCCGGCGAGCAGCGCCGTCTGGTCGTAGCCGTCCAGGTGGACCTTATACGTGGCGTCGCCCACCTGTTTGCCTTCGAGCAACTGCTCCTTGACGCCGGACTCGCCGGCCGCCGCAAGCAGGGTCGGCAGCCAATCCTCGCCCGCGAAAATGTCTGGGATCGTCGAGCCGGGCTCGACGACGCCCGGCCAGCGGATGAAGCACGGCACGCGGAAGCCGCCCTCGAAGCCGGTATTCTTCTCGCCGCGGAACGGCGTCATTCCGGCGTCGGGCCAGAGGCAGACCATCGGCCCGTTGTCGGTCGTGTACACCACGATCGTATCGTCGCGGAGGCCGAGCGCATCCACTTTGTCGAGCAGCTCGCCGATCAGCGCGTCGTGCTCGACCATCCCGTCCGCGTAGAAGCCGAGCCCAGTCTTTCCTTGGCTCTCCTTCTTGAGATGGGTGAAATTGTGCATCCGCGTCGTGTTGAACCAGACGAAGAACGGCTTGTCGCTCTTCGAGGCGCGCTCCAGGTAGTCGCAGCACGCCGCGAGATTCTCCTCGTCGATGGTCTCCATGCGTTTGGTGGTGAGAGGGCCCGTGTCCTCGACCGTCTGACCGCCCTTGCCGTCGGCCTTACAGCGCAGGACGCCGCGCGGGCCGAACTTCTCGCGGAACTCGGGGTTCTTCGGATAGTCCGAGTTCTCGGGCTCCTCCTCGGCGTTAAGGTGGTACAAGTTGCCGACGAACTCGTCGAAGCCGTGCATCGTCGGAAGAAACTCGTCGCGATCGCCGAGGTGGTTCTTGCCGAACTGCGCGGTCTGGTAGCCGAGCGGCTTCAGCAACTCTGCGATCGTCGGATCCTGCTTGCGCAGCCCTTGGTCCGCACCGGGGAACCCGACCTTCGTGAGCCCTGTGCGGTAGGGCGATTGCCCGGTAATGAAGGCGGCGCGCCCCGCCGTGCAGCTTTGCTGGGCGTAATAGCTTGTGAACTTGGCGCCTTCCTTTGCAAGACGGTCGATGTTGGGCGTGTTATAGCCCATCGCGCCCTGATGGTAGGCGCTGACGTTCCAGTACCCGATGTCGTCGCCGAAGATGACCAGAATGTTAGGTCGTTTGCTTCCGTGTGACACGTGGGCCGCTCGCTCTCGTGAGTGGAGTGATGCGCCGCTCGCGGCGCGATGCTAAAGATCTGCGCTTGCGGGCGGAGCCTGCGTAGGGCGCTCGCCGGTCGCGTTCTCGACGCGGAAGCCCGGCGCTCGATAGTCCGGCGCCAGGTAGTTCTCGGGGATCGTCGTGTGGTTGCCGTCGCGCACCGCGTGGTAGCCGGGCGACAGGATCTCGATGCCGCGGGCGTTGCACTCGTCCTGCATGTTGGCGTGCAGGTCCGAATACGTCGTGAACATCAACAGCGGTGCGGTCGTGAACGCGTTGATCTCGTAGCTGACGTAGGAGTCGTCCAGGCTGGTCTGTCGCACGAACGGCGCCGGCTCGGCGACGATGTTCGCCGTCTTCAGCGCGGCGGCGACGAGCGCCGCTTCGACGTCGCGCCAGGGCACGTCGTAGCCGAGCGTCACGGTCGTGTGCAGGATGAGCGGGACGTTGCCCCGGACCGTCGTCGTGCTGTAGTTGAAAACCGTGGCGCCGATGACCGCCGAGTTCGGCATGCTCACGACGACGTTTTTGGTGGTCTTGATCTGTGTGACGAACAGCGTCTTGCTGATGACTTCGCCCTCCGCATCGCCGATCTTGACGAAGTCGCCGACGCGAAATGAGGGCACGTAGATCAGCACGACGCCGCCGAAGATGTTGGCGACGGTCGAGGCCGACCCGAACGTGACGAGCGCGCTCAGCACGAGGCCGACCGCCTTGAACGAAGGAGTGTCGAAGCCCGGCACCTGCGGCAGGATCGCCATCACCGCAACCGCGGCGACGAAGAACGAGAGGATACGGTAGGTCGGCTCGGTCCAGTCCTGCTCGAAGCCGCGAATGGCGAAGCGGCCGGCGAGCATCTCGTCGCGCATGATGCGCATGAACGTCATCACCTCGAACGCGACGAAAGCGATGAGGACGATCAACGCCAGGTGCGGCAGCCACCCGAGCAGCCCGTTTCCGAAGGCCGTTAGCGAACCGAAGAAGGGTGCCGTCAGCGACGCCGCCAGGTCGCGCTTGGCCGGGAATAGCGCCAGGACGAACGAGAGGAAGAAGTACGCCATGAGCCCGAGCAGCACGAGCCTGGCCAGGCGTAAGAACGAGATCGTGACCTCGGTCAGCGGCCGGACCGGCACTCCGACGCCGGGGGCGACGTCCACGGCCTTGTCGGACGCCGATCGGGCGCGCAGCGCGCGAATGAGCCTTCCGACGAGCCACCACGCGAACGTCGCGGCGAGGATGAGCGCGATCAGGGCCAGCAGCGTGATGGCGATGTTGCGCGCTCGCGCCTCGGGCGAACGGCTCTCCCGGTCCTGCCGTACCGCGTCGGCGATGGCCTTCACGGCGCGATCGGTGGCTTCGGGGAGTTGGAGATCGACCGACGCGGCGTCCTGCTGCGACAGCACGAGGATCGTCTGGTCGCCGGCTTTGATCGTCGCCGTCGAACCGGTGACGGTCCCGCGGATCGCATCGAGCGGCACCGATGGGTCGTTGGCGACGGCGTCGACACGCTTGGCGACCAGCGCGGCGCGGCGGTCGGCCGCCGGCGCGTTTGCCGCCGCAACGTTGAACAGCGTCGCGCCGTGAAACACGACCGGCGCGCGTGCGGTCCCAACGTCGCCGGTGGCAGCGGCGGCCGTCCCCCCGATCGCGAGGATCAGGAGGACGGCGCTAAGCACACGCTGGAGGGCGGTCGTCATCGGCAACCCGACTCTTTCCGCCCCGGGCGTTTCGGAGTTACCTAGAGACCAGCGAGAGTTGCGCCGAGTCGATGTCGTACTCGCCCGCCGCAACCGTGTTGTTGGGATTCGCGCAGATGACGCTGTTGTTCGGGCCGTACATCACGACGAGCCCGGACGGACCGCAGCGCACCTGCTGGAGGCCGTAGTTGGTCAGCAACTGCGCGCCGGGGCTGCTCTGCTGCACCTGGTACGAGTTGTAGGTGCGGTTCGAACTGACGATCGAGCCGTAGACGGCCGCCGTCGTCGCCGAGATCGCCAATGCGCCCCAGAACCCGCCGCCGTAGTAATTCGGCGCGGGATACCAGGCGGCGCCGTGGTTCCAGCCCCAAGCCGTACCGCCGTACGGATACACGGGGTTGACGACGACGGCGCGGCCGGCGTAGTAGCCGCTCGTCGGCCGCACGACGTTGTTGTTGACGTTGGTCGTGCGATTGACGTTGACGTTGTTGTTGCTCGGGCCGGTCTTGTTGATCGTGTTCCCGCTGCCCTTATTGATCGTATTGTTCCCGCTGCCCGGCTTGTTGATCGTATTGTTGCCGCTGCCCGGCTTGTTGATCGTATTGCCGTTGCCGATCGAGTTGCCGCTGCCGGGCTTGCTGATCGTGTTACCGTTGCCGCCGCCCGGCTTGTTGATCGTGTTGCCGTTGCCGACGTTCGGACGGCTCGGCGTCGTCGAAGGCCGCGACGGCGTCGAAGGCCGCGACGGCGTCGAAGGCCGCGACGGCGCTTTAACGTCGTTGTTCAGCTTGAAGCCGCCCTGCGGCTGGGTGACTTTGGACCCGCCGCCGCCCGACGGGCGGCTCGGCGCGGAGGCCGGACGCGACGGCGCCGGGCGCGAGGCGCCGCCTCCGCCGCCGCGAGCGCCGCCGCCACCGCCGCGCTGCTGCGCGAGCGCGGCTCCGGACGAACCTAGGACGATGAGGGCCGCGAGGCCGATGGCCGTAACGTTCTTCATTTCACACCGCTATCGATGGTGCCGTTCATCGTGATGTACGTGCCGATGTGCGTCTTCAGCGTCATGACGATGCCGTTCGGGGGTAAGCCCTGCGACGAGTTTGGGAAGTTCACTTTGGCGTCGGTCGTATTGGCGTAGATCGTCCCGTTATCGAAGTCCAGCGGGTGCGTCTCGCCGCCCTGGGTGAGCGTCATGTGGGTGAGCAAGCACCGGAACAGCTCGCCGACATAGGAGCACGCGGCCTGATCGATCAGCAGTGAGCCTTTGCCGTCGGCCGTCGTGATCTTGAGCGTCTTCGCGCTCTTCGAATAGTCGATCGTCGCGTTGGGGTATTCTTGGATCGAGCCGTCGGCCTGCTGAACGCGGACGAGGCCCTTCGCGGCTGCCGGCGCCGTCAGGCCGACGATGGCCAAGAGTGCGACGCAGACTACTCGCGAGAGCATCGAGGTAGCTTGGCTTACTAGCCCGACCGAGCGATCGCAGCGCCTTCCGCTGGTTTCGATCGCCCCGCTCCCGGGCGCACTGTGTTGGTGCATGAAAACCACTCCAAATCTCACGGAAAATGGCGGAAAGTCAGGCTATTTGTGACGACGCCGCTGCTTGCCTACCCTTTGGAGGCAAAACCCCGGAGTTGGAAAACGGGACTTCGTATACATCCCAAGGCGCGACGACATCCAAGGCGCGACGGCCGGGAGCCCTGCTTGAGTCAGTCCATCGAACCGCGCGCCTCGCAGGCGCCACAACTCGCGAAGCTCGGCGACTTCTTGCGGAGCCGGCGGATGCTCCTGACGCCCGACCGCGCGGGCTTTGCGTCGAGCCGGCGTCGCCGGGCTCCGGGCCTGCGCCGCGAGGAGGTCGCCGCCGTTGCCGGGATCAGCGCCGATTGGTACGCCCGCATCGAGTTGGGTGGAGGCGCCGTCCCGTCGGTCCAGACGCTCCAGGCGATCGCCAGGGCCCTCCAACTGGACGGCACGGATACCCAGTACCTCTTCGAACTTGCCGGCTTGCCCATACCGCGCGTCGAGCGGTCGCCACACCGCGAGTCGCTCGCTGCGATCGAGCACGCGATCCTCACCGCCCGCGAAACCGGCTGCGTCGCGTACGATCTCTACGGGTCGCCTCTGTGCTGGAACGAGTTGGCCGACGGCTTGTTCCGATGGTCGTCCTATTCCGACGCCTTCAGCCGCAATACGATCGTCGCCGGCCTGACCAATCCCTATTACCGCGAGTTCTTCGGCAGAGACTTCGAGACCGTCTCGCGTGGCGTCGTCGGCGTCTTTCGGCGCGCGTATACGACGTCTGAACCGCCCGCTCTGGCTCGGCGCGTCTTCGAGTTCGCGTCCGGGTACGCGTTGTTCCAGCAGCTCTGGAACGAGCACAGCGTGTCGGAGGATCACGGCATGCCGTCGGGCCCGTTCGTACGGCACGTCCCCGAATTGGGGACGCTCGCACTCGACGGCAACGATCTCATGCTCGTCCGCCGCCACGACCTGATATTCCGCGTCGTCGCACCGGCCGACGACGAAACGCGAGCGAAGTTCCCGCTGCTGGCAAAGCTCGGGAAGGCCAGCCCGTTCATCGACGTCGGCGACTGAGCGAGCCATCTGCGGTGCGGCGTTGGGTTGTGACCGTGGTCTTGTCGCTGTTCATGGCGGCAAACTTTGCCGACAAGGCGGCGTTTGGGCTGGCCGCCGTTCCGATCATGCGTGAGATGCACCTCAGCTCGACGACCTTCGGTCTCCTGGGATCGAGCTTTTTTCTGCTCTTCGCACTATCCGCGGTCGCCGTCGGCCGGCTCGGCGACAGGGTGTCGACGACGTGGCTACTTCCAGCTATGGCCATCGTCTGGTCGGCGGCGCAGCTTCCGCTGTTGGCGCCGGTCGGCCTTGCCGCGTTCTTCGGCTGCCGCATCCTGCTCGGAGCCGGGGAGGGACCTGCGCTCCCCGTCGCGCTTCATGCTGCTTATGCACGATTTCCCGACGCGCAACGGCCGCTGGTGACGGCGGTCGTCGAGGCTGGGGTTCCACTCGGCTCGGCCCTGGCCGCGCTCGCAGTGACGAGGATGATCGCGACTTCCGGCTGGCACGTGGCCTTTGCCGTGTTGGGCATCGTTAGCCTCGTGTGGGCCTGTGCGTGGCCGCTATGCGCCAGGTGGTCGCCGGAGCCCCGGATCGAGCGCGCTGCACGAGCGGCGGACGTTCCGGTGCGCGTGCTGATCGGTAATCGCACGATATTGGGCGTCATGGCCGCGGGCTTCGGCGGCTACTGGGTCAGCGCACTCGCGGTCGTTTGGCTGCCTTCGTATTTGCAGGTCTCGGCGGGCTTGACGGAGATCGCCGTCGGTACCGTGCTGACCGTCGCTTGGCTCGTACAAATCCCGCTGTTCCTTGCCGTCGGATGGTTTTCGGGCTACCTGACCGGGAGGGGCGCGTCGAGCAACGTCGCTCGCGCGGGGCTGGCCACGGCCGGGCTGGCCGTGGGCGGCGCTGCGATGCTAGGCCTTGGTTGGGCGACGTCCGCGCCGGTCTCCATCGTCCTGACGGCGCTCTGCCTCAGCTCGACGGTCGTGGTCGTCACGCTCCTACCGCCGATCGTCGCCGAAGTCGCCCCCGATGCTCAGCGCTCGACGGGCCTCGGCGTCTGCCTCGCGGTCGCGTCGCTTGGCGGCGTGCTTGGCCCGCTCACCTTTGGCAGACTCATCGATGCCGCCGGCGGGGGAACGGGGGGCTACCGCGCGGCGTTTCTCGCCTCCGGCGCGCTCGTCGTCGTAGTCACGCTCGTCGCGCAGGCCCTCATGCGTCCGCGCGAGGACGCCGAGCGCATCCGGCAACTGACCGCGAGCGCCCCGTGAGCGTGCGCATGCCCGCGGCGTTTATCGGCCACGGCAGTCCGATGAACGCAATCGAGCAGACGACGTATTCGGCAGCGTGGCGCGCGTTCGCCGCGACATTGCCGCGGCCGCGCGCCGTGCTGTGCGTCTCCGCGCACTGGTTCACGAACCAGCCGGCGGTGACGGCAATGGAGCGGCCGCGCACGATCCACGATTTCGGCGGCTTCCCGCCCGAGCTGTACGCCGTCGAGTATCCGGCGCCGGGCGACCCCGCGCTCGCGCGCCGCGTCGCGGAACTCCTCGCGCCGATGGACGTCGTCCAGGACCGCCACTGGGGCCTCGACCACGGCGCCTGGTCGGTCCTCGTGCACCTGTTTCCCGACGCCGACGTCCCGGTCGTCCAACTCTCCGTCGACGGGACCGAGCCGCCGCTGGAGCATTGGGAGTTCGGTAAACGGCTGGCGGCGCTGCGCGACGAGGGCGTCTTCATTCTCGGCAGCGGCAACGACGTGCATAATCTCCGCCTGAGCTCGTTCGCGCCCGGCGTCGAACCGTATCCGTGGAACCGCAGTTTCCACGAGCACGTCCGCGCCGCGCTGGAACGCGGCGACGGTGCGGCGCTGTGCGACTACGCCGCCCGCGAGGACGGGCGTCTCGCGGTGCCGACGCCCGAGCACTACCTGCCGCTGCTCTATCCCGCCGCGACCCGGACGCCGGGCGAGCCGCTCCGTACGATCTGCGAGGGCTATGAGGCCGGCGCTCTTTCGATGTACGCCTTTAGCGTGGGCTAGAATGCGACACGGCCGAGGCCCGAGGGCCCCGGCCGCTGCGTTGGACGACTGGTCCTTACTTGTTGGCGGCCGCGTACGCGATGCCGGCGTTCACCTGGGTGATCGCAGCGTTCACGTCCGAGAGGGCCTTGTCGCGATGGCCGCCCTTGTCGGCATCGGCGGCGGTCAACTCGGTCTTGGCATTGTTGAGCGCCGTGAGCGCGCTCTGCATGTGGGGCTGGGCTGCGACGGCAATGCCGGTGAGGGCCGAGCCGAGCATCGCGCCGGCGAGGAAGAGGGCCGGCAGGCCGGCGCGACGGGTGAGGGACTTCATAGTGGAACTCCTCTGGTGAGAGTGCGGAAAACGGAAAAAACAGCGTCCGGACCCGCCGGACCCGCCTACCGTTCGCGAGCCGCGGCCGGACTCCCCGCGCCGGACGGCTCGGGCACCGCCGGGTCGAGGTGGCGCTCGTCGACGAGATAGCGCTGCACGTAATCGGCGACGCCGTCTTCGAGGGAGGTCAGCGAGTCGGCGAATCCCGCGTCGCGCAGGCGGTCGATCCGGGCCTCGGTCAGATATTGATACTTCGGCCGCAGCGTGTCCGGCATGTCGACGAACGCGATCTGCGGCGGCCGGCCGAGCGCGGCGAACACGGCGGTCGCGAGGTCGAGCCACGTGCGCGACTCGCCGGAGCCGAGGTTGAAGATGCCGGTCGCCGCCGGGTTGGCCGCGAGCGCGAGCGTCATCTTGACGGCGTCTTTGACGTAAATGAAGTCGCGCCGCTGCTTGCCGTCGGCGAAATCGGGCCGGTAGCTGCGAAACAGGCTGACTCCGCCGCCGGCGCGGATCTGGTCGTACGATTTGGCGACGACGCTGCGCATGTCGCCCTTGTGCCACTCGTTAGGGCCGTAGACGTTGAAGTACTTGAGCCCGGTGATCCGGTCCAGCATCCCCGTGCGCTGTGCGTACAGGTCGAAGAGATGTTTGGAGTACGCATACATGTTCAGCGGGCGCAGGCTCTCGAGCGGCCGCGACTCCGACAGGTCGTTTTCGAGGGCGCCGTAGGTCGCGGCGGACGAGGCGTAAACGAACCGCACGCCGCGCCCGATGGCCGCTTCCGCGAGCGTCTTGGTAAAACCATAGTTGTTCCGCATGAGGTAGGCGGAGTCGGTCTCGGTCGTCGACGAGCAGGCGCCGAGGTGCAAGATCGTCGCGTAGTCGCCCAGGCACGACGGGTTGCGCTCGACGGCCGCCAGCAGGTCGGCGGCCTCGACGTAGTCCAGGATGCGCAGCGGGGCGAGGTTCTTCCACTTTTCGGTACGGTCGAGCACGTCGGCGACGACGACATCCTCCATCCCGCGGCGGTTCAGTTCCCAGACCAGGGCGCTCCCGATAAAGCCGGCTCCGCCGGTGACGAGGACCCGCCCGTGCAACTCGTGGCTCACCCGGGGACCTTCGGCCGAACGGCGAGAGTTACCCCGGCCGTCGAGCGCGAACCCCAGCCGGCAGAGGAGACAGCCAGCGGATGATCGTCAGCCCGACTATTGAAATCGACGGCAAGCACGTCACCCTCGAGCAGATCGAGGAAATCGCCGTCCGGGGGGCCCGCATCGAGGTGGCCGCCGCGGCCCGGGAACGGGTGGCCGCGGCCCGCGACAGCGTCGAGCGCCAGTACTCGCTCGGGGCCATCATCTATGGGGTTACGACCGGCTTCGGCCGGATGGCCAACGTCGTCATCGACAACGCCGACACGGCGACGCTGCAGCGGAATCTCGTTCGCAGCCACGCCGCCGGGACCGGTCCGCCGCTTCCGGTCGAACAGGTGCGGGCGGCCGGCGCGCTGCGGGTCTGCTCGCTCTCGGCCGGGCACTCCGGCATCCGCCCCGCGACGCTGGACTTGCTGGTCGGCATCCTCAACCGCGGCGTCACGCCGGTCGTCCCGTGCCAGGGCTCCGTCGGCGCCAGCGGCGACCTCGCGCCGCTCGCGCACATGACGCAGACGCTGATCGGTGAGGGCGAGGCGTGGTACGAGGGCGAGCGGCTGCCGAGCGCCGAGGCCCTACGGCGCGCGGGCCTGGCGCCGATCGAACTCCAGGCCAAGGAGGGGCTCTCGCTGATCAATGGGACGCAGGTGATGACCGGCATCGCCGCGCTGTCGCTGCTGCGTGCCGAGCGTCTCCTGGCCGCCGCTGACGTGATCGCGGCGATGTCGATCGAGGCGTTCCTCGGCACCGACCAGGTCTTCGACCGGCGCATCAACGCCCTGCGCCCGCACGCCGGCCAGGCGCGCGTCGCGGACAACCTGCGCGCGCTGTTGACGGGCTCGGAGATCATGCTGTCGCATCGCGACTGCGGGCGCGTGCAGGACCCGTATTCGTTCCGTTGCGTGCCCGTCGTCCACGGCGCCGTCCGTGACGCCGCGGCCCACGTGCGCCGGGTCCTCGAGATCGAGGCCAACTCCGTCACGGACAACCCACTGATCTTCGCCGCCGACGACGAGTTCCTCACGGGCGGCAACTTCCACGGCGAGCCCGTCGCGCTCGTGTGCGACTTCCTCAAGGTGGGGATGCTCGAGATCGCGAGCATGAGCGAGCGCCGCCTGTACCTGCTGCTGAACGGCGAGGAGCGCGGGCTGCCGCTGTTCCTCGCGCAGAAGCCCGGCCTCGAATCCGGGCTGATGCTCGCGCAGTACACGGCCGCCGCGCTCGTCAGCGAAAGCAAGGGCGTGGCGTTCCCCTCGAGCGTCGATTCGATCCCGACGTCGGCGGGGCAAGAGGACCACGTCAGCATGGGGACGACCTCCGCGCGCACGCTGCACCGCCTGCTGGACAACGTCGAAGGCGCGATCGCGTGCGAACTGCTCGGCGCGCTGGCCGCCACCGATTTCCGCCGCCCGCTGCGCTCGGGCGCCGGCACCGGCGCTGCGTACGCGCGCGCTCGCGAGGCGATCGAACCGCTGACCAACGATCGCTCCCCCGCGCCGGACATCGCGTCCGCCCGCGAACTGCTTGCATCCAACGCGCTCGCGGCCGCGGCCGAGGGCGCCATCGGAGGAACGTTGCTATGACGACGACCCTTGACGCGCGCACCGTGCGCGCGCCGCGCGGACCGGAGCGCACCTGCCTCGCCTGGCCGCAAGAAGCCGCGATGCGGATGCTCATGAACAACCTCGATCCCGAAGTGGCCGAGCGCCCCGAGGACCTCGTCGTCTACGGCGGCAGTGGCCGCGCCGCGCGCTCGTGGGAGGCCTACGACGCGATCGTGCGCACGTTGAAACGGCTGAAGAACGACGAGACGCTGATCGTCCAGAGCGGCAAGCCGGTCGCGGTGTGGAAGACGCATCATCGCGCACCGCGCGTGTTGATCGCCAATTCGAACCTGGTGCCGAAGTGGGCCGACTGGGAGATCTTCCGCTCGCTCGAGGCACAGGGCCTGACGATGTACGGCCAGATGACGGCCGGCTCGTGGATCTACATCGGCACGCAGGGCATTCTGCAGGGCACGTACGAGACGTTTGCGGAACTAGCGCGCCGCCACTTCGACGGCACGTTGCGCGGCCGCGTCGTGCTGACGGCCGGCGTCGGCGGGATGGGCGGCGCGCAGCCGCTGGCCGTGACGATGAACGACGGCGTCTGCCTTGTGATCGACGTCGATCGCGCGCGGCTCGACCGCCGCAAGGAGTACCGCTATCTCGACGTCGTCGCCGACTCGCGCGACGAGGCGCTGCGGCTGATCGACGAGGCCAAACGCGCGGGCAAGGCGCTTTCGGTCGGCTACGAAGGCAACGCGGCCGACGAACTCGCCGCGCTGCACGCCGCAGGCTTTCGCCCCGACGCGCTCACCGACCAGACGTCGGCCCACGATTTGATCGAAGGCTACGTCCCGTCGAGCCTCACGCCGGCCGAGGCCGGAGCGCTGCGCGCGAGCGACCCCGCGGAATACGAGCGGCGCTCGCTCGAGACCGTCGGCCGTCACGTCACGGCGATGCTGGCGATGATGGACGCGGGCGCAGTCACGTTCGACTACGGCAACAACATCCGCGCGCAGGCCGTGCGCGCCGGCGTGAACCGCGCGTTCGACTTCCCTGGCTTCGTACCGGCGTTCGTGCGCCCCCTGTTTTGCGAAGGGAAGGGTCCGTTCCGCTGGGCCGCGCTCAGCGGCGATCCGGCCGACATCGCGCGGCTCGACGACGAACTGCTGGCGCTGTTCCCCGAGGACGCGCACCTGCGGCGCTGGATCGAGATGGCGCGCGAGCGCGTCGCGTTCCAGGGCCTGCCCGCGCGCATCTGCTGGCTCGGTTACGGCGACCGCGCGAAGTTCGGCCTGCGCATCAACGAGCTCGTGCGCAGCGGCGAATTGAAAGCGCCGATCGTCATCGGGCGCGACCACCTCGACACCGGCAGCGTTGCGTCCCCCAATCGCGAGACCGAAGCGATGAAGGACGGCAGCGACGCGATCGCCGACTGGCCGATCCTCAACGCGTTGCTCAACACGGCGGCCGGCGCCCACTGGGTATCCTTTCACCACGGCGGCGGCGTCGGCATCGGCTATAGCCTGCACGCGGGCATGGTCGTCGTGGCCGACGGCAGCGACGACGCGCAGGAGCGCCTGGCGTGCGTGCTGACGACCGACTGCGGCATGGGCGTCGTCCGCCACGCCGACGCCGGCTACGAACTCGCGCAGCAGACCGCCGACGAGAAAGGCATCGATTGGCGCCTGTAGCGCGCGGCGAGAGCGCTCGCGGACGCGCTAAGCGCTATCAGAACGAGAGCGTGTAGCTGCCGGGGAACGGCTGCAAGCACTTGCCCGTGAACTGAAAGTTCGACGGTGTGCCTTGGCTGGCGCTCACGCACAGCGTGCCGGTGGACGGGAGGCTCGTGAACGTCGCCTGGCCGGTCGAGCCCGTCACCTGCGTCGTGATGGTTCCTGTCGGCGCGTTATTGGAGATGCCGGTGGACAGCGTCACCGTGATGCCGGCGATCGGCGCCCCGCTGGACGAGTTGACCGTAATGACGCTCGAGCCGGCGTTGTTCGGCGTGCTCGGCGTCGACGACGAACTCCCGCCGCCGCCGCATCCCGAGATGCCGGCAGCCAAGGCGAGCGTGGACAGTGCAAGTGCTGTTCTCATGAGCGCGCACACGTTCGCGCGATCCGTCGGCGGCCCTGCTCGTTCCGTAGTGAGGCGCGTTCCTTTGAAAGAACCTTCGCTACGACTTCGGGTCGCGCGAGAGGTGACGTTGGCTCGACGTAGACTAGGGGGAGGGTCGTACCTCGCCGTGGCGGACGATCGTATTGGCGGGGTTGGTGCCGATCGCGTAGGCGAGTTCGGCGGGGTGTTCGACGTCCCAGAGCACGAGGTCCGCATATTTGCCGGCGACGATCGTGCCCGCGTCTGCGGCCATGCCGAGCGCGCGCGCGGCGTTGCGCGTGATGCCGGCCAACGCTTCCTCCGGCGTGAGCCGGAAGAGCACGCACGCCATGTTCGCCATCAGCAACAGCGAGGTCGCGGGCGAGGTGCCGGGGTTGCAGTCGGTCGCCAGCGCGATCCGGACGCCGCAGGCGCGCAGGTCGTCGATCGGCGGCAGCTTCGTCTCGCGCAGAAAGTAGTACGCACCCGGCAAGAGCGTCGCGACGGTACCTGCGGCGGCCAGAGCCTCAACGCCCTGCCGCGACGTATGCTCGAGGTGGTCGGCGGAGAGGGCGCCGTAGCGGGCGGCCAGGGCGGCGCCGCCGCCGTCCGTAAGTTGGTCGGCATGCAGTTTGACCGGCAGCCCGAGGCGCGCCGCGGCGCCGAAGACGCGTGCGGTCTGCTCCGGCGAGAAGGCGATGCGTTCGCAGAAGGCGTCCACGGCGTCGGCGAGCCGCTCGCGCGCCACCAGCGGCAGCATCTCGTCGCACACGAACGCCACGTAGTCGTCGGTCCGGCCTGCGAACTCGGGCGGCACGGCGTGCGCGCCGAGATACGTCGTGCGCACGGTGATGCCGAGCTGCTCGCCGAGCGCGCGCGCCGCCCGCAGCATCGCCAGCTCGGCGTCGCGGTCGAGCCCGTAGCCCGACTTGATCTCGACCGTCGTCACGCCCTCGGCGCGCAGCCGCTCGAGGCGCGGCGTCGCGGCGGCGAGCAGCGCGTCTTCGCCCGCCGCCCTGGTCGCGCGCACGGTGGACAGGATGCCGCCGCCGCGCCCGGCGATCTCTTCGTAGGTCGCGCCGCGCAGGCGCTGCTCGAACTCGGCGGCGCGGTTCCCGCCGTAGACGGCATGCGTGTGCGGGTCGACGAGGCCCGGCGTGATGCAGCCGTCGCCGCAGTCGATCTCGCGGCGCGCGGAGGCACCGGCCGGCAGGTCGCGGCGGCTGCCGGCCCACGCGATGCGCTCGCCCTCGACCGCGACGGCGCCGTCTTCTATGAGGCCGTACGCGGCGGCGCCATCCATGGTCGCGACGCGCGCCCGCGTCAGGAGCAGATCCCACATTGAAGCGGTACTTCGCCGCATCTGCGCTGTTGCCTCACGGCTGGCGGACCGGCGTCGCCATCGACGTGGACGACGCCGGGACCATCGCCGCCGTGACGGAAGGCGCGGACGGCGCGGGCGCGGAGCGGATCGCGGGCCACGCGCTCGCAGGCATGCCGAACGTGCACTCGCACGCCTTCCAACGCGCGTTCGCGGGCAGCGCGGAACGCGGCAGCGGCCGCTCCGACAGTTTCTGGACGTGGCGCGAGACGATGTACGCGTTCGTCGCCCGCATCCAGCCCGACCACGCCGAGGCCATCGCGGCCTACCTATACGCGGAGATGCTGAAGGCGGGCTATACCTCGGTCGGCGAGTTTCACTACCTGCATCACGCGGCGGACGGCACGCGCTTGGGGCGCCCGACCGAGATGGCCGAGCGCATCCGCAGCGCAGCGCGCGCGGCGGGTATCGGGCTCACGCTGCTGCCGGTGCTATATGAGTACGGCGGCTTCGACGCGCGCACGCCGCAGGAGCGCCAGCACCGTTTCCTGATGACGCCGGACGAATATGTCGCATATTGGGACGAGCTTGCGACGACGATGACCGGCGCCGGCCAGGAACGGCTCGGCGTGGCGCCGCATTCGCTGCGCGCCGTCGCGCCGGAGCACATGCGCGAGGTGCTGGAGTACGTCGCGGCGCGCGACGCGAGCGCGCCGGTGCACATCCACATTGCCGAGCAGCAGGCGGAAGTCGACGACTGCCTCGCGTGGTCGGGCGCGCGGCCGATCGAGTGGCTGTTCGCGCACGCACCGGTGACGCCGCAGTGGTGCCTCGTCCACGCCACCCACGCCGACGACGGCGAACTGCGACTGATGGCAGACGCGCGCGTCGTCGCGGGGCTGTGTCCGACGACCGAGGCCAACCTCGGCGACGGCCTATTCGAGGCGGAGACGTTCCTTGCCGCGGGCGGCGCAATCGGCATCGGCTCGGACAGCCACGCCAGCGTCGACGTGGCCGAGGAACTGCGCTGGCTCGAGTACGGGCGGCGCCTCGCACTGGAGCGGCGCGCCGTCTTGGCCGGCGAGGGCGAGCCGTCGGTCGGTGGACGTCTGTATCGCGCCGCGCTCGCCGGCGGACGGCAGGCCGTCGGGCGCGCCGTCGGACGCATCGAGGCCGGCGCCCGCGCCGATCTCGTCGTCGTCGACGCGGACCATCCGGACCTCGCCGGCGTCGCGGGCGACGAGGTGCTCGACCGCTTCGTCTTCGCGGGCGCCCGCTCGGCGATCCGTGACGTCATGGCAGGCGGACGCTGGGTCGTACGCGAGGGAAGGCACGCCGACGAAGAGGCGATAACGCAGCGCTACCGCACGACGCTGCGCGCGCTGCGCTCGTGACTGCGGGAAGAGGGGGCTAGATGGGACGCGAGCGCGAGACGACGGCCACCTACGAGGGGCGCAGTTCGACGGGCCGGGCGCTGCTCGAGACGGATCACATCCTGTTTCGCGGCGACTTCCGCCTGAAGATTCTCTTTTCGGACGTGCGCGAACTGACGGTGCG
>Ga0182012_10000677_pt1 | contig 37431 bp, 22 predicted proteins | sample 612S2SmetaG_FD_120486 | JGI IMG/M metagenome (GOLD analysis project Ga0182012, IMG submission 120486) | Permafrost microbial communities from Stordalen Mire, Sweden - 612S2S metaG | ecosystem: Environmental > Terrestrial > Soil > Wetlands > Permafrost | place: Sweden: Stordalen | collected...
ACGGCCATGCTGGAAGATCTTGCTTTCTCTTCTATTTCGGCGAGAATCCTGCTGCCCATCGACTTTAGACCGTCATCGCAGGCGACTCTGCAGATGGCAGCTAAAAAGTCGTAAAGCTCGTGCAAAGTCCGCTCTTGCTTCTTCGTTCGGCAAAGTCTGAGACCGGGGCGAAGATTCCATCCGGGCGTGCTTCGGAATGGTGGTAGCAAAAAACCGGTAGAGGTTGCTAATCATGAGTGCAACGACTGTTGTCGCCCCCGCACCATCCAGTCAGCCGGCAAAACCGGCTCAGGACATCCCTTCGAAGGGCCTCACAAGCGACGAGGCACATGCCCGTCTTGAAAAGGACGGCCCGAATGCCATGCCGGATACGTCTGCTCATCCGCTGCGCAATGCATTGGCCAAGTTCTGGGCGCCGGTTCCATGGTTGCTTGAAGCTTCCATTGTGCTTGAGCTTGTGCTGCATAAGTACTACGAGGCCGCAGTCATCGCAGCCTTGCTGGTGTTTAATGCCGCGCTTGCCTACTTCCAGGAGGGTCGCGCCCAGGCTACATTGGCGGCTCTTAAGTCGCGTCTCGCGCTCAATTCCTCGGTCCAGCGCGATGGCGCATGGAAGACTGTGCCCGCCGCGGAATTGGTAACGGGCGATCTGGTGAAACTGTCGCTTGGCGGCGTAGTCGCGGCCGATGTGCATCTTACCGGCGGATCAGTTGAGCTCGATCAGTCGATGCTAACAGGGGAATCACTGCCGATTGATGCAGGTCCAGGCGCGGACACCTTTGCGGGAGCCCTGGTGCGGCGCGGTGAAGCAACAGCCGTGGTAACGGCTACGGGCGTTCGCACCAAATTCGGCCGCACGGCAGAACTTGTTCGCACTGCGCACGTGGTGAGCACGCAGCAAAAGGCAGTGCTCAAGATCGTACGCAACCTTGCGATCTTCAACGGCTCTCTGATTCTTGCTATGAGCGCATACGCCTATTTTCATGCGATGCCGTGGAGTGAGATGGTTCCTTTGCTTCTCACCTCGGTCCTTGCAGCCATCCCGGTGGCATTGCCCGCAACATTTACCCTTGCCGCCGCGATCGGAGCTCGTGCACTGGCAAAGCTGGGTGTGCTGCCGACGCGGCTTTCTGCCGTGGATGAAGCCGCATCGATCGATGTGTTGTGCTCGGATAAAACCGGAACTCTAACCCTCAATGCGCTTTCCGTAACCAGCGTTCGCCCTTTGCCCGGTTTCGACGAAGCCCACGTTCTAGGGCTGGCGGCTCTTGCAAGTTCCGAGGGTGGTCAGGATTCTGTCGATGCGGCGATTCGTTCTGCGGCCTCGAAAAAGCCGGCGCAGGACCTTCCCAAGCTAGTGTCATTTGTCCCGTTCGACCCAGCCAAGAAGACATCGGAGGCGACCGCAACAGATGCAAAAGCGGCCGCAGAGCGCATAATCAAGGGTGCCTACACAGCGGTCGTAGCACTCACAGCTCCGTCACCTGCGGCGGCTGCGATAGTTGACGAACTGGAGAAGAAAGGCTTCAGGGTTCTTGCGGTAGCTGCAGGCCCTCCTGCGGCGATCAAAATTGCCGGCCTTATCGCGCTCAGCGACCCGCCGCGGACAGACTCAGTCTCTCTCATCTCAGAACTGCACACTCTCGGTGTGCGCACCGTCATGGTGACCGGAGATGCTCCGGTCACAGCGGCAATTGTTGCTCATGCGGTCGGGTTGAATGGGGCGGTCTGCCCACCCGGAAAACTTCCCGACGCAATCAAGCCGGAAGATTTTGCCGTCTTCGCAGGCGTTCTTCCTGAGGGAAAATTCGATCTCGTCAAGGCTTATCAAAAGAGCGGGCACACGGTAGGGATGTGCGGTGACGGCGCCAATGACGCGCCCGCGCTTCGCCAGGCGCAGATCGGTATCGCCGTTTCGACTGCAACCGATGTGGCCAAGTCAGCCGCCGGCGTTGTATTGACCGAGGCCGGACTGGGCGGCATTGTGTCGGCCGTGAAAGAAGGCCGGATCACGTTTCAGCGCATCCTGACTTACACGCTGAATTCAGTCATGAAGAAAATCCTGCAGGTGCTCCTGCTGGCAGTTGGATTGGTCATGACCGGGCACGCGGTTCTCACCCCCATGCTGATGGTCATCGTTATGATCACCGGAGACTTCCTCGCCATGTCGCTGACAACGGACAGGGTCAGCCCATCGCCGATGCCGAACTCATGGCAAATCGGAAGAATTACAAGCGCAGGCGTAGTTCTAGGAGCCTGTTTCCTTGCCTTCTCCACTGCGCTCCTTGCAGTCGGCAAATTCCAATTGCATCTCGGCATCGCGGCACTTCAAACCCTCTCCGTGGTTGGCATCGTGTTTGGCTGCCAGGCCACGACATATGTGATCCGCGGGCGCCAGCATTTGTGGGGATTGCGCCCCAGTATTTGGCTTGTGCTTTCTTCCGTGGCCGACGTTCTTATCATTTCAACGCTCGCTTTATTCGGAATCGCAATGACGCCATTGCCCATTGCAATCATTGCCGGCGTGTTTGTCGCTGCGCTGGCATTCGGTGGGGTCATGGACCTGGTCAAAATTCCTATCTTTGCCCGCCTCCAAATTTCCTGAATACTGGTGTGTAAATGAATACAAAAGCGAGGAATATGAAAATCGAATCAAAGGATTTCCGCGTACCGCCAGGGAAGGATGTTGACCTCAGCAAGTGGCCGACGATTGTCGATCCCTATTACAAGTCGACAAAGAAATATAAGGAGCTTCTCTTCGAGCACATGGAGAAGCTGAGTTCGCAGCAGCAACTTTTCTACGCGTCCAATCGACACGCGCTATTGCTGATCTTTCAGGGGATGGACAGCGCCGGCAAGGACGGCGCCATTCGTCATGTAATGTCTGGGGTCAATCCGGAAGGATGCGAGGTATTCAGCTTCAAACAGCCCAGTGCCGAGGAACTTGAACATGATTTTCTCTGGCGCACCACGTGCCGCCTCCCCGAGCGTGGCCGGATCGGCATCTTCAATCGTTCCTACTATGAAGAATTACTAGTTGTTCGAGTGCATCCTGAGATTCTCCGCAGCCAGGGACTTCCTGAAGAGTTGCGCGACGAGCAAGACATCTGGGAACACAGATACACTTCCATAGCGGATCTCGAGAAGCACCTTCATCGCAACGGCACGCAAACCGTCAAGATCTTCCTGCACCTGTCTTACGAGGAACAGCGCAGACGATTCCTTGCGCGCATCGATGAGCCGGACAAGAACTGGAAGTTCAGCACCGCTGACATTCACGAGCGGAAATACTGGAAGCGTTACATGAAGGCCTACGAAGATTGCTTTCATGCAACCAGCACTCAACACGCTCCATGGTATGTCGTCCCCGCTGACGACAAGGAGAACGCGCGGCTGATCGTCTCCCAAATCGTCCTTGATGCGCTCGGGGGGCTCAAGATGGCTTATCCCAAAACCACAGCAAAACGCCGCGTCGAACTGCAAGCGATCAAGAAAGCGTTGTCGAGATGACTCCGCAGACTTATCGCGGGCGGACCTCAGCAGGCCAATCCTTCAAAGCATCACCGAGCTGTTAACAACTGCGGAGAAACAGAGAACCGACATAATGGCAACCAAGGAACTCCGAATCGACGCCGACCAGGACAGCGTTTCCCCGCTGCTCCTGCACCGATGGTCAAGGGGCATCCCGTCAAGGCCATGTTTACCGATAGTTGAGAGATAACAATAGGAACCCGAGGCGGAGGCCAAGGTTGTCGATTTGTTTCTGACAGCAGCTTCCGTCCCTCGGATAGCGCATGACCATATTTCCGCAAATCGACGTGATTCCCCACCTGTACCCAATTGCTCAGAACTGTGGCTTCTAAAGTGGAAAACTGATTTAGAACGCGGTATAGGATACAGTTTCGAACTCTTATGCGCCCTACACGAAACTGGCGCTGATTAGCCGACGACAGTCTCTTGCGTGCGCGTCGTCCGCCGGGAGCGATTCGCCCGAATACCCCACACAACCGCAGGACATGGAGATAACAATGAGCATTACGAATTCTGTTGTAGCGATCTACGATACCCACGAGCAAGCGGAAAAAGCAATCAAGGAACTGCAAGAGGCCGGCGTCGTCATGAAGAGCCTTTCGATTGCTGGGAAAGATACCCATACCGACGAGCATGTGGTCGGCTACTACAACGCCGGAGACCGCATGAAACGCTGGGGAAAAGTGGGAGCGTTCTGGGGCGGATTCTGGGGTCTCTTGTTCGGATCGGGATTGTTCTTCATTCCGGCAATAGGGCCGATTCTTGTAGCCGGACCGCTGGTGGCATGGATTATCGCGGGCCTTGAGGGAGCAGCGGTAGTCGGAGGCGTAAGCGCGCTGGGTGCGGGCCTGCTAAGTATTGGCGTCCCGAAGGATAGCGTGATCAAGTACGAAGTGGCCCTGAAGACTGACAAGTTCCTGCTTATCGTTCATGGCACAGAAGGCGGAGTAGCCAATGCCAAAAACATCATTGCAGGAACCGAACATAGTTCTTACACCGTTCATGACGGGAAAGTCTTCGCCTAACAATCGGTAGCGCAGCGGTGCGGCAGGACGGGACTACAAAGCGATTTTCAGAGACCGTCCTGTCGAACCGCGGTACGAGAGGAACCCTTATGAGACAAAGCAACTCACTCCCAATCTTGATTTTCCTGGTCATTTTAGGCGCGGGCGGGGCGATTGCTTATGGCTTGCATAGCGCTTCGGCTGACGTGGCCGCTATCTTCGTTCTGGCCTGCGCCCTAGCGCTCGCATATATCGCGTCTTCCTCAACCAAGGTTGCAGACCAATGGAGCAAGGCAGTCGTTTTGCGGCTGGGTAAGTTCCGTTCTCTTGAAGGGCCGGGGTTGTTCCTCATTATTCCGATCTTTGAGTCTATCCCCTATTGGATCGATACGCGTGTCCTCACGAGCTCATTCAAGGCAGAGAAGACGCTGACCAAAGACACTGTCCCGGTGGACGTGGATGCGGTGCTTTTTTGGAAGATCGTCGATCCCAAGAAAGCTGCGCTCGACGTCGCCGACTATCAAAGCGCAATTAATTGGGCTGCGCAGACAGCTCTGCGAGATGTAATCGGCAAGACGATGCTTTGCGACATGCTCGAAGGCAGGGACAAGATCAGCAGCGTACTGCGGCAGATTATCGATGAGCGGACAGAACCATGGGGCATTAATGTCATTTCGGTCGAGGTGAAGGATGTATTGATTCCGCAGGCGCTCGAGAATGCGATGTCGATGCAGGCCCAGGCCGAAAGAGAACGCCAGGCCCGCGTCATTCTTGGTGATTCGGAACGCCAGGTCGCGGAGAAGTTTGTAGAAGCCTCCAGAACTTATGCCAACGATCCCGTCGCATTCCATTTGCGGGGCATGAACATGCTCTACGAGGGGTTGAAACAGAACTCCACGATAGTCATCGTTCCTAGTTCGGCTATCGAAACCATGCAATTGGGCGGCGTTGCCGGAATGGCCGCTCTGACAATGGGGATCGGCCAGGATCGGGTGACCAAAGAAAACGTATCGAGAGACGGTAGCGCCTTAACCGCGGGCCATCCAGCAATGGATGAGATGGCGCTCCATCTTGCCACGCCTGCAAATGGGCGAGCGTAGGTTTCCGGCTGTCAGATAACTGCTTTGGCCAGGATCGCATCAATCGCACGAGTACTTCGGTTGCGTTAGCGCCCCAAATGATCCCCAGGGAATGGAGCACGCACAAGTGAATGTGAACCAACTCGACGAGTCAACGCAGGTCGTTGTTGTGAACGACAAGAGCCTTCTGGCAATGGACGAAAGCATTGGTCAGCGTGGCGCGCGATCATCCGCTTCAAAGTACGGCAGAGTCGGCAAATAATGGCCGTTACCGTTCTCACTGTGTCAGGTTAAGGATGAGGATCAGGGGCACCGATGAGCGATCCAACCATTCAATTCAGAGCCCGCGACTAAGACTCTTTTTGAGTAGCGCTACCGACTTTCGTGACCGTGGCGATCTATGTGTCCGCCTTGATGGAAACGGTTATGTACCATGCCTAGCCCAACGAAATAAAAGGCTACTCCCAAGGCAAGTAGAAACAAGGTCAATGCAACTTTGAACCCGGTTGACCTTTCCGCTTCAGGGAATTTCGTATTTGAATTGGTTGTCATCTGAGCTACTCTCCACCACGAAATGCGACAGTCAAGGCGCAGACAGTCACGCGCTAAGGCTTCATACGCGGCATGCATTAACGATGGCATCAAGATGAACGCCATACAGTATCATTTTGAACAGTCTCGCGGGCTGGAGCGTGGCCACGTTGGTAACCATGGCAGCCCGGGTCCATTCACGTAGAATGATCTGACGAGAGCCGCAGAGAGTATCAGTATTGGCGGAATTGGAGCGGGGTCCTTAGTATTTTCATTTGGCCTTTCGCTGCACTGACAATCAAACTGGTACAAAACATCGGGCGGACCAAATTCATTACAGGTGAATCCAACCCGCGTGAATGAGTGTGAGAGACCCCACTGCAACCAATACCCAGAGAAGAACCCCTTGCAAGAGCGGCCGAATTCCCACTTCACGGAGAACTCTCATCGATAACCCCGTGCCAATCAGGTATAGCGTGACGGTCAAGCCGATCACGCCCTGTTCGGTTGCCAGCCCCTCCATAACGTGGAGCACAAGAACGATCGGTCATTGAACTGGGATTCGCAGGACCGCCAGATGCAACAGGTGATGCTGCTCGGCATGCAGCAGATTTCCTTCAGGACTCGCAGCGGCATCAAGCAGCAATCGTCCCAGTTCGGCCTCGTCTGGCATCAATTCATCCAGAGAGAAAGTGTGAATCGGGGGATGAGCCGGCTTGAGGCGCATGCGCCGGCAACGGTTTCTGGTTACGGCATAAAGCCAAACGGCAAGAGCATGCGGGTTCTGAATTTTGGCCAGGTGCCCGAGGGAGCGAAAAAGAACTTCCTGCATGGTATCTTCGGCGTCCTGCGGGTGGCCGCAGACCTTCATGCTGAAAGAATAAACAGTGTTCTGAAGCAATCCGATCTCTACCAATGCATGGCCCAGATAGCTCAACTTCGATTCCTTGCCGTAGCACTTCTTGTACAGCCGCGCGTCGGCGTCGGTGGTCGATGCGTGCGTCTTGTTTGATCGCTTCTGACCGTGAAAATCTCCCCTGTCGCCGTCATCGGACCCGTCCTTCGAGCGAAAGCTCTTCTGCGAGGCCCACGCCTGAATCAGCGTGCCATCCACGGTGAAGTGCTCGTCGCTCATAAAGCGTCTGGCATGCTTGTTCACTTCGGCAAAGAACTGCTGCGCCACTTCGGAAGTCAGCAGCCGGTCACGGTTCTTGGAAAACACCGCATGGTTCCACACCGCGTCGTCCATGCCAAGGCCCACAAACCAGTGGAACAGCAGGTTGCAGTCGATCTGCTCAACCAGCAGCCGCTCCGAACGCACGGAGTAGAACACCTGCAGCAAAAGCGCCCGCAGAATGTACTCCGGTGCAATCGATGGACGGCCCGAGTCGGCGTACAACGCATCGAACTCCGGGCTCAACGTCCGCAATACCGCATCCGTCAACTTGCGAACTGCACGCAATGGATGCTCCTGAGGCACGCGCTGCTCCAACGATATATAGCTGAACATCCCGTCCTGATCCCGCTCGTCTCCACGCATGTCTTTTAGACGAATGAAAGCTAACCACTGACCCAAAACGGGTACCTATTTCAACAAGTTCCTAGAATCTCGTGTACTTGTAGCGTACTCAAGAACCGCGTTTCCTGCGTTTTGATAGTTTTGAGCGTCTAGCATTTTCAGTAACTTATTTAGAATCAAGACGAACAGGCAATCCGACCCCCCTCCCGGCACCAGCGTTAATTATCTTTAGAATCGATGATTTACAAAATAGAAAAAACTGTGCCCAAAAGTGTGCCCGTTTTCCACGCACCGGCACCAAAATCCCAGCGATTCCTTTTTCGTTTGCGAGGGTTCTGCGATCTCTGGACAGTCTGCATTTCACGGTGTAACTGAGCAGATTGGAACTGAAGGAGCGGATTTCTGCGTAAGCCATTGCGGACAATCGTGGTATCAGTTCAGTCGGCCTCCAGAATTGAGCAAAACAGACCATACATTCGGAGCGAAATTCGACGATTCTGCAAGGGGCGCATTGTCAAAGGCGTTTCAGCGCGGAGTCCTGCTTGTCAGGAATCGAAAAAAAATCGGATGCTCAGCACATTGGTGCAGATCACCAGTTGTGTGCGCCGGCCCCGTGGTATCGAAAGCGTTGGATTCTCTTGACAAGTGTGCTTCTTCTTCTGCTTCTGGCGGTGATCGTTTTCCTTGTCATCCACGGGAACCACGTTAAAGCGGCTGCTGCGAAGCGCGCGCTGGCCGCCGCCAATGTTTCAGTAACGGCAACGGCCGCCACGGCCACTAAGGGTGATATCGGTGTGTATCTCGATTCCATCGGCACGGTAACTCCGGTCTACACCTCCTCCATTACCGCGCAGGCCAGCGGCGTGATCACCGCAGTTCACTATCAGGAGGGACAACTGGTTCAAAAGGGAAGTGCGCTGATTGACATTGATCCGCAACCCTACCAGGCGCAGTTGCTCGAGGCTGAGGGAGCGCTGGAACGCGATGCCAACATCCTGGCGCAGGCCCAGATGGACGTCGAGCGCTATCGCACGGCGTGGGCACAAAACGGAATCCAGAAGCAGTTGCTGGATGACCAGGAAAAGATTGTGCTTCAGGATCAGGGCACGGTCAAGAACGATCAAGGCACCGTGAACTACGACCAGGTGCAGCTCAATTACTGCCACATTACCGCGCCGATTGCTGGCCAGGCAGGCCTTCGGCTGGTCGACCCCGGGAACGTGGTGCAGGAAGGCGGATCTACGGTATTGGTGGTGATCACCCAGGTTAAGCCCACAACTGTGATCTTCACCATGGACGAAGACAACCTGGTAGAGGTGCAGGCGCGTATGCGGCAATTGCATACCCTGCCCGTAGAGGCGATGAATCGCTCCCAGACATCCAAGTTAGCCACTGGCAAGCTTTTCACCATCGACAACCAGATCGACACCACAACTGGAACGGTAAAGTTGCGCGCGCTGTTCGACAACAAAAGCGGGGCGCTGTTTCCAAACCAGTTTGTCAACACAAGATTGCTGGTGAACACGCTCGATGGCGTCACGCTGGTGCCTACCGGCGCCGTTCAACACAATGGCCAGGTGAGCTTCGTATATGTGATTGCAAACGGAACGGCGAGCGTGCGCAACATCACGACGGGAGTCGCGGATGGAGGCATGACCGCGGTAGAGGGAATCAACCCCGGTGAGGTTGTGGCCACCAGCAGTTTTGAGAAATTGCAGGCCGGCATTAAGGTCGCGATCACGACCGAGGCGGCCCCGGCGAATCCAGCTGAGGCAAATACCCCGTGAATCCCTCCGGGCCTTTCATCCAGCGCCCTGTTGCAACCTCGCTGCTGATGGCTGCAATCCTGCTCGTGGGCATCGTTTCATATTTCCAGTTGCCGGTCTCTGCCCTGCCTGAGGTCGACTACCCCACTATCCAGGTACTGACGTTTTATCCGGGCGCCAGCCCAGACGTAATGGCTACCACAGTGACTGCTCCTCTTGAGCGCCAGTTCGGCGAACTGCAGGGACTGAGCCAGATGACATCCACCAGTTCCGGCGGATCGTCAGTCATCGTGCTGCAATTCGACCTTACCTTGAACATCGACATCGCCGAAGAAGAAGTTCAATCCTCAATCAATGCCGCGCAGAGCTTTCTGCCCTCTAATCTTCCTTCGCCGCCGGTTTACAACAAAACAAATCCCGCGGATGCTCCTGTACTTACGCTGGCAATTACCTCCAGTTCCATACCGCTGTCGCAGGTGGAGGACCTGGTTGATACGCGGCTCGCGCCCAAGCTTTCGCAGTTGAGCGGAGTCGGACTGGTGAGCATCAGCGGAGGGCAGAAGCCCGCAGTGCGCATTCAGGCCAACCCGACGGCGCTGTCGTCTTACGGGCTGAACCTTGAAGATCTACGCACGGCGCTTACTGAGACGAGCGTCAATGCCGCCAAGGGCAACTTCGACGGACCTCACCAGGATTACCAGATCAACGCCAACGATCAGCTGGTAACCAGCGCCGACTATCAAAACGTCGTGGTTGCCTACCGCAATGGCGCGCCCATCATGCTCAGGAGTGTTGCGCAGGTGGTGGACGGCATCGAGAACAACAAGCAGGCGGCATGGATGAACGAGACACCGGCGGTGATCCTCAACATTCAGAGGCAGCCCGGCGCCAATACCATCACCGTGGTCAAGGCCATCAAGGCACTGCTTCCGCAGCTTGAGGCAAACCTGCCGGTTTCAATCAAGGTGACGCCGCTTACCGATCTCACCACCGCCATCAACGCCTCCGTCTCCGATGTTGAGTTTGAGTTGATGCTGACCGTCGCCCTGGTGGTGATGGTCATCTTTCTTTTTTTGCGCAATTTTTACGCCACCATTATTCCCAGCATTGCCGTGCCGGTTTCGTTGGTAGGAACGTTCGGCATGATGTACATACTCGGCTATAGCCTCGACAATCTTTCGCTCATGGCGCTCACCATCTCCACCGGGTTTGTGGTCGATGACGCGATCGTGATGATTGAGAACATCACGCGCTATCTCGAGGCTGGGGACACGCCCATGCAGGCGGCCATGAAGGGTGCGGAGCAGATTGGCTTCACCATTATCTCTCTCACCGTCTCGCTGATTGCAGTGCTGATCCCGCTGCTCTTTATGGGCGGGGTTATCGGCCGCCTGTTTCGTGAATTCGCGGTAACACTGGCCGTTACCATCATGCTCTCTGCCGTGGTTTCACTCACGCTGACGCCGATGATGTGCTCGCGCATTCTGCGTCGCACTCCCGAGGAGCAACAGGGCCGTTTCTTCAAGGCATCGGAGCGCGTCTTCAAGAACGTCATCGCGTCTTATGGAAGATCGCTGAAGTTCGTCCTCGGCTACCAGACCATTACACTGCTTGTGGCAGCGGCCACCCTGGTGCTCACGATTGTCCTCTACATCGTCATCCCCAAGGGATTCTTCCCCACTCAGGATACAGGCGAAATTCAAGGCATCTCGCAAGCCCCGGCCACGATATCTTTTGCGGCCATGGCGCAGAAGCAGCAGCAGCTGGCTCACGTAATCCTTCAGGACCCCGCGGTCGAGAGCTTGTCATCCTTTATCGGTGCGGACGGAACCAACACCACCTTGAACAGCGGACGGATGTCTATCAACCTGAAGCCGCTGAATGTGCGCAAGCTCAGCGCCTCCGACGTGATTCGCAGGTTGCAAACCAGCCTGAATGCTGTCCAGGGCACGGTGCTCTACATGGAGCCAGTGCAGGACATTACCGTGGACGATCGCGTGAGCCGCACCCAGTACCAGTACACGCTGGAAGACTCCGACGCGAACGAGCTGAATTTGTGGACTGGCAAACTCGTCGAAAAGATGCAGAAGCTACCTCAGCTTGCCGATGTGGCTACCGACCAGCAGACCGGGGGGCTTGCGGTGTCGCTCATCATCGACCGCGCTACCGCGTCGCGGCTTGGCATCGCACCATCCACTATCGACAGCATTCTCTATGACGCGTTTGGGCAGCGGCAGATCAACACAATGTACACGCAGTTGAACCAGTATCACGTGATTCTTGAAACTTCTCCGAGCATTCAGCAAAGTCCCGCCAGGCTCGAGGACATGTATATCCAGACCAATACTTCTTCGGGGGCGTCGGGGCCATCCGCTTCATCCAGCTACGCATCTTCCGGATCATCTTCAGCAGGTTCGAACGCGACCACCACTGCGGTGGCATACACTCCATCGTCACAGGTACTCACTGCGCCTTCCAATGCCATAACCTCTGGCATTGGCGCCAGCAATGCGTCTTCCGCGAGCACAACCACCAACGCAGCCTCCAGTTCAGCGCCTTCAAATGCGGTGCCACTCAGCGCGTTCACTCATGTTGAGAAAGGAACGGAATCTCTCTCGATCAATCACCAGGGCCAGTTTCCGGCGGTGACCGTTTCGTTCAATCTGGCCCCCAACGCCGCACTGGGCAGCGCCATCACTGAAATCGAAAAGGCGCAAAGCCAGTTGAACATGCCGGCCAGCGTTCAGTATGGCTTTCAAGGGACCGCGGCTGCATTTCAAGGCTCTCTCGCCAATGAAGGCCTGCTGATTCTCGCCGCGCTGGCTGCCGTTTACATCGTTCTCGGCATTCTTTACGAGAGTTTCATTCACCCCATCACGATTCTTTCAACATTGCCGTCTGCCGGCGTGGGAGCATTGCTTGCTCTCATGCTTTTCAAGCAGGATTTGAGCGTTGTCGCCATCATCGGGATCATCCTGCTAATCGGCATTGTGAAGAAGAACGGCATCATGATCGTCGACTTTGCGATGGTGGTGGAACGAGAGCAAGGGAAGAGCGCAACGGACGCCATTTACGATGCCTGCCTGCTGCGATTTCGCCCCATCATGATGACCACCATGGCCGCACTGCTGGCGGGCATTCCGCTAGCGGTGGGTCAAGGCATGGGTTCAGAGTTGAGGCGCCCGCTCGGCATTGCCATGGTGGGCGGACTGCTGCTTAGCCAGGTGCTCACGCTCTACACCACGCCTGTCATTTATATCTTTTTCGACGGCATCGCCCATCGTTTCAGCCGCTCACCGAAAGAGATCGGCGCGGACAACCAGCCGCAACCAGCGGAGGGATCATGAATCTCTCCGCTCCCTTCATCCGTCGCCCAGTGGCAACGACCTTGCTCACGGCAGGCCTGATCCTTGTTGGAGCTGTCGCCTTCAACGTTCTGCCCGTTTCGCCTTTGCCGCAAGTCGACTTCCCAACCATCTCAGTCTCCGCCAGCCTGCCCGGCGGAAGTCCCGACATCGTTGCCTCTTCAATTGCAACGCCGCTGGAGCGCCAGTTCAGCCAGATTGCCGGCGTAACCGAGATGACTTCTTCAAGTTCGCTTGGCAGCGCCTCGATCACCCTGCAATTTGATTTGAGCCGCGACATCGACGGCGCGGCGCGAGATGTGGAGGCGGCAATCAATGCCGCGCGCACTTACCTGCCGACGAACTTGCCTGGCAATCCCACTTATCGCAAAGTAAATCCCGCAGACTCGCCGATCATGATTCTGGGACTAACTTCAGATAAGTATGACAAGCCGACACTTTATGACGAAGCATCGTCGGTCGTCGCGCAGAAGCTCTCGCAGATCGCGGGCGTTGGACAGGTGACCGTCGGCGGGGGCGCCGGGCCATCCGTGCGCGTGGAAGTGAACCCTACGCTACTTAACAGCTATGGACTCACGCTCCAGAATATCCAGTCCGTATTGAGTCTCCAAAACGTCCACCAGCCGGCTGGCCAACTGTCAGACGCGACGACCACCGCCGATATCGTCACCAACGACCAGATCTCCCACGCAGATCAGTTCAAGCCGCTCATCATCGGTTCCAGCAATGGAACGGCTGTCAGGCTCCAGGATGTAGCGACGGTTACTGATTCGACGCAGAACATTCGCACCGCGGGGTATCTGAACGGCACGCCCGCGATTATGGTCATTATCTTCCGTCAGCCAGGCGCCAACATCATTTCTACCGTCGATAACATCCGCGCGGAATTGCCATCGATTCAAGCGTCCATTCCGCAAGGCATCAAGACCACCATTGTTCTGGATCGCACCACAACCATCCGCGCCTCGGTCGGCGATGTGGAGAGCACTCTTATCCTCTCTGTCATCCTGGTGATTCTTGTCGTCTTCATCTTCCTGCGTAACTGGCGGGCCACCCTCATTCCGACGGTTGCCGTTCCCGCCTCTCTCATCGGCACTTTCGCCGTGATGTACCTGTTTGGCTTCAGTATCGACAATCTCTCGCTCATGGCACTGACGATCTCGACTGGCTTCGTAGTCGACGATGCGATTGTAGTCATGGAGAATATCTCGCGCCTCCGCGAAGCAGGCATGCCGCCCATGAAGGCCGCGCTTCAAGGTTCAAAAGAAATAGGATTTACCATCCTGTCGATCAGCATGTCGTTGATCGCGGTATTTATACCGATCCTTCTCATGGCCGGTATCGTCGGCCGGCTTTTCCGCGAGTTTGCAATCACCCTCTCGACGGCCATCGTTATCTCGATGCTGATATCGCTGACCACCACGCCCATGATGTGCGCTTATCTGCTCAAGGACGAGAGGACAACCAAGCATGGCCGCGCATATCAGATAAGTGAGCGGGGCTTTAACTCGATGCTCTCCGGTTACAGCCGTTCGCTGAGCTGGGTATTGAAGCATCCGTGGCCCATGTTGACCCTCCTGCTGCTCACCATTGCGCTGAATTTCTATCTCATCGATATCATCCCCAAGGGCTTTTTCCCCCAGCAGGACACTGGGCTCCTTCAAGGCAACTTGCAAGGACCACAGGACGCATCGTTTCCAATCATGAATAACTCAGTCTTGCAAGTGGAGAAAGTGATCCAGGCCGACCCGGCCGTCGCCAACGTGATTGCGTTCACAGGCGGAGGAGGCGCATCGAATACCGGTTCCCTTTTTATTTCTCTAAAGCCGCTGAATGTGCGCAAGATCGGCGCGCCGGCCATTATCAACCGCCTGCGGCCCAAGCTCAATGCGCTGCCGGTAGCTTCGGCTTTCCTCCAGGCCTCGCAGGACTTGCGCATCGGAGGGCGACAGAGCAACGCGCTCTACCAATACACCATACAGTCTGACAACATCCAGGATCTTACGCACTGGGGCCCAATCCTGCTTGCGGGGATGAAGAAGCTTCCCGGATTTCAGGATGTGAATACCGATGCACAGAATAGCGGCCTTCAGGAACTGATTACGTACGATCGTGCCACCGCCGCGCGGGTTGGCATTACGCCGCAGTCACTGGATCAATCCCTCTACAGCGCCTTCGGTCAGTCTGAAGTCTCCATTATCTACACACAACTGAACCAGTATTACGTGGTAATGGAGGTGGCGCCGGCGTACTGGCAAAGCCCCGATGGGTTGAAGAATATCTACCTGAACACCTCGGGCAAGGGCATCGTTCCGCTTTCTACGGTCTCGTCGGCGCAAGAGAGCGTTACCCCGCTCGTTATCAATCACACCAGTTCCTTTCCATCCGTCACTGTGTCGTTCAACCTTGCGTCGAATATGTCGCTGAGCGACGCCACGCGGCTGGTTTCCCAAATGCAGCAGAAGCTGAATATGCCGGACACTGTCCGTGGCTTTTTTGCCGGAACAGCAGCGGCCTATCAAACCTCGCTCAGCAGCGAACCCCTGCTCATCGGCACGGCCCTGCTCGCGGTCTACATCGTTCTCGGCGTCCTGTATGAGAGCCTGGTCCATCCTCTCACCATCATTTCCACTTTGCCTTCGGCGAGTGTGGGAGCCATGCTGGCGCTCATGCTTTTCAAAATCGACCTCAGCGTCATCTCCATCATCGGCATTATCCTGCTGATCGGCATCGTGAAGAAGAACGCGATCATGATGATCGATTTTGCCCTGGTTGCGCAGCGTGAGCACGGAAAGAACACCACCGAGGCCATCTTTGAAGCCTGCCAGCTTCGCTTCCGTCCCATCCTGATGACCACTACGGCCGCATTGTTTGGCGCGCTGCCGCTGGCCTTCGGTACAGGCACCGGATCAGAACTGAGGCGTCCGCTTGGCATCACCATCGTCGGCGGATTGATTGTGAGTCAGATGCTGACTCTCTATACCACTCCCGTCGTCTACCTGGCCTTCGACCGCTTGCGGCTTCGCTTTGGGAGCAAACAACCAGTGACCCTCTACCGTGGAACCGCAGAGGCCACTTAGCAATGGCTTGGATCGGAGTGCTACTTATGGAAAAGTCGATTTCGCAATCTCACCGGTCGCTTGCTCAGTGGTGCGCCCTCTCTATCGCGTTGTTTTGTGCGGTCTTGGCTGGATGCAATGTGGGGCCAAAGTATCTTCCACCCACGACAACGGCGCCGCAGGTCTACAAAGAAACTCCTGCGCAGCCTGACCAAGCTGGTGAATGGACGGTCGCAAAGCCCCAGGATGCAACTCTTCGGGGTAAGTGGTGGGAGATCTACAACGATCCGGACCTGAACGCGCTCGAAGATCAGCTTAATATCGATAACCAGAATATCCGCCAGGCATTTGAGAACTTCATGGAGGCCCGCGCGCTGGTGCGCGAGGCGCGCTCTCAGTATTTCCCTACAGTCGGCGTAGGCGGCTCTTACACCCGGTCGCGGTCATCTTCCAACGTCGGATCTGGGTCTTCCAACTCTGGGACTGCTTCCGGCTCCGGAGCCGCTGGTGGTCAACAGTCGCAGATATTTGCTTTTCCGGCCGATGTATCGTGGGAGCCTGACCTGTGGGGGAGGGTGCGCAACACCGTGCATGCAAGCCAATATACTGCCCAACTGACTGCGGCCGACCTTGAGAATGAGCGGCTCACTGAACAGGCCAGCCTCGCCGAGTATTTCTTTGAAATCCGCGGACAGGATGCGCTGCAACAGATTCTCGACGACACGGTAGAGGCTGACAAGAAAGGCCTGGGCTCTGAACAGGCTCGCTACAACAACGGCGTAGACGATCAGATATCCCTGGTTGAAGCGCAAACAACGCTTGAGATGGCACAATCGGCGGCCATCAATAACAAAATTGCGCGAGCCCAGTATGAGCATGCGATTGCCACGCTTGTCGGCAAGCAGGCTTCAACGTTTTCCATTCCGGTTGTACCCAGAACCAGCGCTCCTCCACCGATACCCGTCGGCCTGCCGTCGCAGCTGCTTGAACGGCGTCCGGATATTGCTGCCGCGGAGCGCAACATGGCCGCTGCGAATGCACAGATAAGGGTTGCCGATGCAGCCTATTACCCCACACTGACACTCTCGGCCAGCGGCGGCGTTGAGAGCTCGGCCATCAAGCACATCCTGGATTGGCCCAGCCGCTTCTGGTCTGTAGGTCCTTCGATCTCTGAGACTGTATATGACGGCGGCCTGCGGCGCGCAACCGTGAACCAGTACATCGCAACCTACAATGCGAACGTTGCCACCTATCGCCAATCTGTTTTGACGGCATTTCAGCAGGTGGAAGACTCGCTCGCAGAAGCTCGCATTCTGTCGGAGCAAATCGGTCGCCAGCAGGAAGCTGTCGACTCATCCCAAAAGTTTCTGCGGCTTGAGTTAGGGCGCTATCGGTCTGGAATCGATCCCTACCTCGACGTGGTCACAGCACAAACCACCTTGCTATCAAACCAACTGACTCTCGCGAATCTGAAGGTGCAGGAAATGGCAGCGTCGGTTCAGCTGATTGAATCCCTTGGCGGTGGTTGGGATCGTTTGCAACTGCCCACCCCAGCTCAGGTTACTGAGAAGCCTTCAAAGTCAGGGACTGCAATTCAGCATTAGATTGCGAAAGTGATTTCTGCTGATGATAGCGCGATTAATTTGAAGGTAAATGCTTCCTCTACTGCACACTCAGTGCAGGGTAGTCGGTGTAGCCATGTGGCCCCGATGTAAAGAAAGTGCTTCCGTCCGGCAGATTGAGCAAAGCATCGCCCGCAAACCGCGCCGGTAGATCTGGGTTGGCGATAAAGAGCTGGCCGAAGGCAACGGCATCCGCCTCTCCGTCCGCGATGACTTGGTTCGCTTGCGCCAGCGTGTACTTTTCATTGGCGATGTATACGCCGCCGAATTGTTTTCTGAGTTGCGGACCCAGACGGTCAGGTCCAAAATATTCACGCGCAAGCAGGAAGCCAAGGCCGCGTCTGCCCAGCTCACGCGCCACATAGCCGAAGGTTGCGGGCGGGTTTGAATCGTGCATGTCCTGCGAATCGCCACGCGGGGCCAGGTGCATACCGACCCGCTTGGCGCCCCAGACTGAGATAACTGCATCGGCGACCTCAAGCATGAGCCGAGCTCGATTTTCAATTGGCCCGCCATATTCGTCGGTGCGGTGATTGGATCCGTCTTGCAGGAACTGATCGAGCAGGTAGCCATTGGCTCCGTGAATCTCCACCCCATCAAAACCGGCGAGCTTCGCGTTCTCTGCTCCCTTGCGGAAAGCATCAACGACGCCCGGAAGCTCACTTGTCTCAAGCGCGCGTGGAGTCACGTAATCTGCTACTGGACGTACCAGGCTTACGTGGCCCGCAGGCCGGATAGCGCTGGGGGCGACAGGTAGTTTCCCGTCGAGAAAGCGTGGGTCGGAGATGCGGCCCACGTGCCAGAGCTGCGCGAAAATGTGGCCCCCTGCATGATGCACTGCTTGCGTCACCAATTTCCAGGCTTCGATTTGGTCTGTCGACCAGATGCCTGGCACATTCGCGTAGCCAACACCTTGCGGTATGACCGGGATGCCCTCGGAGACGATCAGGCCTGCTCCGGCTCGTTGTGCATAGTACTCGGCCATAAGTTGCGTCGGAATGTGCTCAGGCGTGCCACGCAAGCGAGTAAGCGGAGCCATAATAACGCGATTCGGCAGATGAAGATCGCCGATCTGGATTGGGTCTAACAAAGAAGTCATGAGAATGAGTCCTTCAAAAAGGTATGTTCTGTTGGGTTGATGAACTTAGACATATGAATGGTGGAAAGCTACAGCGGTCATTTCACACTTTCTCTTTACCTATTCACTCCTGCCGCGCTTGCGCTAATGAACGCTAATCGTGAGATCTACGGGCGCCCATTGCGATTGTCAATCTGCAATGCGGGAACGACTGTATCCAATTGATCAGATGTTCGGTCGCCTCAGGTCACAGAATCATGTTTGGCGCACAGAAGTGGCTGAACCTTTACAAGCAATTCCGGATCCGGATAGGACGAAATCAACATGCATCCAGAACTTAACGCACAAAGCTCAGAACCCTTCTCACCGCGGAGGAAGCTAAACGGCCGGCACATGCTCGCGAATCCAAGCCTTGCCGCCGACGGGTTCAACATCTGGTGGCGGAAGACCGCGGCGCAGAACATGGCAATGGTTGCGGAAGCATCTGACCTTATGCGTGCACACCGCCTGATCAGCTCTGCGAGCCAGCCCCGCTCCCGTCAAGCGCATTGATCACCACTTCCGTCTCGCGATGCCCAGCATGCGAATCATCGACCAAGGCGCCGCCGAGGCGCGACAATTCCCGTAGTGCTTCCAACAAGAAGCCCCGCCCGCTGGAAACTTCACGCCACGGCTCCGTGGCAGCATCGGCCCTGTTGCTGCATTCGTGTCAGCTTGTAGCTGGCTGCCATTCACTACCGGTCGCAATGCCGCACATCGGAACAAGCACAGTAGACACTGCCGCCGTCGCCGAGAAATTGCGCGCGATAACGTCTGCCAGTACGCTCCCTGATGTTCGTTCGGCAACATCCAGCAACGATCGACAGAATGTTCAGAAAGTGTATGAGGCGATCCAGTACGCACCAGCGTGGGTGCGCGAAGGTCAACCAACGCCACAGGCACTTGCCAACATTTCGGCGCTCGAGAACAGCCAACAAAAAGGGCTGATTCCGGAAAATTACGAAGCCTCGCGCTGGCCTGCGCGGCTGGTTGCGCTCAAAGTTTCGAACACAGGCTAAGGTTCGCCCCCCTCCCTCCCTGCACCAAACTTAAACATTCCTGTAATCAATAAGTTACAGATTTTGCAAAACGTGTGTGCCTAATTTGTGCCCAAACTGTGCTTAAGATTTCTATTACCAGTATTACAAAAGAGTAAATAACGCGTTCCCATATTAACCAAGTGACAACTAGCCGGTCGCCCGGAGATGTCGCAGGTTTGCGTTCTGTTTCTGACATGATCGACATTCTTGGTGCAAATCCGATCTTGCACCGCGTCCCGCGCACAATGGCCAGGAGAGATTATTTCCGGCTTTGAAGTCCAAACCCATAACCGATGTTCGCGCGATTATGGTCCCTGACTAGATCCAAAGTATCTTTAATCTCCGAGGTTCTCTGGAACGTTGGCAGCATTCTGTTGCGCGATCGCCGAAATCAACTTCGCCGGCCTGGCCATTGCGGCTGGCGATGGGAAAGCCGAGCAGACGATTGCAGCCGGTGCCGAGCTATTCCCATGTGGCTCCTATCGTCACGCCACCTCCAGGTTTCATTTCAAGCCTCGATTAGATTTGCTATTCATTTGGCTTGGGCGCTTAACCGCAAGCGGCTGAGAACACGCCAGTCATTTGCAGACGAGAGCGCTCAGCCACTATGGTAACTTTGTGGCGAAAAGGCGAAACCGAGTCGGATTGTGGTTATGGATGACTACGATACTCATTTTGTGGATGGGCATCGAGGCCTGGGCGCAGCCGTCTGACGGAGACAGGTTTTCGTCCCTGCTACAGCGGGGATTTGAACTCCATAAAGAGGCCCGCTTTGCCGAGGCAATTCCCGTTCTCGAAGACGCGCGCAGGATTCAGCCTGAAGACTACTTTGTGAATCTGCTGTTGGGCATCGACCTGTTGCGAACCGGCAAAGGGGCAGAGTCTGTGTCTCATCTGAGATTGGCCGCGAGCTCCCGGCCGGGCGAAGAGTTGCCTGAAGACTACCTCGGCGAAGCCGAAGCGACGCTCGGTCACTTCGCACAGGCCGCAGAAGCGTATCAGCGGGCGATGGAACGTGGGCATCGTTCCGAAGATTCTCTTGAGGCCTGGGCCGGATTTGCCCTGGACCGGTTCCGCGCGCTTGGCGAAAGCATGCGGGCGACGGAAGCCGGCACGGCGGCCGCTCGCCGATTGGCGGATGCCGGGTCCGCATCGGCAATGAGTCTGAAGTGTGAAGGGTCAATCCCGGCGCTGGAACGAAGAATATCCGATCCGCCGCCGGGCCCCAATAGAGCCAATCTGGAAGTGGAGAACGAATACAAGCTTTCTGTTTGCTATGCCGAGGAGGCGGGGAAAGTCGCAGACCAAATGCAAAATGCCGTGGAGGATTTATCCGCTGCGCATAGGCTGCGCGGAGACGTGCTGCTCCGGTTGAAAGGCGATGCAACCGGAGCGGAGCGGGAGTACCTGGCGGCATTGGCGTTAAGGGGCAACGATCCAGCACTCCTGGAACGGCTCGCGGAGGCACAGTTGACCGCAGGCGATTCAGATGGCGCGCAGGCTTCTGCGCGGTCTGCGCTGGCCATTGATCCGCATCAGAGCGAGGCGATTCGCACCCTGGCATCGCTGGCAATGAACAACCGGGACTACGATGATGCTCTTCCGCTGCTGAGACAACTGGCCCAACAATCGCCCGGGGATCGCACCGTGCAGGTAGAGCTTGCGAAGGCTCTTGCGCAGACGGGCGATGACAACCAAGCTGTCAGATTGCTGGGCCCGGCGCTGGCTGCAGGCTATCCGGATGAGAAGGGAGCGCTGCACGCGCTGCTGGGCAGGTCGCTACGCAAGGTGGGACGCGAGGCGGAAGCGATGAAGGCTGAGGCAGAGGCGCGGCGGTTGTCGGACGCATTCCAGGCCCAGCAAGTGAGCGGTTTGCACGGGAGATCCGATGCGAATCAGTAGACGGCGCGCATTGCGCGACATGAGTGCGCTGGCCGCCGCGGCTTTGACAAGCAGTTGGGCAGGCGCCGCGCCGGCTGCCGGCGCAGAGTCCCCGATTCGCATGGTCAATGGCGCTCGAGCGGCGGGGTTGGATTTTCAATTGCGCAATGGAGCGACGGGACACAAGTACCAAGTGGAAACGCTGCCAGGCGGGTTGGGAGTTATCGACTTTGATGGGGATGGCTGGCCAGACTTGTTCTGCACCAATGGCGCTACTCTGCCCGAGCTTGCCAAGAGTGATCCAGAGTATTCGAATCGGCTCTACAGGAATAACCGCGATGGGACCTTCAGCGACGTCACGGCCAAAGCCGGATTGCAGGGCGAGGGCTATTCGATGGGCGTTGCGGTGGGCGACTACAACAACGACGGGCACGAGGACTTGTTTGTTGCTGGAGTTCATGGAAACTATCTGTATCGCAATAACGGCGACGGAACCTTCAGCGATGTGACGCGAGAGTCGGGACTGGCCGGACCGGGATTGCTGGGCAGGCCGGTGTGGAGCGTGGCGGCGTGCTGGATCGACTACGACAACGATGGGCGCCTGGATCTGTTTGTTTCGAATTACTGTGATTGGGCGCCCGGGATCGATCCAGTTTGCGGAGGGTTGCGGGCAGATATGCGCGCGTATTGCCATCCCGACAAATATCACGCTGAGCCAATGCAGCTTTATCACAACAATGGAGACGGCACATTTACTGAAGTCACGCGCAAGGACGGTTTGCCGGACCTGTTGGGAAAAGGGATGGGGCTGGCAATGGCCGACTTTGCCGGAGATGGGCGGCCGGGAATCTTTGTAGCCAACGACAACGCGCGCAACCTGCTGCTGCGGAATCGAGGCAAGGGATTCGAAGAGATTGGGATGGAAGCCGGTGTGGCCTTCAATGGCGACGGGCGAAATATCTCCGGGATGGGCGCGGACTTTGGAGACATCGATGGAGATGGGCGATTCGACATCGTGATGACCGGGTTGAAGAACGAAACGTACGAGGTTTTTCTGAACCAGGGAAACGGGCAGTTCGAAGACGGGAGCGCGCAGACGGGCTTGCTGAATCTGAGCCGCCTGTGGAGCGGGTGGGGATGCGGGCTCGTGGATCTGGACAACGACGGGTGGTTGGATTTGTTTGTGGCCGGCGGCGGGCTGGATACGCAGGATGCGCAGCCAAATCGGATTTTTCGCAACAAGGGTAAAGAGAAACCGGGCGGACTATTCGAAGATGTTTCGACGGTTGTGGGAGCCGATTTTGCGCAGCCGGCTTTGCATCGCGGCGCGGTCTTTGCCGACTTCGATCGGGATGGGCGCATTGATGCGGCGGTAACGGCCTTGAATGCGCCTATTGAACTTTGGTGGAACCGAACCCCGATTGACAACCCGATCCGCCACTGGCTCCAACTCAGGCTCACCGGCAGTCGCAGCAACCGCTCAGCAATCGGCGCTGAGGTCCGCTGTATCGCCGCCGGACGCCGCCAGCTCCGCACCGTCTCTTCGAGTGTGGGCTACGCCTCATCCAGTGATCTTACGGTCCATTTCGGCATTGCCCAGGCGACCCGCGCCGTCGTTGAGATCCGCTGGCCTTCAGGCGCCGTACAGTCCCTCGGCGAGGTCGCCGCCGATCAGCGCCTCGAGATCGCAGAGCCTGTGGCTTGAAAATCGAATTTCGCAATTCCAGATGAAAATCCTTAAAACACAAGAAATATCGCCAATGCGAATAGACGGCGGATTCACTGAAGGAATATCAATGGTGGCTAGACTGGACCGGGGCCTCACAGAATCAACTGTCCCTGCTGCCACGTCTGGAGGCACAGAGAGCTATGAGTTCAAGATCGAAAATAGCCGCCCTGCGGTTGGGGTCGTTCCTGACCATGACGGTTTTGATGGTGTTCATGGGGCCGAGTTCATCATTGCAAGCGCAGAGTTCAAATGCGCAACTGAGCGGGCAGGTTACCGACAGCTCCGGCGCGGCGATCGGCGGGGCTCAGATCACAGCCGTGAACGTGGCTACGAATGTTCCTTACGCAGCCGTTTCTGATAACGCGGGCATCTACAATTTGCCTGAGTTGCTGCCCGGGCCCTACACGATCAGGGTTACCGCGCAGGGATTCGGCGAAATCAAACGTTCCGGGCTGGTATTGGGCACGGGCGATCACCTGGCTCAGAACTTTGTCCTGAAGCCGGGCGCAGTGGAAACTTCAGTCACTGTGAGCGGCGGGCAGACGCTGATCTCGTCCGATGAAGCCAGTAGCTCGGATGTGCTCGACAACAAAATGATCACCGAGTTGCCGCAGCTGAATCGCAACGCTCTGGATCTGACCGCGACGGTCCCGTCGGTTCAGGGTTCGGGGCCCCAGGTTGACAATCTTCAAAGCCTTTCCGAGGGCAACGCGGCCTATCTGATCGCTAATACCGGCAACAGCTACTCGGTGTCCGGCGGGCAGGTGAACGGCACCAATATCAGCGTGGACGGCAATCCTGTGCAGGAAGCGGAATTCAACAACACGAATCGCGCGATTCCAACGCCGGATTCGGTGAGCGAGTTTCGCGTGGAGAGCGGCGTGTTGACAGCGGATCAAGGCCGCTACGCGGGTGGCATCATCTCCATGCAGACGCAGAGCGGAACCGACACTTACCACGGCCGCGCCTTCCTTTACCTGCGCAACGAGAACCTGAACAGCAACGACTGGACGGACAACTCGCTGGGCAACCCGCGGCAGGACTTCCAGCAAAAGAACTATGGGTTTGCCGGTGGCGGCCCGGTGCGGATTCCGCATTTGTATAACGGCACCGACCACACCTTCTTTTACGGGGCGTGGGAAGGACAGCGATTTACGCAAGGTCAGATTGTGGTGAGCAGTATTCCAACATTGCTGAATCAACAAGGCAACTTTTCGCAGACGGTAATCAACTACAACAATGGCGCGCCGGTGCTTGCCAATATCTACGACCCGTTTAATGGAACCATGGACAACAGTGCAGCCGACTGCGCGAACACCCCAACAGGCACGGCGCCGTGCTGGGTTCGCCCGCAGTTTCCCAACAATACTATCCCCGTCAACTACGGTACGACGGTTAACTGCGGCACGAATTTGACTTGCCAGGTATCGGGCCAAAGCAAGCTATTTGCTCACTACATGGCGCTGTGGCCGTCGCCCAACCATGCCCCAGCTGCCAATAATGACCATTTGAACAATCGGTACGACCAGATTCAGCTTCGCACCCCGATCGACAAGTACTTCTTCCGGATCGACGACGCGATCAGGGCAAATCACCACGTAATGGGCACTGTCAGCCGCTCGATGATTACCTCGAGCGTCCCTCCGCCATTCAAGCATGGCGCAACCTCTCTGACCACCGACGAAGATTGGCTCGGCGCATTTCTTTACACCTGGACTCCAGGGCCGCGCACGGTAATCAACGCGCATTTGGGTGTGGGCGTGTCGTCTCTAGTGAGTACGGGCGTTTCAGGAGATGGATCTTTACCCGATCCGGCTATCAACACGTCGACGTGGGGATTCGATCCGCTTCTGGAGTCGAACACCGAAAAGACGACGAACGAAATCGCCCCGGTAGCGAATCTGGGAGGTGACCCCGGCTATACGCACGTTGGAGGCGACCAGTACGACTCCTTCATTACACAGACAGACAATGGAACGATCTCGCTGATGAGGCTGTTTGGCAGGCATACGCTGAAGGCCGGCTATGAACAGTACTTCATTCGGTTTACGGAGCAGGGCGGCGACGGTACCGGCGTCATCAACTTGAATGCCGGCGGCGGTTCAAACCAATACTGGAACCAGAACGATGGGTTGAGCGGAGATCAGTTGGCCGAATTGATGATGGGTTCGTCGAACTTTTACTCCTGGGGCAACTGGGATATTACACCGTTTGGATGGAACCAGGCGGCCTACGTCATGGACGACTGGAAGATGAACACGAAGCTGACCGTGCAGATCGGTGTGCGCTGGGATCACGATGGAGCGCGCCAGGGCAGGCATCCGCAGGGCGGCCTGATCTACGATATGAAAGCCAAGAATGTGCTGACGCCCAATTCCGGCTGGAATTGGAATTCGGTGACAGCCGCGGAGCCGGAGTTGGCCGGCATGCCACAGCCAGCATGGCTCTCGCAGGGCGCAACGGGCCGCGTGGCGCTGCTCGACACAAAGGAGTATCCGCAAAAGAACCTTTACAGCACAAATATGGTGAATCTGCAGCCGCGCCTGGGAGTGACTTGGGCGTACAACGATAAGACTGTGCTTCACCTGAGCGCCGGTACGGTTGACCAGGGGTTGAATGGACTATCGACGGACTGGCTAAGTTTCTACTACGACACAAACACCTTCAACCAAATCGATACAACCGATGGAATGCACTGGATAAGCGAGTTGGGCGACGATCATGGATTGCGGTCGTTCCCTGCATTGTCGCAAGGAGGCAACCTGGGATGGGTGCCGCCCATATCCAACAATACGACCTATTTTTACGATTCGTTTGGGGCCAGCGGAAACCTGGAGAGTGCGGGAACCCAATTGAGCCATTACGACACGCCCACCGATTACATGTGGAGCGCAAGCATCCAGCGGCAGCTAGGCAACGACTGGGCGGTCACGGCTGAATACCAGGGGATTCGCGGAATTCACCTGCTGATCAATACGGAGTACGGCTATGGCTTAAACAATACGCCGGTCAATTATTACCAGTTAGGTTCTCATTTAACTGACCCCGTGCCCAACCCTTTCTACGGACAGTCGGCTAACTTCTCTGCCGAGCCAACGGTTCCGCTGAATCAGTTGCTGGCGTTGTCCCCGCAATATGCCGGAACCAACTCGACCAATGTGGGGCAGGCCAGCTGGGGTAAGTCGTTCTCGAATTATTTGAACTTCCAGATTCAGTCGCGCAACTTCAAAGGACTGGAACTGCTGGCGTCGTATGCGATCCGCAAGACGCTCACCGACGTCAACAGCACCGACATCCACGTAGGTGGAGCGTCGAGTGGAGGATTGCTGCAGAACCCGCATAACTTGATGGAGGGCTACGCCGTGGCGGCGTATGAGCTGCCACAAACGCTGAAGGTAAATTACTCCTACGATCTTCCGTTCGGGCGCGGCCGACAATTCCTGAGCCAGGTTGATGGCGTGTCTGGCCATGTGCTGGATGCGGTCGTGGGCGGATGGGCGGTTGCGGGCATTTCAACTTGGAACCCCAAGGGCACGCCGGTTCAGGTGCCGTCAGTCGATGGCGGCAGCACCGCGCCGGGTGCCGCGATTCGGTGGAGCTTCGCAAACAAGGATTTCAAGAAATCCGGAGCGAGCTACGAGGATGCCCTGGTGGTCAATGGGGCATGGGCTAACAGCACCGGAGACGGTGTCTTGAATGCTTCCGCCTTCACGCGGACACCGAATTACTCGCTGTCGAATTCACCCGTCTATTTCAGCAACCTTCGTAATCCAGGGGGTTTTTACACGGACGCCAGCATTCTGAAGAAGTTTTATTTGAACGACTCAAGGTCGCGAAACTTTGAACTGCGGCTTGAGGCTCAGAACATCTTGAACCACCCGGTATTCGGCCCCATCATTGCCGATCCGGACTCACCGACATTCGGGGGCATCAATGGCAAGACCGGCCAGCGCGTTATGCAGGCGGGCGCGCGGTTCTTCTTCTAGAGCGAAGCCCGGAGGAAGCGTCCGGCGGGCGGTTTTATCGGGTTGGAAGATTCTTGGTGGGTGAGACCGTCGCGTCGGAATTGCGCAGAGCGGTTTTCCGCTCCGACTGCAACAGAATGCGCCCTCTGCGCCAGAAGTCCGGCGCCGAGGGCGTGGCTTGTCAAGCTCGTCTAAGAAACATTTTTGCAGCGTGACTGCCTCACCGCCTGGAGGAATCTCAATGCACTCGTTGATCTGGGCAAGGTTTGCTTTCGTCGTTATATTTTCGACGGCAGCTCTTGCCCAGGACAATCCGGTTTTGCAAGTTGATCCGTTGATTGGCACGCAGGCCAGTCCGCAGGCGCCGCACGATTTTGGAAACACGCATCCCGGCGCGGCGCGGCCTTTCGGTATGCTCTACTGGGGCCCCGACCCCGTCGACGGCGGATTCTACCGGTATGACGATCCGGTCACACGCGGGTTCAGTCTGACACACCTCAGCGGTCCGGGTTGCGGAGTGTACGGCGATGTTCCGATGATGCCGATACTTGGGTTGCCAACTGTTCCTCCCCCGGTTCGGTCCACGCTATATCGCGCGGGATTCAAGCATGCGGATGAGTTGGCGCAGCCGGGCTACTACTCAGTGAAACTCGATACCGGAATCGAAGTGGAGATCGCGGCAGACGTACACTCGGGAATTGCCCGGATACACTATCCGCCGGGCGCGGATGCGCATACTCTGCTGATCGATCTGAGCCGCAACCTTACGCATGTTCACGACGCAGATATCGCAATCCGGGGCAATCGCATTACCGGCTCCGTTGCCGGCGGCGAATTCTGTTTCCACGACAATTACTACCGCGTTTACTTTGCACTGGAAACGGAAGAGAAGCCGCAGTCGACGGGCACCTTTGACGAGATGCGAGTCAGCGAAGGGTTGCTCGATGCCAAAGGTCCCCGCGCGGGCGGTTACCTGGCCTTTGCGCCGAACACCGGGACGCTGCATGTCAAGGTGGGAATCTCGTATGTGAGCGCGGCCAATGCGGCAATGAATCTCGACAAGGAAATTCCGGGGTGGGATTTCGAGAAGGTGCGCGGCGATGCGCGTGCAGCCTGGGGCACTGCCCTCGATCACGCAGTTGTGGAGGGCGGCAGTGAATCGCAGCGCAAGGTCTTCTATACCGCTATGTATCATTCGCTGCTGCATCCAACGGTGTTCAACGACGTAAACGGAGAGTACCTGGGATTCGATGAAAAGGTGCACCGGTTATCGGCAGGCCACAACCAGTATGCGAATATTTCAGGCTGGGATATTTACCGCAGCCAGGTGCAGTTAATCACTTTGTTGTTTCCAGATGTTGGCAGCGACATAGCGCAGTCTCTGTTGACGGATGCCGGGCAGGGTGGCGGATTGCCCGTTTGGAGCGTGGCAAACGACGAGGCCGCCGACATGCCCGGAGATCCCTCCGATGCGATTTTGGCCGGAATCTACGCATTTGGAGGCCGCGAGTTCGACACCGGAGCAGCACTGAAAGCGATGGTGGCCGGAGGTGATGACCCTCGGGCGCATGTGCGGCTCTGTCCGCAGCGCCCCGGTCTCGCAGAATATCTTTCCAAAGGCTATGTCCCCGACGACGGACAAAATACGGCGGGCTCGTTGACGCTTGAATATGAAAATGCTGACTTCTCAATCGCGCAGTTTGCCAGGTCGCTCGGCGATGCGGAGATTGCCAATCGCTATATGGTTCGTGCAGGCCTGTGGACCAAGCTGTTTGATCGGGACACAAAATACATTCGTGCCCGCGGCTTGAACGGCAAGTTTCTGCCAAACTTCAAGCCGGAGCAGTGGGATGGTTTCATGGAGGGCAACGCGGCGCAGTATACCTGGATGATTCCTTACGATCTGAACGGCCTGATTGCGGCAATGGGCGGCGCCGAAGCCGCGAACGCGCGCCTGGACGATTACTTCAGCCAGCACGGTACCTGGAATGGCGGCCCATACTTTTTTATTGCGAATGAACCCAGCTTTGGCGATCCATGGATTTATAACTGGACCGGTCACCCGTGGCGCGCACAGGAAGTAGTGCGCAAGACGCTGACAGACATGTTTCCAGCGGCGCCAGGCGGCGAGCCGGGAAACGACGACCTGGGCGCAACCTCATCGTGGGTGGTGTTTGCCGATCTTGGCCTGTATCCGGAAATATCGTCCGTCGGAGGTTTTACGGTGAACAGCCCCAGCTTTCCGAAAGCGACGCTGAAGCTAGGCGATCACGTTGTGGAGATTGATGCGCCGGGAGCGCCTGATCGGCTGTACGTTAAGAGTTTGTCGATGGATGAGAAGTCAATCTCCAACTGGTGGATCGATTGGAGCCTTTTGAAGCAGGCGCGCAAGGTGGAGTTTACTCTTGCGCCCGAACGCAACATGAACCCCGGCAATGCCCCGCCGTCGTTCAGTGCCGCAGGGGAAAGTGGTTCTGTTCACTGAGCGGGCAAGACTGCCTCCTCGATTTTAGGTCAGGGGTTGCAATCGGCCGCACCACATGCATTCGATATGCTGCATTCGATATGCGCCCCTGCTCCGCTGCAGCCTTCAACCTTAGGAGAGAAAGTGCCGGGTGTTAAGAAGATGGTGGGTTGGTTAAATCGTGGAGGAATGCGAAGCGCGAAATTCGCGGCCATGGCTGGCTGTTGCGCACTTTGCTGCATGGCCTTGGCTACCACCACGCTTCCGCCCACGATCGTCTCCAACTCCAGCATCCATATCTATCTGCGCGACGATCCGAACGGTCCGCGGCTCGAGTGGATCGAGGGCGCGAAGATCGCCGGCGCAGCGGATCATCCATGGAGCAACTCTGCGGACGAACCGCTGCCCCCAAGTGTTGTAGTCAAGGGCGCCACGATCCCTCTGAGATGGCAGCTCAAATCGGAACTCGGCCACGCAGACCCGCACTATGTTGTGTTTGTCTACGAGTCCGATCAGCCTCATCTGCGTCTGCGCTGGCAGTGGCAAGCACGCGCGGACTTTGGTCCCGTCGAACATCGCATCACCATCCAGAATCTCAGCGGGGAGCAGGTCTGGCTGCCCATGGTCGACTCGCTGGGATTGGACTTTCGGACAGCGCCGGCACGTGCGCTGCGCAACTTCTATGTCGAGAAAGGCGCGGATACTCCTTCAGCCGAGGGAACGCACCAGGATTCGGTCGTCGAAGGCTACAACTGGACGGGCAGGTCGACCACATACGCGCATCCCGCGCCCGGTGAAAAACGGGAAATCATTCCTGCCGAGATCGTCTATCGCGCGGAAGGTCGGCAAAGCGGATGGTACGCGGGGATCGAGTTCAGCGGCAGAACGCGGATTTCGCTGGAGCGGAATGGCGACAGCCTGAAGAGCGTGTTCGGACTTGACCCGGAGCCTGGTCCGTTTAAAACCCGGCTGGAGCCGGGCGAGACGTTTGAAACGCCGACGGTGTTTCTAGGCGCTTTTAACGGTGGCCCGGATGGAGCGGGGAATCAGCTGCGCCCGTGGGTACGTGCCGTGCTCGGCAATCCCCTCACGTGGAAGGACACCCAGTATCCGCTGATGGTCAACAACAGCTGGGGCAGCGGGATGCAGGTGGACGAGAAACTGGCGCTCAAGATGATTGGCGAGTCGAAGGAACTCGGCCTGGAGATGTTCCACCTGGATGCGGGCTGGTTTCGCGGTGTTGGAGACTGGTACCCCGATCCCGGGAAGTTCCCCCACGGCCTCGCATTTATCGCTGACGCTGCCCATCGCCAGGGGCTCCGTTTCGGAATCTGGACTGACTGGACGCAGGCCGGGTTGGATACACAGCCCGGTGCTCTCAACGTCCGCGATCCCAAAGTGCGCGACTGGATGTTGACCGATCTCCCGCCGGATTGGAAACCTGAAGAGTTCAAAGGGCAGACCATCGACATCGGCGTTCCCGCCGCGCACGACTACGCCGCCAAAGAGGTGAATCGCATCGTCACCGGCTATCACCTCGACATGTTGGAACACGATGGCTACCTCGTGGCCCAGGGCTGCATCCGCGGCGACCATCCCCACGCCCCGCCCAACCGCAGCACCATGCGGATTACGCACGATAGCGGATTCGATTTTGTCACCGCATCCAATTCCACCGACGTCAGCTATCACGCCGTACGCGCCTACTACGATATCTACGAGAAAGCGCGCAACGATCATCCGGGGCTGCTGTTTGAAATCTGCAATGACGGCGGACGGATGGTGGATTTTGGCTCCGCTGCACACGGCGATTACTTCTCCATCACCGATTCTTACGACCCGCTCTCCAACCGTCGCGCCTTCTATGACGCTAGCCACCTGCTGCCTGCGGCAATGCTGGAGAGCTATGTGGAGAAGTGGCCTGTGCCGAAGCTGGAGAATTTTCTCTACATGCTGCGCAGCGGAATGATGGGCTGGGAGACGATCATGACCGACACAACTGCCTGGACCGCGGAGCAGCATAATGCCGCGCGAAAGGCTTTTGCGTTGTATAAAAGCCAGCTTCGCCCGCTGATTCGCGACGCGCGGCTTTATCACATATCCGATCGGCCCGACGGTGTGCACTGGGATGGCATGGAATATTGGGACCCGGCGCGGGGCAAGGGCGTGGTCTTTGCCTTTCGCGGCAGCGATTTGGATGAGTCGGAGCACAAGTTTGTGCTGGCCGGACTGGAGGAGGGCAAAAGTTACCACCTCCATTTTGAAGATGGCAGCGCGCCGGACCGTGTGGCTACGGGCAGCGAACTCATGCACTCAGGATTGACCATAGGGCTGCACGATCCGTTGAGCTCAGAGCTTGTGTTTCTGGATTGAAAGCAAGAGAAGAGATAAGGAGATAGCCGAATGGATCAGGAACGGCCCGGCATGGATGGTGAATTTGCGGGACTGATTGCGGTTGTCACGGGGGCTGCCCGGGGCATCGGGCGGGCGATCGCGGAGGAGTTGCATGGCCGCGGCGCAGAATTGGTGCTTGTGGATTGTAATGGGGAAGGGATGGCCGTAACGGCGGAGGCCATGCGCGCGCCCGGCCGGCCCAGGGTTCATTGTGTTGTTGCTGACCTGGAGGACCCAGCAGCCATTCAGGAACTCGGTACTCGAATCTCGGCATTGACCACTACGGTAGATGTGCTGGTAAACAATGCCGGCATCGAATACGACATTCCTTTTTCCAAATTGACCGCGGCGATTTTCGATCGGGTGATTGCGATCAATTTGCGCGCTCCACTGCTGCTGATTCAGGCGCTGGAGCCGTTCTTCTCGCCGGGCGGAGGAGCGATCGTCAATATCAGCTCGATCCACGCCAGCCACGCGTTCGCGAACGCCATTCCCTATGCCTGCTCGAAGGCAGGTCTCGTTTCGCAAACGCGGAATCTGGCTCTCGAACTGTCCGGCCGGGGCATTCGCGTGAACGCGGTCTGCCCGGGGTATATCGACACGCCAATGTGGGATGAGTGGCTTCGAACCGCGCCCGATCCCGCGGCCCTGGCCCAACAGACCGCGGGCCTGCACCCACTGGGCAGACGCGGTGTACCAGCGGATGTTGCAGAAGCCGTGGCATTTCTTGCCAGCCCGCGGGCTGCCTGGGTAACCGGCACTCAACTTGTGATCGATGGCGGACTCACGATTCGGGCCCATCCATGATCGGGCATGCGGTCCTGGCGGTCGACTGCGGCATGCGCGCAATAAAACGATAGTTTATGCCGGATTATCGATGGTCAAGTCGGAGTTCCAAAGCTTAAGATGGCTGCACTGCCACCACCCCCCAAGCCTGGAGTCGATTTGAAATGAAGACGCCGAAGGTAGACCTCAGTGAAACCCTCAAGCAGGAATTCAAAAAAGATCTGGAGTTGTTCGAGTATTTCCTCGTGCTTCTCAACGATTCGAGCCCTATCCGCAATGTTGAGCTGATGTGGGCCGACGACCTGGAGCTATTCGATCCAAGCCAGGGTCCACGGGTGAATACCGGTGATGCGCTGGTGCAGTTGCAACTGGTGAGCGCGGATGGACCGGCACGGAGTTCGCCCAGCCCGAGCACCCATTTCTGCGACCTGGTGCACGGCTTTGGCGCGCACGAAGAGTCAACCTGCGCGCGCAGTGACAAACCGGCGAAGGAGCGGTGCCGTGCGACCGGCAAGGGCCAGATTTACCCCTGCCACGTTGGCCTCACCGATATTGCAGTGCCCGTGATTTGCGAAGAGCGCTATCTCGGGACGCTCTTCAGCGGCCAGGTGCTGGCTGTTCCACCTACGGCGCAGGGCTTTGAGTATGTGAAGGAGGCATTGCAGGGGCAGCCCCATATTGATATGGCGCGCCTTGAAGACGCTTATTACCGCGTGCCCGTGGTGACCACTGCCCAACTTGCGGAAATGCAACGCATGATGGAGGTATTCGCGCGTTATTTGGCCAATGCCTGGAAACGGCTGGAGATCATGAGCGGATTCCAGCGGATGCGAGAGCGGGAACTGGCGCTGGACAGGCGAGAACTGGTTGAGTTGCTGCTGTCTGGCCAGGGAGCCAACGGAGCGGTGGGGGGTCTGGAACAGTTGGGGACGCTGGCGCGGAGCGTGGGGTTGCAGCGCTATCCTGACCGGGTGCTGGTGCTGAGGCTGCAGGCGGCCACCGAAGAAGCGCCTGATCAGCAGGCGCTCGACCCGCACACGCCAATCGCCCCGAGACGGAGCAGCGATTTTGGTTTACCGAAGCCGATTAGCGGAAATATGGCTTTGATACGCGTGGCGCATCTGATCGAAGACAAATGCCAATCCTGGCCAAACACATTGGCCGCGGTGGTTGCGCCTGGCGAGATCTGCATCTTTACCGCCCAGAAGTCACGCACGCCGGGCAACGAGCGGATGCTGCTTGAGGAGATGGCGCAGACCCTGCTGCGAATCGCCCGGTCGCAGGGCTTTCCGCTGGCGCGGGTGGGCATCAGTAGTTATCACCAGCATGCTGAGGAGTTGCTGCGCGCCTATCACGAGGCGGGGTCGGCCCTCGAATCGGGACACTCCACCGTGAACTGCTTTGAAAAGCTGCCCGAGCCGGACAGGCAACCGGCTAACGCGCTGGCGCGTGTGTTGAAGGCCCTGCAGTTCGCCGATTCCACGGCAATTGCCGGATCATTGCGTGAGTTTTTGGCGGCTGCGGCTCCGGCTGCGGCTACCGCGTCACAACTGCTACAGGCTCGGGGGCTGCTCAGCTGGGCCTGCGAGCACCTGGCGCGGGAGTTGGCCACCACGGGAATCAGCACCGCGCTGGTGAACGCTGCCAAGGAGCACGCCGTTCAGATCATCGTCGGGTCGCCAAGCTCATTTGCCATGGCGGAGGCTTTCCGCAGCTATGTCGACGAGTTGCGCCTGCAGCTGGTGCAGATGTTCTCGCAGCGCGAGGAAAGAATTGTGATCGAGACGCACAGGCTGGTGCGGGAACTGGGACCCGAAAAAGTGACCATCCAGGATCTGGCGAGAGATTTGAAGCTCTCGGCCGGGCATCTCGGCCGAGTTTATAGCCGCACCACGGGGCACACGCTTGAAGAGTACCTGATCCGGCAGCGCCTGGAGATGGGCAAGCGGCTATTGCTTGATCCACGTCTGCATGTTGCCGAGGTGGCCGACCGCTGCGGCTTCTGTAACCCGGCGTATTTCGCCTCGGTATTCAAAAAATACATGCACTGCACGCCGCGAGCCTATGCCAGCCAACCGCAAAGGAGAGACGCGATGGAAGCCGAATTGAGCCGGGCCTGATAGACGCTTTTCATGCCCAATTTCGAGGTGCAGGAATAGGCGCACTCGTATATACCGCTCCGAACCAAGTTACGCTGGAGGACCGGCCTCAAAAAGTGCTTCTGCGAGTGGACTGACTTTTATTGCCCGAAACGATAGCGCTCGATGGTTTCGGGATTGAGCGTGACTCCCAGGCCGGGGGCCTGCGGTACGCGCACGCCCCCGTCTTCTTCCACGGGGAAGTGCTCATTGGTCGTATGCCAGCGCAGCGGCGAATGGCTTAGCGAGAACTCCAGGGGCTCCTCCACTGGCTGCGCCGCCAGGAAGTGCAGGTTGGCCGCGATCTCGATATTGGTTTTGTATCCATGCGTGATAACGCGCTTATTGCGGGCATAGGCAGCCGCGGCCACCTTCAGAATGCCGGTGAAGCCGCCCACCTGCGAGATATCGGGCTGGCAGATACTGGCGCCGCCGTGATCCATCATTTCCACGAACTCGCGAACATGAGTCAAGCCAAGGTCGCCGACCCCGAGGGGTACGCCATGGCGGCTCATTTCCAGATGTCCCTCCACATCGTCGAGCGGCAGCGGCGCTTCGAGAAACCAGATGCCGACATCGCGGTAGATTGGGAAAAGCCGCAAACCCACTTCCGCGGTTCGGTAGCTGAGTGCAGCGTCGACAATCAGGAGCGCCTGGTCGCCGGCCTGCTGGCGGGCAGCGGAAAGCAGCCGGCCGGTTTGCGCAATATCGTCCAGCCACCAGGGGTCAGCGGCGAACTTGAAGTTGCGAAGGTTGCGCGCCTGCCCATCGCCCACCTGTCTGCGAACTTCTTCCGGTGTCTTCGCCATCGGGTAGATCGTTCCATAGGCAGGCAGGCGGTCGCGCTTAGCTCCGCCGATCAGCGCGTGGATGGGTTTGCCTTCGATCTTGCCGCGCAAATCCCACAGGGCCAGGTCGAGTCCTCCAATGGCGTGCATGGTCAGGCCGCGCCGTCCCAGATAGTCAGTGGATTCGAACATCTGCTGCCACAGCGCGACCGGGTCCGACGGGTCAGCGCCTGCGAGCACAGCAGAAAGCGCGCGCGCGTGGTTATGGGCCGAGGGGCCGCGTACAATGGCCTGGATAGCCGGCGCCATGGACTCGGTTTCGCCGATCCCCGACATCCCGGAGTCGGTGTGGACGACAAGAACGCAATCATCGTACGACCCGTCGAACAGCTCGATCAGCGGGTCTTCTGCGCGCAAATGGATGGCTTCAATGGCGGTGATCTTCATTGAGGATTTCCTGCCTGACGGGAAATCATAAAACGCTTGCGCGGGCGGTTGGAAGGCGCGCGCCGCCAAAGCGAAAGAATCAACCGCAAAACAGGAGTGGAAACCCAAGGTGGCCATTGCTTGCGAAGCTATGGGGTGGATATCCTCGGCGAAGCCTCGATTGAGGAGATCCCAATGAAGCAAGAAGCGCGACCGCCGCGCGTGCCACTGTGGCTGTTCTGGTCGCTGGTGACCATCGTGATGTGGGGAACGTGGGGCCTGGTCTCAAAGATTGCCTCCGACGAAGTGGATGCCTACATGAACCAGCTGCTCTTCACGGTGGGAATCGCGCCACTGCTGGTATTTGCCGGGTGGAAGGTGAGCCGGGCCGGCAAGAAGGGCGCTACGGGCGAAAAGCCCGGCATGCGCAGCCGCGGTGTGTTCTGGGCATTCCTTACCGGAATTTTGGGTGGCGTGGGAAACATGGCCTACTTTGAGGCTATGGTCAAGGGCGGCAAAGCATCCGTGGTCACACCGGTGACGGCGCTCTTCCCCATGGTCACGGTGCTGTTGGCGCTGCTGTTTCTGAAGGAGCGGCTGGGCCGGCTGCAATGGATTGGGTTGGGGCTGGCGTTCGTAGCTATTTATCTGCTGAACGCTTGAACGGAGGGACTGGGCACATGGGAACAATGGTCTGGCTTGGATTCGCGGTGGTTGCGCTGGTTCTCTGGGGCGTCACCGGGGTCACACAGAAGCTCTCTACAAACCTGATCTCCAGCGAGCGCTCGTTTCTTTGGTTCTGCTACGCCATGGTGGCATTGTCCGCAGCGGTGATGGTGGTAGCGCGTCCCCATTGGGGATTGGGAATCCCGGCGGTGGTGTGCTCGATAGCTGGAGGAGCTTTGAATGGCCTCGGGGCCTGGACCAGCTTCAGGGCGCTGGAGTCCGGGGGCAAAGCCTCAATCGTCATTTCGCTCATCTCGCTGTTTCCGCTGTTGACCGTGATCCTGGCGGTCGCACTGCTGCATGAACGGCTGACATGGATGCAGGCGGCAGGCGCAGTGGTGGCGATTTTAGCTGCGATTCTTCTGTCATTGGAACCCGCACCAGTTCAAGCCTAGAAAGAAACAAAACAGTAAGTTCAACAAAACAAAAGATGAGTAACGCAGGCTCCCGGACGCGTTGAGGGAATGAGATCCCAGGTCCCCAAGTGCGAGGGACCTGGGG
>Ga0182012_10000678_pt1 | contig 37390 bp, 29 predicted proteins | sample 612S2SmetaG_FD_120486 | JGI IMG/M metagenome (GOLD analysis project Ga0182012, IMG submission 120486) | Permafrost microbial communities from Stordalen Mire, Sweden - 612S2S metaG | ecosystem: Environmental > Terrestrial > Soil > Wetlands > Permafrost | place: Sweden: Stordalen | collected...
CGAATGGCTTGCGGATTAACAATCCGCGATACAGCCGACTGCCAGTCGGCGCTACTTAAGCTCACCGGCACCAGCAGGTTCGCTGGCTCATAACACCGACTTTCAATTGGGTGGGGTTTGCGTCCGGGGTCGGGAGTGCTTACGCCTTCGCTCAGGCTACGGCGCGACAAGCCGGGATTTGGACTGCATGCCCGCGAGGTTCACCCGAAAGGTGGCGAGGATGCATTTTGCACTTTGAACTGGGGACGGCGGGCTTTAAGCTGACGGCATGGCTGCCACTGAGATTGATGTCAAATATGTCGCGCATTTGGCGCGCATCGGGCTGACGCCGGATGAGGAAGTGAATATGTCCGCCCATTTGGCGGGCATTCTGGGCTATATCGAGAAGCTGAAGGAGCTGGACGTGACGGGCGTAGAGCCGACGGCGCATGCGGTGCCGATGGTGAATGTGCTGCGCGCGGATGTGGTGCGCCCTTCCCTGCCCCATGAGGCGGCGATGGCCAATGCCCCGGCCCAGGCGAACGGGTTGTTTCTGGTGCCCAAAATCGTTGAATAATCCCGCCATGCTCAACGAATTAACGATTGCCGAGCTGACGGCCCGGCTCGCGCGCCGCGAGATTTCGGCGCGGGAACTGACGCAGGCCTGCCTGGACCGGATTGACCGGGTGGACGGGACGATTCACGCCTTTATCAGTCATAATTCCGCGGACGCGCTGGCGCAGGCGGACGCGGCGGACCGCGAACTGGCGGCGGGGGTGACGCTGGCGCAGAAGCCGTTGCTGGGGATTCCGATCGCGATCAAGGATGTGCTGGCGGTGAAGGGGCATCCGCTGAATTGCGGGTCCAAGATTCTGGGCAAGTTCATTTCGCCATACGACGCGACGGTGATTGAGAAGTTGAAGGCGGCGGGGGCGGTGGTGTTCGGGCGGTTGAACATGGATGAGTTTGCGATGGGCAGTTCGACGGAGACGTCGGCGTTTGGCATCACGCGCAATCCGTGGGATCCGACGCGGATTCCGGGGGGGTCCTCGGGCGGGTCGGCGGCGGCGGTGGCGGCGGCGGAGGCGATTGCCACGCTGGGCACGGACACGGGGGGTTCCATCCGGCAGCCGGCGGCGTTGTGCGGTTGCGTGGGGCTGAAGCCGACGTACGGGCGGGTGTCGCGGTACGGGCTGACGGCGTTTGCGTCGTCGCTGGACCAGGTGGGGCCGTTTACGAAGACGATTGCGGATGCGGCGCGGGTGCTGGGGGTGATCAGCGGGCAGGATCCGAAGGATTCGACGAGTGTGGCGGTACCGGTGCCGGATTATGTGGCGGCGCTGGATGGGAAGATTCGCGGGCTGAAGCTGGGTTTGCCGAAGGAGTATTTGATTGGGGGGCTGGACCCGGAGGTGAAGGCGGCGGTGGACGCGGCGGTGAGGCAATTCACGGCGCTGGGCGCGGAGATTGTGGATATTTCGCTGCCGCACACGGATTACGCGGTGGCCACTTATTATATTGTGGCGACGGCGGAGGCGTCGGCGAATCTGGCGCGGTTTGACGGGATCCGTTACGGGCAGCGGGTGGACGGGGCGGACCCGCTGGAGCTGTACTGTCGCACGCGCGGGGCGGGCTTTGGCGCGGAGGTGAAGCGGCGGATTATTCTGGGCACTTATGTGCTGAGCAGCGGGTATTACGACGCGTATTATTTGCGCGCCCAAAAGGTTCGCACGCTGATTCGCAATGATTTTCTGGCGGCCTTCAAGCAGGTGGATGCCATCATCACGCCGACGACGCCGACGGCGGCGTTTAAGATTGGGGAGAAGTCGGGTGATCCGTTGCAGATGTATTTGTCGGACATTTTCACCATTTCGTGCAATCTGGCGGGGATCAGCGGGATCAGCCTGCCGTGCGGGTTCACGGCGTCACCGAAACTGCCGATTGGGTTGCAATTGCTGGGGCAGCCGTTTGGCGAGGCGACGCTGTTGAAGCTGGCGCAGGCTTATGAGCAAAGCACGCCGTGGCATCGGGAGAGGCCCAACTTATATTTATAACATGGAATACGAAGCAGTCATCGGCCTGGAAACGCACGTCCAGCTTAATACGAAATCGAAGATGTGGTGCGGCTGCGCCAATGCCTATGGCGCGGCGCCGAACACGCAGGTGTGTCCGGTTTGCCTGGGGTTGCCGGGCGTGCTGCCGGTGCCCAACGAGGAGGCGCTGCGCAAAACGATCCTGACGGGGTATCTGCTGAATTGCGAGATTCCGCGGTTTGCGAAGTTTGACCGGAAGAATTATTTTTACCCGGACGCGCCGAAGAATTACCAGCTCACGCAGTATGACAAGCCTTCCACGGCGAATGGATTCGTGGAATTTGAATTCCAGGGCGGTCTGGCACGCGTACGGATCACCCGGGCGCACCTGGAGGAGGATGTGGGCAAGAGCTTTCACTTTGACCGCAACAGTGGCGTGGATTTTAATCGCGCGGGCGTGCCGCTCATGGAAATTGTGTCCGAGCCGGACATCACCAGCGCGGACATGGCGTATGACTATCTCAACGCGCTCAAGGACATTCTGCTCTATGGCGGCGTGAGTGATTGCGACATGGAAAAGGGCATGGTTCGCTGCGATGTGAACGTGTCGGTGCGGCCGGTGGGCACGAAGGAATTGGGCGCGAAGATCGAGATCAAGAACATGAACAGCTTTTCGGGCGTGCGCCGGGCGCTGGAATATGAAATCCCCCGGCAGATTGCGGTGGTCAAGCAGGGGGGCAAGCTGATCCAGTCCACGCGCCGCTGGGACGATGCCACGGGTATCACGGAGGAAATGCGCACGAAGGAGCACGCGCATGATTACCGTTATTTTCCCGAGCCGGACATGATGCCGCTGGCGCCCACGGACGAGTGGCTGGCGGAGGTGCGCACGCTGGTGGTGGAATTGCCGCTGGCGCGGAAACAGCGGTTTATCCGGGAATACGTCCTACCCGCCGCCGACGCGGAAACGTTTAAGAACGATGTGGCGCTGGGCAACTATTTTGAGCCGCTGGCGAAGAAATCCGCCAGCCCCAAGGCCGTGGCCAATTGGGTGATCAACAACTTGCGCGCGAAGCTGACCGAGACCAACGAGCGCGAAAAAGCGGAGCAACTCGCCCTGGGCATTGAAGCGACTGATCTGCAACTGACGACGCTGGCGGACTTGAAATTCCCGCCGGACGCGCTGCTGGAACTGGTCGCCCTGGTGGAGGCCAAAACGATTAGCAATGCGGCGGCGCAGCAGGTGTTTACCGAGATGTTTGCCACGGGCAAGGCGCCGGCGGCCATTGTGCAGGAAAAAGGGCTGGCGCAGGTCAGCGACACGGGGGCCATTGAAAAACTGTGCGACGAAGCCATCGCCGCCAGTCCGGGGCCGGTGGCGGATTATCGCGCGGGCAAGGTGGCGGCGCTGAATGCGCTCAAGGGTTACGTGATGAAATTATCCAAGGGCAAAGCCAACCCGGCGCTGGCGGGGGAGATTTTGGAGCGGAAGTTGAAGGGGTGAGGGTTGGCCGCGAAGGAACGCAGAGTTTACAAAGAAGTGAGGCGGGATTCATCCAGCGTCCCTTGCGGGACATATTGATTTCTAATGGCCGGAGACCAACCACAATGTGGCTGGCTAATTTCCGGAGTCCCTACGGGACGAAAAGCCGTGATCGCCAATCGCCAATCCAAGGGGGATTTCCATTATAAACGTCGAGGAATACTGGGGCCTAGCACCGGGCTTTCACAGGCTGGGCTTTCAGCCTTAAAATAGTGGATTAAAAACGGTATTGGAGGCTGGTGTAGATGACTTGGGCGTTGAAGTTGTAGGCGCCGGCGGAGGCGTAATCGTCGTAGTGGGTGAAGGCGTATTTCAGGTTCCAGCGCAGATGCTTGGTAATGCGGCGGCTGAGGGTGGCGGTGGCGCTGTGCTGCTCGGCATCGGTGCCGAGGGGCAGGCCGTTGACCAAGCCGTCCTGGCCATCGTTGGCGCGGTAATAGTAGTAGCCGAGATTGAGGTCAGTCTTGTCATCGAGGACGAGACCGGCGTTGGCGTTGATGGTCCAGTAATTATTCTGGGAATTAAGGATGGATTCCGTAAGGCCGGCCACGGAGCCGTCGGAGGCGGGGGTTTTCGTCTCACTGAGGACGTAGTTGGCCCCGGCTTGCAGGCACAGCCAGCTCAGGGGGGTCCAACTGATGTTCTGCCCGAAAATGTGGCTGTTCATCCGGGAGGACTGCACCTCGCCGAGGCCGGTCGCGGCGTCCGGGCTGGTGTCAATAGTGGAAAGCTGGTATTCGTAGCGGGAGACGAGGGTGACGCTGGTGAAGGGATGCACGGTCAGGCGGGCGCTGCCATCCCAGGTTTGGAAGCCCTGATAGACCAGGAAGCCGGGGTAGAGTGAGGAATAGGCCCCGGCATTGTTCGGGGTATTGTCGTACGTGTTGTCGTAATTGTAGCGGTTGTCCTTAAAATAGCCGCCGACATCCACGGCCACCTTCCGGGTGGGGTACCAGCGGGCGGTGAGGGCGTATTTCTGGAAGAAGCGCTTGTCGTTGGTGCTGAATTGCACGGGCTGCGGTCCCTGGCCATCGGGCGCGCCGGGCAGAAGGGCGGTGATGCCGCCATTTTCATTCAGGCTCCCCTGCCCTTCGGTCCAGTCGGCGGTGGCGATGTAGAGCCAGTTGGTGACGCCCGAGTAGCGGGCCTCGAGGCGCTCGCGCACGTCAATAGAGTCGTAGCCGCTGTTGTTGTTAAACTCCTGGCCATCGGCGGGCAGAAAGCTGCCGCCGGCGAGTTGCCCGGTGGCCAGTTCGGTGGAGTTGGCGTTCCAATCCTCTTTTTGCACCCGCAGGGAGGGCGCGATGGTGAAGTTGTTGTTCTTGGTCGGGAGCGACAGGAGGTTGACGTTGACGATGTACTCGTTCTGGTGCGCGCCGCCGTTCAAATTGTAGTACCCGTAATAGTTGGCGGGATAGGCGGGGGAATAGATGACATCAAAGTCATCCCCGTAAATGCGGCTGCCGGAGAAGGTGTCGTCCAGGTTCTCGAACATGAAGCCGGTGGAAAGAAACAGGTTCTCCTTGAGCCAGGTTTCGGTGAAGGCATGGACACTTTCCATGTCGTAGGAGGTGCCCTCCTGGTCAGTGATTTTCTGGTTTTGCGAGGGATTGACCAGGGAGGGATAAGAGGTGAGCAGATCGGTGTTGTTGATCTGGCCCACCTCGTAGCGGACGCCGACACCGACCTCGGTTTTTTTGATTTGCTTGGACACGTCCAGTTGGAAAGTGTCGGACTTGTCATTGATGGCCTCGATGGAGGGGTTCAGGCGAAGCGTCGAGGCCGTGGGCGTGGCGGGCAGTCCCCAGATGGTCGAACCTTCCTCGCCATCGCGGTAGGTGTGGGTGTATTTGAACGAGACTTTGGGTTTGCCCTCTTTATTATAAACGGCCTCAAGGGTGATGGTCCCGCGATCCAGTGCCAGGGCGTTGCCCGAATTGGGAAAGGCGATGCCATCCACGGGCGAGTAACCGCCATTGCCAGAATCGTACACGCGGAAATTCTCGTAGCTGAACCGGATGAAACCGAGGTCGTCGTTTTGAACCCCGATGCCAAAGCGGTAATCATGGTTCTCAGGAATATACCGGCCATCCACGCTCAGGGTGGTTTTCTTGGCGATCTCGGTCTCGACATGCGCATCCTCAATGCCGCCAAATCCGCCGGAATTGAGACCGGTGCCTGATTGGGCCTGGGCGCGGTTGCCGGTGCTGAAGACGTCGCCGCCGCCGAACTCAACCCAATTTTTATAGCTGTCCGCGCCGCCCTCATATTGTTGGGCGGGGGTGAGCGGATCCACTTTGGGGACGCTGTTGGTACTGTCGGCCCCTTGGGCGGCGGTGCCGGCGGCCAGGAGAGTGAGGCCAACCCAATACCGGCCGAGCCGGGCCTGCCGGCGCAGGGCCGCCAGGTGTTGCAATTTGCGAGATGGTTTTTTCATCGGCATCGTTGGGTTGATTAAAATCTCAAGGTGGGACTCACGCGAGAGCCATGGACGGCCTCGTGGCAACCGGCGCTCCAGCAGGCGCCCTGGCTCAATCGCGTGGTATGGTCAACCCCGCCAATTAAGATGCCAGCCCCGCCGGGAGCGGGTTGCTGGAAGTGGCATTTGAGACACAAATTGGAATTCCGCTCGACGAGCATTTTGGCGTTGATGCTGCCATGCGGCGAATGGCAGGTGGTGCAGCTCTCGCGCACGGCATCGTGCTCGAAAACGAACGGCCCTTGCTGGGAAGGATGGCATTGCAGACAATTGTCGTTCTGCGACATCAACTGCGTGCCGCCGCCGGCAAACGCGACACCCGAATGCGGCGGATGGCATTGGATGCAGGTGATTTTGCCCTCGGGCACGGGATGATGGTTGGGCAGGTTGAACTGGCCGCGCACATCCAGATGGCAGGAATAGCACACAGTTTCGATGGCACGGGCGGATTCCAGCGGCAGGCGCGCGCCGAGACCGGTGGTCATGGGCCGGCCAGCGGTGAAGCTGTAAGGCGGCTTGGTCTCGCCACCGGAGTCCTCGTGGATACTAGCCGGTCCGTGGCAGGATTCACAACCGTAGTCCTTCCCATTCTTGCCCTTGGCAATCAGCCGGGAATGGTCGGCCGTTTTGAAACTTTTGCAGAGTTCATCGTGGCATTGCTCGCACTCGGTGGAGCCAATGTAATGCGCCCCGGGAACATCCGGCAAAATCACCGCCTGCCGGGTGGTGCCGCAGGAAATCACGGCCAACAGCAGCAAGCCCGCGCCCGCCGCCAGGGCCAGGTGGCGCAGCCAACGATGGCCGGGCCACCACAGTTTGATCGCAGTCAGAATTCTCATACAAAAAATGGGGTGCTTCGTCTTCGTTCGCCCGCTTCAACCGTCAGGGACCGGATAATTCAAGAGCCGCGTTGAGCAGCGTGATGGCATAAAACGGATTATGCGCGCCCAGGCTGCCGTCGTTCAAAAACAGGTAGAGATTAAAACGGGCCTGCTTGATGCCATCGGGGATCAGGACCTGGCCGGCGGCATTGGGGCCGGTGAAATTGACCGGGGCGGTCACGCTCCAGCCGGTTACCGCGCCATAGGCGTTGGTCTGCCAGGTGAGTCCGCCGGGGGTGGTGTATTCCCAAGCCACCACACCGTTGCCGACGAGCGCGGGCGGCGCCTGCGTGGCGGCCCAGCGGTTCAAGACGGTGATCACGGAGGACACCTGGTTGGAGAGATAGGGCGTCAGGAAAGCCTGGGCGGCCTGGCCATCATGACAGTTCAAACAAACATTGTAATTCACCGCGAGCGTGTGATTGTGGGCGCCCGGGGTGACGGAAGGCTCGGCGGCCATGTGACAATCGGAGCATTGGTTGGTCAGGTAAAAACCGCCGGTGGGGAGACCGCTGTGCGCGCCGGGATTGAATGTACCGTATCCCGGCGGCAAGGCACCGACGGAACCCATGAGCAGGTTGTATTGCACGGAGTGATGCGGGGCGCGCGAGTCGGTCCAGGCCGCGCCGCGATCATTATGACATTGGGCGCAGAGATTGATGTTGGTGCTGGCATTGTACTTGTTGGTAAAGGCTCCCAGGCTGGCGGTGTCCGAGCTCAACAAATGGAAATCGTTGGTGGACGAGAGCGGATTGCGCAATTGAAAGGGGCTGGCGGAATTCGTGGCGTGCGGGTCGTGGCAGACGACACAGGTGGTGGCGACATTGTAGTCATTCGTCAGGGTCAGGGCGGGATCGGAGCCGGTGAGCAGGGCCACGCGCGCGGAGCCGGAGTGGCAGGCGCCGCAATTATCAATGTTGGCGGGCGACGAAGCCATGACTTGCAAGGCTTCCGGCACCACGGTGGCGTGGGCGCTGGCGGACCATTCCTCATAGGTGGGGGGATTGGTGCAGGTGGTGTGGCTGGCGCTGTGGCAGCCGCCGCAGAGCGTGGCGGCCACTTCGATACGGGGGATAATCGCGGGATTGTCCGGGCTGGCGGCGTGATTCGCCGCCGGGCCGTGGCAGTTTTCGCACTGCACCCCGGCCAGCAGCGGGGTGGCTTTCACACTGACAAAGCCAGTGGGCAGGCCGTAACCAACGGTGTGACACGGCAGGCAGGTGGTGTTGGTCTGGCCGCCCAAAGCAGCGAAGGCCGGGCGGGTGAAGGCGCCGGCGTGGGCGGTGTTCGTTTCGTACTGGCAGACCGCGAGATGGCAGGCCAGGCACAGTTTGTCGCCGGCGTAATTGGGCGCGGGGCCGGAGACGCGGAAGAAGGCATTGCTGTATAATTTGGTTATGGTGACGTTGCCCGCGAGATTGGTGGCCGGGCCCAGGGCGATCCAGGGCGCCTTCAGACTGTTGCTTTTTTGGAAGACTTGATAGTAACCGGACGGGCCGCTCCAATTGACGCGCACACCGTTGGTGAGGCGGCTGACGCCCTCCATGACCGGGGCGCCGGGCATTCCGCCGGGCTGCGGGGTTTGGAGGTGTGGCACACCTTGGGACTCGGCGGACAGGACGAGTCCGGCCAGCCCCAAACCCAACAACACCAGCAGCCTAAGAAAATTAATCTTCATACCAGCCATGGGCTAAAATCGTGATCCATCAATAATTGCGCTTCACCGGTCACCCGTCCCGGCGACGGTCATGATGTTCAACAGGCTTAATGTACGCTGGCCCCATCCGCCGACCTCACCGGATTTTGTCTCTTGATAGACAGGAATTGCTAAACCGCATTTTGCCAGGTCCGGCGCAACTTCTACCATTGACAGCCCGGGGCAAAACCAGAGAATGGTCCGGCCACGATCATTAAAGTATGAAACTGACTGACTCCCCCCGACCGACCGCCAACAAAGGTTCCGCCATCCGCCCGCTGGTGCTGGCGGGTTCGTTTTTCGTTCTGGGAGCCGCAGTCACGGGATTTTGGCTGCATCGGCCGGCCCCGGCGGGCAATGCCGCCGACGCCGTGGAACTCTCGGCCGCGACACAGCACGTGCTGGCCGGACTAACCGTGCCGGTGACGATTCATTATTTTTCCCTGCTGCCGGCGGGCGGCACGGATGCCAGTCTGCCGGGGTATGCCACGCGAGTGGGGCGGTTGCTCGACGCCATGCAGGCGGCCAGTGGCGGCCGACTGAAGGTCACCACCATTGACAGCATCGCGGAAACGAATGAGGCCGCCGCCAGCGCGGCAGGGTTGCACGTATTTAACTTGGAGAAAGGGCAACCCGCTTATCTGGGCCTGGCGCTGGCCAGCGGACACCACCAGGAAATCTTTGACGAGCTCCAGCCCGAGTGGGAACCAGCGCTCGAATTTGACCTCGATCGCGCACTACAACGGGTGGCAGTACCGGAAGCCCCCGCGCCAGTGGCGCCTGAAGTGGCCAGGCCTGCGCCGGAAATCGTCGCTTCGGTCAACCGCCTCATCCCGGATGTGGCCAGCACTTCAGTGGAAACCGCCGACCAGATTTTTCACGGCGAATTCATGAAGGAACTCGGGGAGGCGGGGACGGAAATCGAAGCCCAAATGGCCGCCGCGCAGCAGCAGGTAACGCAGGCCCAAGCCAGCGGGTCCGCGACCGACCTGGAAGCGGCGCAAAAAAACCTCGCGAAGGTGCAGTCCGCGCAAGGCGAAAAAATCCGGCAGATTGCCGCCGAATTGAAAACCCGGATGGCGGTTTTTCAGGCGCTGAAAAGCGCGGCCGCAAAATAAAAAAACTCCCTTCCCGCGCGAACGGGAAGGGAGTGGTGATTTTAGTTGGCCAGTCAGCCGGTGATTACGGGGTGTGAACCACGCGGAAGAACCATTGCGCGTTGCCGCGCGTCGGGGTCACGTAACTGACGGAGCCACCGGTGCCGGGAATGTTGGTGCTGATGTTCTGCCAGCCCCCGGTGAGGGCGGTTACGCCCTGGATTTGGTAGGTGGTGCCGACTTGCGTGTTGAAGGCGATTTCCGCCGCGGTGTAGATCGCCACGGTGTTGGTCGCGCCATTGACAATATTATTGCCATTGAAGTAGATCGTGCCGGTGTTGGCACCGGTGACGGCGGTGGTGGTGAACGGATTCAAGCCCAGGGCGTACATCAACCAGTTCGGCTGACCGGCGGGGTTGTTGATGGCATTGGGACTGGCCGCCGAGTTGGTGGCGAAGTTCGGGCCGAAGTACTGCGCCAACCAGGCATCCGGCAGGCCGCCGGCGGTGGAAACCCCGGTCAGATTGGCGATGGAGGCCTTGAGCAGACCGACCGCGAAGGGTCCGTTATGCACGCCTTTGCTGCCGTCGCTGCTCACGAACTGGTAGTTATACGCAGCTTGCAGGAACTTGGCCGGCCAGTTGGTTTGCGTGGAGGGCGATTTGACCAGTCCATCTGCCACATAGTTATTGGCATTCGGCTTATATCCCGAAGGCGGCAACAGGGTGGAGAGCTGGTTCAGGAGAATCTGGACCTGGGTTTGAATGCCCTGACTGTAGCCGTAGCCCACATAATCCGGCACCAGAATGTCGAAGTTGGTGACGGTCCCGTGACATTGCTGGCAGACATAGGTGACGGCGACCACATTGGTCACGCCGTTGGTAATCGCATTATACGTCATCTTGGTGGTATGACCGCCGGCCAGGGTAAAGGCCGGATCCGTGGCGGCGATGGTTTGCATATGGCAGCCCACGCAGGTGTTGGTCACCACATTCGCATGCGGCGCGGTGGCAATGGTCTGACCATAGGTGACGCCGTTCACACCCTCAAGCATGTCGGCTTGCGGGCTGTCATGCGGGCCGAACGCAGAGCCGCCGTTCCAGGTGGACGCCAGCGCCGGATAATTCACGAGGCTATTCGTGACGGAACCATTGCGGCTGGTATGGCAGTTGAAGCAAAAACCACCGAGGCCGGCATTGGTAAACACCGCGCCATTGGAGAGCGCCACCACCGTGCTAGTGCGCAACTGGGCCGGATTGGAGGCGTCATGCGGATCATGGCAGGCCTGACAGGTAACCGGCACATAGGCATAATTGGTGGTGTAAGGGACGTTGGTGTTGAGATTGGCCACGTAATTGATGAAGCCAGGAGCGGTATGGCAGCGCACGCAGGCGATGCGGCTGGCGGAGCCGGAGGGAGTCCGGGTCATGTTGGCGTGCAGGGAATTGTTCCACTCGGCACTATAATAGTGCGTGTTCAAGTCATCATGACATTGCGAGCAGTCACCGGCGTCGTAGCTGACGGCGATGGCATTGGTGTTGGCCGGATACCCGCCGGTGAAGCGCACGTGCTCACTGCCGGGGCCGTGGCAGTTTTCGCACTGGATGTTGCTCAAATCCTGGAGGGTGGAGGGCATTCCGGTCCAGTTGGTGGCGGTCAACGTGGCCGGAAAGGTCCAGCCGACTTCTTTGGAGATGTCATAAAAGCCGCCGTCATTGGCCGCCAGGGAGTTGGTGTCAAAGCCGACCACATGGCATTCGATGCAACTGGAATTGTAGTGGCTGCTTTCCAACCCTTGAATGGCGAGGGTGAAAAACGAGGCGTGGGGAGTGTTGGTCCAGGTGGGATAGGTGCTGGCAATGCCGGGGAAATAGCCGCTGTGACAGGCGGCGCAGGCGGTGGCGCCCAGATACGTGGCCCCGGTGATGTTAATGTTCACATTGGTCGAACCACTGCCGGTCGCCCCCAAGCTGAGGTTCACAGTATAACTACCAACGACATCCGGCCGCAACATGGCCCGGCCGGCAATCCGATAAATCGCGGCGTCCGCTTGGTAGAAGATCGGGACATTCGTGGTCAGCGGGCTGGGAGCGATGAAGGCGGACGAGCCGGCGGGTTTGCTGACGAGCGTCCAGGTGACGTTGGTGATGCTGGCCGGATTCAGGGCAAGGTTGGCATAGGCCTCGAGATAGGCCGGTTCGCCAATGCCGACGGTGGTGAGACCGCCGGAAAACTGCCAGCGGGCGCCGTTGGTGTTGTAGGTGTTGATTTCCGTGTGCGTCAGGGGACGCAATAGGAGATAACCGGTCAGGGCTGTCGGAGCGGCCTGGACCGCCGGCATACTGCCGATCCATGTCAGCGCGGCCGCCGCAAGGCAGGCTGACATTTTCCAATATGGACTTAGTTGTTTCATATTCTGTTGAGTGGGTGGTTGACCATCTTATTAATTGTCAGGAATCGAGGTTTCGGCCCGCCGGGGCCACCCCGCCATTCCTGGCCGCTGGAGGGGAATATCAGGCGCTGCCTGGTGGGTGTGCTTGGTTGGGGGTTGACTACCGCCGCCATCAAACGATGGCTGGTGGTTCCATCGAAAAACCAAGCACGGCTGGCGCTGCTCGATTTGTTCGCTGAAAAGGGAAGGCCCGGGGCCGCGCCAGACCGCGACGTCACGCTCCCTTTGCCCCATGGCAGGGCGGGCGGACGACGGGGCGGGTTGAGCGGGCGCAGATTCATTTTAAATGGCGCAGATCTGGGCGCCGGCAAAATTCCAATCGGATTCCGGCGCGGGTTGGGGGCGAAACGTTTCTCGCGGGGCCGGAAACAGTTTACCCATTACGGCCGTGGCCTCGGCTTCGATAATGGACTGGCAATGGGTCAATTCTTGCGAACGGGATTTTACATTCTCGCGAACAATGGCCTCCAGATCGTCAATGTTGTAGAGATAAACGTTGGGCACGGACTGGACATCCGGATCAATATCGCGCGGCACGGCGATATCCACGAGCACCAGCGGACGACCGGCGCGGCGTTGCATGACGGTTTCCAAGTCGGCCCGGTTTAATATGGTTTGCGGGCAGCCAGTGGAACTGACCACGATGTCCGCCTCGGCCATGGTGTTGATGCAATCATCAAAACGGATCGCCCGGCCGCCAAATTCTGACGCCAGCGCTTCCGCGCGCTCATAGGAGCGGTTGGACACGAGCACGGACTTCGCGCCGCGTTTGGCCAGATGGCGAATGCAGGCCTCACCCATTTTGCCCGCGCCGATGATCATAACGGTTTGATTGGCCAGCCCGCCGCTGAAGATTTTCTCCGTCAATTCCACCGCGACACTGCCCACGGAGGTGGCACCGCGACCGACATTGGTGTGAGTGCGGACTTCTTTGCCCGTTTGGAGGGCTTTTTGAAAGAGGCGGTTCAAGACTTTGCCGGTCAGCCGTGCTTCCTGCGCCGCCTGGTAGGCTTGCTTCACCTGGCCGGTGATCTCCGTTTCGCCGAGGACCATGGAGTCCATGCCGCTGGCGACCGAAAACAAATGCCGGGCGGCCGCCTCGCCCTCGTGCACATATAAATAGGGTTCCACGCCCACCGGGCGGGCCGCGAGGTGATCGAACAACGGGGCGATGTTGCCATTCACTTTGGACGCCAGACCGTAGATTTCCACGCGATTGCAGGTGGAGAGCACGACGGTCTCCGCCAGGCCGCCGCTGACCTTGAGCCGGCAGCCGACGCAACGCAGTTTGGCGGGCGAAACCGCCAGTTGTTCGCGCAATGCCACCGGGGCGGTTTTATAGCTGATGCCAGCAACAAATAATTTCATGGGTTTGATCGGGGTTGAGGAGAGGGCGGCAGATGAGATTGCCGGGCGTGGTCGGACTATCGAATGCCGCGGGCAGAGGAACCCGCGCGGACAGGCTTTGTCCCTCGTTCATCATGGATCCAAATGGCCCGGCAAATTTCATAAGACAAATTTATCCACTCCCCAGATTCAAGCTCCCCCTTTCTTGCAAATTAGTGGGCAGGTTTTGTTCATTCAACTCGCTGGCCATGGGAAACAAGAAAGGGAGAGGTCCTGCAGGAATTTGGGAAGGGGAAACGGGATGGGCGGGTGGGAAAATCGCTCAGAAACACGGGCTGCGGGGGCGGTTTAGTGGTGATAATGCTTAGGGGGACCGAAGCAAGGGCGGGTTCGCAATTGACTTTCGGGCGCGAGGCTGGCTCATATGGATTTGCCCGGCCACCATCCAGGCAATTTAAAGCAGGCCATAAAATCATGCATTTCCGGGACTTAAATGAATCGCAAATTCTGGCCCTCGCCATCACGGCGGAGGAGCAGGACAGTCGCATCTACCGGGATTTTGCCGAATCCCTGCGCAAGGATTATCCGGCCACGGCGGAGCTGTTCATCACCATGGCGGGCGAGGAGGACGGTCACCGGCACCGGTTGATTGCCTTGTTCCAGCAACGCTTTGGCGAGCATATTCCGCTCATCCGGCGGCAGGACGTGAGCGGGTTCAATGTCCGCAAGCCCTCGTGGCTGGCGGGGTCGCTTGGACCCAAACGGGCGCGGGAGGAGGCGGCCATGATGGAGATTGAAGCGCGCCGTTTTTATGAGGCCGCCGCCAAACAGGCCACCGACGCCGGCGTCCGCCAGTTGCTTGGGGACCTGGCGCAGGAGGAGCAGCATCACGAAGCCATGGCTGAGAATTTTACCGAGGCGCAATCGGCCGCCGGGAAGCTGGCAGAGGAAGGGGAAGTGGCGAAGCGGTTGTTTGTGCTCCGGTTTGTGCAACCGGGGCTGGCCGGATTGATGGACGGCTCGGTCTCCACGCTGGCACCGCTGTTTGCCGCCGCTTTTGCCACGGGCAACACGCTGGATTCGTTTAAGGTCGGGCTCGCGGCATCAGTCGGGGCGGGCATTAGCATGGGGTTTGCTGAGGCGATGTCGGATGATGGCAAGCTGAGCGGGCGCGGGACGCCGTGGCTGCGCGGGCTGGTCTGCGGGCTGATGACGACCGTTGGCGGATTGGGGCACACGATGCCGTATTTGATTCATGATTTTCACCTGGCCACCACCATCGCGCTCTCGGTCGTGGCGGTGGAGTTGGGGGTGATCGCGTGGATTCGCAAACGGTACATGGACACGGCGCTGCTTTCGGCGGTCTTTCAGGTTGTAGTGGGCGGGGTGTTGGTATTCCTGGCGGGGTGGTTGATTGGGGCGGGATGAAGGAAAACTTCAAACTCCAAAGTTCAATATTCAGAGAAATTCCAGGCGCCAAGCCGTAATTATGCGAACTTGTTTCCGCACTATGGAAATAAAAGTTCAACCATAACTTCCTGTAAACTATGAGTAACAAAAAAGTGGCAGACGTGCTTGTTGACACGCTTGTGGCAGCGGGCGTAAAAAACATCTACGGACTGGCGGGTGACTCGCTCAATGGCATTACGGACTCGATTCGCATCCGGGAGACGATTAAATGGATTCCCGTCCGGCATGAGGAGACGGCGGCGTTTGCGGCGGGGGCGGAGGCGCATTTGACGGGCAAACTCGCGGTGTGCGCCGGCAGTTGCGGGCCGGGCAATTTGCACTTGATCAATGGTTTGTATGACTGCCATCGCAGCCGCGTGCCGGTGCTGGCGATTGCGGCGCAGATTCCGAGCCAGGAAATTGGCAGCAACTATTTTCAGGAGACGCGCCCGGAGAGTCTGTTTCGGGAGTGCAGTCACTATTGCGAATTCATCTCACAGCCGGAGCAGATGCCCCGAGTGCTGGAGATCGCGATTCAGACGGCCATTTCACGGCGCGGGGTCGCGGTGGTGGTGCTGCCGGGCAATGTGGGATTTCGTGAAGCGGTCCACCATCTGCCCCGACTGACGTTTCCCGAACCGCAGCCGATTATTCGTCCCTCGGAGGCGGAGATCCAGCAGTTGGCCGCATTATTGAACGAAGCGGGGAAGGTGACCATTCTGGGGGGTGCGGGGTGCGCGGGGGCGCATGGGGAATTGGTGGAACTGGCCGGCCTTTTGCAGGCGCCCATCGTTCATGCGCTGCGCGGGAAGGAATTCATCGAGTACGACAATCCTTATGACGTGGGCATGACCGGGTTGCTGGGCTTTTCCTCCGGGTATCACGCGATGATGAACTGTGACACACTGCTGATGCTGGGCACGGATTTTCCCTATCAGCAATTCTACCCGGAGCAGGCCACGATCATCCAAGTGGACATTCGAGGCGAGCAAATTGGCCGGCGCACCAAGGTGGATTTGGGCCTGGTGGGGGATGTAAAAGCCACCCTGCATGCGCTTATGCCGAAACTCGAAGCCAGGACGGACCGCGCTCATTTGGACGCCGCGCTGGAACATTATCAAGCGGCGCGTCAGGGCCTGGATGATCTCGCCACCGGTGAACCGGGCCATACGCCCATCCATCCGCAATATGTGGCCAAGGTGCTCGACGAAGTGGCCGCGCCCGACGCCATTTTCTCGTGTGACGTCGGCACGCCCACCATTTGGGCAGCCCGGTATTTGAAGATGAACGGCCAGCGCCGCTTGCTCGGTTCGTTTTCGCATGGGTCCATGGCCAATGCCCTGCCCCAGGCCATTGGCGCGCAAGTGGCGCATCCGGGCCGGCAGGTGGTCACGCTCTCGGGCGACGGCGGAATTGCCATGTTGCTGGGCGATCTACTCACGCTGCGACAACTCAAACTACCGGTGAAGCTGGTGGTGTTTAACAACAGTTCCCTGGGCTTCATCGAACTGGAGATGAAGGCGGCGGGTATTTTGGAATTCGCCACGGACCTGGTAAACCCGGATTTCGCCAAGATGGCGGAGGCGGCCGGGGTGCTGGGGTTGCGGGCGGAAACGCCGGAGCAAGTGCGGCCCATGCTCACCCAGGCGCTCCAGCATGACGGCCCGGCATTGGTGGAAGTCGTGGTCAACCGCCAGGAACTGGCGATGCCGCCCAGCATCAAGGTGGATCAGATGATGGGGTTCAGCCTCTATTTGATCAAAGCGGTTTTGGATGGCCGTGGGACAAAGATTGTGGATCTGGCGAAGACGAATTTGTTTAGGTGAACGAAAACATCCAAAATTCAAGCTCCAACATCCAGAGAAAATCCAAACACCAATATTCAAAAATGCGCACAGGTTTCCGGAATGTGGATTTGGATGTGGAGTCGGTGACGAACCTTGATTTGTTGGTTACGGAAATGGGTGGCAGGGTTGTTGTGCTCTATTCAGGCATGGCGGGAAAGTCGAAGCGCCACTTGCTCACCGTGGAAGCATACAAAAATTGGAAGTCGCCGGACCCGGCCATTCAAACCCTTTGCGCCGTGGTAGAAAGCCTTTCGCCTGCGGCCAAACGGATTTGGAAGGCGGCGGATAAGGTGTTTGATATCGGTTATGAATTGCAGGCCACGGAAAAACGCTCAAGGTTTGAACTGCGATCCGATACTCTGGAACGCGTCGCACAACTGGGAGCATCATTGGCCGTGACTTATTACCACGGCGGCGAACCCGCTAAAAATTCAAAAAGTAAAAATCCGTAGTGCTATTGACAATCAAGGGCAGAAGCATAATGGAACTTGGAGCTTCTCTGGAGGTTGGAGCTGCGAATTTGGAGCTTCCCACAGGGTGATTTGACAAATGCAATCATTGCGGTTACATATAAGCCATGCGAACAAGCTGCCGGTTTGCCATGGCGGTGCAGGTGCTCACGGTGCTCGCTTATAAAGCGGGCGAACCCGTGACCTCCACGCTGCTGGCGGCGAGCGTGAACACCAATCCGGTGGTCATTCGCCGGCTGTTACTCGTGCTCCAGACAGCGGGCTTCGTGGAGACGCGCAAGGGGGCCAGTGTGGGTTCCCGCCTGCGGTTGCCAGCGCAGCGCATTGACCTGGCGCAGATTTACCGGGCGGTGGAAACGGTCGAGCCCTTCAAACTGCCCCATCGCAATCCCAACCACCCCTGCGCGGTGGGGCACTGCATTCAAGCCGCGCTGGTTCAGGTGTTTGCCGCCACGGAGTCGGCCCTGGAGCGCGAGCTGGCCAAAACCAACCTGGCCCACATCCTGGCCCTCGTGGAAAAATCCTGCGGCCAGAACCGGAAAACACCCCATTGAATTGTTTTGCACTGATATGCAACTTTATAAGTTACATTTAACGAAAGGCGCATTATGAAACCCAGATTTGAACCGCTGATCAGCCGGCTGAACGGCGTGCTGCCAGACACCGGAACCTTGACCGGCACGAACCAGGCGATAACGACAGCCGAGCCGGCGGATGATGACGCCCTGCTGGATGGCTATTCCCACACGGTGGCATCGGTCGCCGAGCGGGCAAGCCCCTCGGTGGTCAACATTCGCGTGCGGCATCAGCGCAAAGAAGGCGAGGGCGAGGGCGGCGGCTCGGGGTTTGTGATCACGCCCGACGGTTTCATTGTCACAAACAGTCACGTGGTGCATGGCGCGAAGACCATGATCGTAACTCTGGCGGATGGCCGGTCGTATCCGGCCTGGCTCATTGGGGATGATCCGGAGTCGGACCTGGCAGTGATTCGCATTGATGCCCCGGGACTGGTGCCGGCGCGGCTGGCCGATTCGCGGTCGGTGCGCGTGGGACAGATTGCCATTGCCATCGGGAGTCCATATGGGTTTCAGCAAACGGTCACAGCGGGCGTGGTGAGCGCGCTGGGTCGCTCGATTCGGGCGCAGTCCGGGCGGCTGGTGGATAATATCATCCAGACGGACGCCGCCTTGAATCCGGGCAACTCCGGCGGCCCGCTCATGAATTCACGGGGCGAGGTAATCGGCGTGAACACGGCGGTGATTCTGCCGGCGCAGGGCATTTGCTTCGCGATCGCCAGCAACACGGCGGAATTTGTGGCGGCATGGTTGATCAAGGACGGACGCATCCGGCGGAGCTGGATTGGCGTGGCGGGGCAGAACGTGCCGATCCACACCCGGGTGGTGCGCTTTCACCGACTGGCGGCGACGGAGGGCGTGCTGATCGTGGGGATCGAACCACACAGTCCGGCGGCGGACGCGGGTTTGCGCGAAGGCGACATCGTGGTGGCCTTCAAAGGCGAAGCGGTGGCGAGCATTGACCAATTGCAACGGAAACTGGTGGCGGCGGAGATTGGGGTGAAATCCCTAGTTACGGTATTGCGCCAAACTGAGAAACTGGACCGGGTGATCACCCCGGCGGAGTGGCTGGGGAATGTGGCCAGAAACTGAAAATATCGTCATGATTACAGAACTATTAGTGCCGGGACGGATGGCGGTGGAGCCGCCCGATTCATTGGTGGAGCCCCGCTCGCTGGCGCACCAGGAACTGCGGCGGGATGAGTACTGGCGCGCCCTGCCCGGCTATGCGGCGGTGGATGCGGACACGTTCCACACCCATACGTATCAGACCCGGCACACGGTCACGAATGTCCGGCAATTGGCCGAGACGCTCGGCGGCCTGGCCCCGGAATCATTCTATGCGGATGTGGTGGCGGGACTAAAGCGCGCGCCGATGGCCTTGCGCATTTCGCCCTACTTGCTGAGTTTGATTGATTGGTCGAATCCCTATGAGGATCCGATTCGCACGCAGTTCATGCCGGTGGCGTCGCAGCAGGTGAAGGATCATCCGGAACTCCGGCTGGATTCGCTGCACGAACAGAAGGATTCCCCCGTGCCGGGCCTGACGCATCGTTATCCCGACAAGGCACTGTTCCTGCCACTGGATTCGTGCCCGGTGTACTGCCGGTTTTGCACGCGGAGCTACGCGATTGGCGGGGACACGGAGACGGTGGAGAAATTGAAGTTCACCGGGCGCAGCCAGCGCTGGGAGGATGCATTTACCTATATCGCGTCCCGGCCAGAGCTGGAGGACATCGTTATCAGCGGCGGGGACACGTACAACCTCAGCGCCGGGCATATCCAGGAGATTGGCGAGCGGCTGCTGCGGATGCCGAACATCCGGCGCATTCGTTATGCCACCAAAGGTCTGGCCGTGCTGCCGCAAAAAATCCTGACCGACCATGCCTGGGTGGACGCCCTCACGCGCGTCGTGGAACTGGGCCGCGCACTGCACAAGGACGTGGTGATTCACACGCATTTTAATCATCCGAATGAAGTCACCGGGGTCACGCAGGACGCCCTGAACCGACTGACCGAGCGCGGCATCACAGTTCGTTCGCAGACCGTGCTGCAATCAGGCGTTAACGACAATGCCGCCATCATGCAACTGCTGGTGCGGCGGCTGGGCTATGTGAATATTCACCCCTACTACGTCTATTTCCACGACATGGTGCCCGGGGTGGAGGATTTGCGCACGACGCTGGCGGCAGGCTTGAAAATTGAGAAGTTCGTGCGCGGCCACACGGCGGGTTTTAACACACCGTCGTTCGTGGTGGACACGATGGGCGGCGGCGGCAAACGCGACGCGCATTCGTACGAGTATTACAACCGGGACAGCGGCATCGCGGTTTACACCAGTCCCGGCGTGAAACCGGGGACGTTCTTCCTATATTTTGATCCGCTGAAAGCGCTGAGCGAGGAGTATCAGGCGCGCTGGCAGCAGGCCGGGGAACGGGACGAGATGATCCAGCAGGCGCTGGCGGAGGCGCGGCGGGCGGCGAGAGTGGGGTGATGCGGTTGGAATGGCTACAAATATTGCGCTACTAGCGGAGCTGGGGCGCGCGGAGCCGATGGGGATAACTTAATCGTATTCTTTCGTCCCTTCGGGACTTTTTCCGATTTTGTCCGCCCAACCCACAGTTGAAACTGCGGGCTATTTTCTGTCGCCCTCCGGGCTGGGGGCAACTTTGATGATTCACCGCACCAGTGTGCCTATTCGCACCAAACTTAAATGCGGTTCCCCGGCTTGGCGCGACTCAGCAAGGTTGACGGTGAATTCCACCACCCAGTCGTTGTGTTCGTCCTTGTCCACGAGCATTTGCTGCACGCGCCAGGTTTGCTGGTCCTCGGCCGGCGACACGTAGGTGTGCCGGACGTTGCGGGCGTTGGGGTCCAGGCTGATGTACCCGTGCTCGGCTTCGTAGGCCTCGCCCAACTGCTTGAGACGCTCAGGCGTCCAGGGCTGGCCCTCGGGGTCGTTCGGCGATTGCAGATGCGTGAGCGACTGCTCATAGTCGGCGATCACCAGACCGCGCAGGAAGCTGAAGATGCGGTGGCGAATGGCCGCCGTGAACGCCTTCGTATCGCGGGTGACATCGCGGTCGGCCTCCTCCGCGCCGGGCGGGCGGACCTCGGTGGTTTCGCCGCGCTGATAATTCGGGTCGCGCAGCTTCTCCCACTCGTCCAGCAAGCTGGAGTCAATTTGCCGGATCATGGCGCCGAGATAGAGTTCCATTTCCCGGACGGTGTCGTTTTTGGCGGCGTCGGGGATGGTCTGGGTCATGACCTTTTGTACGCGCGATACGTAGCGCAGCAATACGCCCTCGGCGCGCTGGAGTTCGTAATCGCGGATGTAGTCGGAAAACGACCGGAAGGACTCGAACATTTCGCGGGCGATGGACTTCGGCCGGATGTTCTCCTGGCCGACCCAGGGATGTTGATCGGCGAAGGCGTTGAAGGTGGAATACACCAACTCTCGGTTGGGCTTGGGGTATTCGAGCTTTTCGAGTTCCTCCATGCGCTGGTCATATTCGATGCCCTCGAACTTCATCTCCGCCATCTTCCGGTCTTTCACCCGGTCCAGTTGCTTGCGCAGGATGATGTCGGGGTCCTCAATGATGGATTCAACGAGCGTGAGCAGAATCAGGGCGTAATCCGCCTGCTGGGGATCAATCAGCGGGATGGTGTCGAGCAGATAGAGCGACAGCGCCTGGTCCATGGAGAAGTCCTCCTGCAAGGTGATATTCACCCGCAAATACGCCCCCGCGGCGGTGCGCGGAATGAACTCGATGATCTTGCGGTCCACCAGCGACCGGAACAACTGCCAGGCGCGTTTGATGTGGGCCTGCTTCTGGCGGGGAGTGTCGTGGCAGCGGCGGATCAAGTCCTGCATGGCCCGGCAGCCATCGCCCGGCCGGCTCAGCACGTTCAACAACATGCCGTGGGAGATTTGAAACCGGGAGACCAGCCGTTCCGGCGGCGCGACCATCAGGCGCGTGAAGGTGTTTTTGTCCCAATTGACGAAGTTCTTTTCGGGGGCCTGGCGCTTGACGGATTTCTTGCCGTCGCGCGCGGATTTCTCGGCGAGCTTGAGATTCTCAATCACATGCTCGGGCGCCTGCGCCACCACCCAGCCCCGGTCGTCAAAGCCCTTGCGCCCGGCCCGGCCGCTGATCTGATGAAAATCCCGCGCGGAGAGTATTCCGGTCTTTTGGCCATCGTACTTGCAGAGGCGGGTGAAGAGCACGGTGCGGATGGGCACATTGATGCCCACGCCCAGCGTGTCCGTACCGCAAATGACCTTAAGCAGGCCCTTCTGCGCCAGTTGCTCAACCAGCACCCGGTACTTGGGCAGCAATCCCGCGTGATGCAGCCCGATGCCATGGCGCAGCCACTTCTTGATGTCCGGCCCGTACGGACTGGTGAATTTGAAACCCTCCAGGGCGGCGGCTAGCGCGGCCTTTTCCTCACGCGTGCAGAGGTTGATGCTGGTGAAATCCTGCGCGCTTTGCGCGGCTTCTAATTGAGTAAAATGAACCACGTACACCGGCACCTTGCCGTCCGCGATCAGCGATTCCAGCGTCTTGGCCAGCGGCAGCTCGGAGTAGGCGAACTCCAGCGGCACCGGGCGGTCGGTGGAACTGACCGTGACCGTGGGCCGCCCGTTCAGTTTGGTGAGTTCCTCCTCGAAAAACATCGTCTCGCCCAGCGTGGCGGACATCAGCAGAAACCGCGCTTGCGGCAGCGTCAGCAAAGGCACTTGCCAGGCCACGCCGCGTTCGCGGTCCGCGTAGTAATGGAATTCATCCATGATCACCTCGCGCACCCCGGCCGCCGCGCCTTCGCGCAGGGCGATGTTGGCAAGGATCTCCGCCGTGCAGCACAGAATGGGGGCGTCGTGATTCACCGTCGCGTCGCCGGTGCTCAGGCCGACGTTTTCCGGGCCAAAATCCCGGCACAGCGCCATAAATTTCTCATTCACCAGCGCCTTGATCGGGCAGGTGTAAACCGAACGCCGGCCCAGGGCGATGGCCCGGAAATGCAGTGCCGTGGCCACCAGCGATTTGCCGGATCCCGTGGGGGTGTTGAGAATGACATTCTTCTCGTCGAACAACTCCAGGATCGCCGTCTCCTGGGCGGGATACAGCGTCAACTGCCGGCTCGCGACGTATTCGAGGAAACGGTCCAGCAACGAATCGCTGGCAAACGACTCCGTCCGGGGAATCAAATCGTAGAGTGTGATGGCCACAGGCGGGAATTTAGCCGGAAACGGCCCGGCTGAGAAGCCTCATGGTTAACTTTGTTGCACTCTGAAAGTGAGACCATTGGGAACAATAGACGGGAATCTTGCCAGCCGAAAATCCTGAAATCGGGGTCATTTTGGGCCGAAAATTCAAATAAATGACACACCCTATACGGAAATTGGCACATTCTTGTCACAATTTATTTGCAATTTTTCGACCGTGTGTTACTGGTATTAGCATGGCAACTAAACCTATACCGGTTCGTATCCCTGAAGAATGGCTGCCCCGTATTGACACGGTGGCGAAACAATTGGGGACCAATCGGGCACGCTTGATCGCGTTCTCCGGACAAACCTTTGCTGAATTCTTTGAAAAGCACGGGGTTTCCTCCATGCCTCCCAACTGGAGCGAAATCTTTGACAGCATGGACGGCCGCCGCCGCCGTAAAGGCCTCGCCCGCGGCACGCCCTCCATTCCCCTGGCCAAAGGTCCGAAAAAGAAAAAGACCGCGGTCAAAGCTCCGGCCCGCAAAGCCAAACGCTAAGCCCCTCGGGGCCGTGGTGTTTCACTGACCTTGTCACCTGCATTCTCGCGAATGCAGGCTTTCTCCTTTATTACCGGTGAATCCCACTTTTTGGGCCGGATTTAACGCTTTTCCGTCTTTCGCCGAATCAAACACCGGGATAAATTCCCGGGATTTGAGCAGGCTCGTCGTGGTCACGCACCGGCGGTCCCAAGGAATGCGGCCCAAAAACCAGGCCCGCCAGAAATTCAGCGGTGCCTGCGGATTGGCGGCCAATAACTGGCGGAACGTTTCCAACTCACCCACCCGATACCCGGTGGCTTCCTGGTAAACCTGGCGGACAAATTTGGAGCAATACAGCGTGGTGGAATCATAATTGAACCCCAGATCATACCGTATGCCCAGGCGCAACCCGGCAGACAGGCGCAAGTCCGCTTTCTCCCCCGGAGTCAATCCCGTGTAGTATCGGAGTATGCAAAACCGGCCGTGCTCCGAGCGGGCAATGAACCGCCTCAGGGAGGAAAACCGGGAAAACGGGAACGTGCTCTCCGCGACTTGCCACTCACCATTCGGACCGGAAAACAGGATACCGACGTGCGTTTCCCAACTGTCCGTCGTTTCCGCCACGCGTCGGAAGATGGGATTGGAAATCCGGATGAATATCAGGTCGCCGTCCTGCAACCGTGGACTTAATTGGCGCAATTCGGCCGGTGATATTCCCCGGTCTGCCGCGCTCACGGGCTGCCCGAGCCAGAGCGACAAGGCCATCAACATCGGTATGGTTTCTTTCACGCCCCCAGCATCCCCCAGCCCGGGCCAAACCAATAATTGATAAATAAATCACCGCCATTGATTCCCTCAATGGGGAGCAGGTCGCACCATGACGATGAACTCGCGCTGTCCGATTCCATGGACTGCGGGGACAGAGCGTTAGCGGCGACCCCGCTTTTCGTACAAAGGCAGGTTGGCCCAGACGCGTGTTTCCACCTTCGAAAGCGGGGTTGCGCTGCGCTTGCCCCCGCAGTCCAAGGTCGTCCCGGGCTATACCAGGCGTCATTCAAGATCCTCACGGTGGCCAGAGATGCTGGTTCCGCGCCCTCTGCGTCAGGCGGGACGCCTGCTCTCACAGCCTGCCCGGATTTTACAAATCCATGACAATTGGGCTTGCCGAACTGACTAACTTGGCGGGTAATAAATCGAATGCAACCGGACCATCCACCTCGTTATCAAACGTTCCGATACCCGGTGCTGTGCGTGCTGTTCGTCCTGGTGGTCATGCTCGGATTGCATCAAATCCTGGCAGCCAGCCGGGACCACCAACCTTTTTTCTGGGGAAAGGCAAATAAACTCTTTTCGCCAGTCTCATTAATCTGTCTTTATGGGTTCGTTTGCTGGCAGGCCAGACGCGCGGCCATCAAGGAAAAGCAGGCCCGCCTCGCCTCTGGCTACCAACCCGGGCCGCCCAAACCCACCTTCTTGTGGCAGGCAATCCTCATTCTCCTGCCAGTGGCCCTGATGGCCGGGTTCGGTTTCTGGGCCATCCTCCGTGAACGCAACGCCGTGGACGAAGAGTCCCGCCAGCGCGCCCAAGCCATCATTCAGTCCCTCCCCCGGGAGTTTGACCGCATGGCCGCAAACCGCCTAACCCAGTTTAACAGCCTTAATCAAGGCTGGCTAATGTACCTCCAAAACGGGGTCTCCGCCTGGCCGGACGACAAAAACACGCAAGCGTGGCTGGGCGACACAAATGAATCGCAAATCATCTCCAATGGTTTGGTCACCTTGCATTCGGCTTTTCCCCAATGGCAATCCGGGCCGTTTCCCTCGGCCAGCTTTTTGGTGGATACCAATGGCGACCTCCAGCATTTCCACCCCCCGTCCCCCCGCCCGCCCGACTGGGTGGCCTCCCTGTCCGCCGCCCAATATTCGGCATGGACCGCCTTGCAGGCCGCATCCACCGCCCAGGCTCCTCTCGCCATCTTGACCAATTTAAACCAGGCATTTCGAGCAACCAAACCGCCCGCTGACGCTCTCGCCTGTGCCGACTTCTGGCTCCTGCGCGCCCGGCTGGCCAGCCAGACCCCTACCAATTCCGTCCGCCAGTTACTCAATTTTGCCGGCCGGCATTACCACGAAATATCCGATAGCGGCGTGCCCTTGCGTACCCTGGCACTGGCCGATGCTTTGCAATCGTCGCACGCCAGCGGAGCCACGCAGCAATTATGGGAGGCCCTGCACGCCGAAATTGACACCCCCAGCGCTTTGGCCCCGCGCTTGTTAGACGAAGCGGGAATCGTGGGGTCCGGCAATCCCAAGTTTACCAATGCCATCCCGGCCTTGCGCATCCTGCTGGCCAATAATCTCGCTCAGGCCGATTTCGCTCAAGCCGTGAAAGCCAGCGGCCAATTTGAAGCGTTCACCCCCGCCAGTTTTTGGCTGCCGATCCAGGGACAGCCCTGGTTCTTCCAAATTCATCCATGGCCCTCGGTCACATACAACGCGAATTCGCGCACCACCAACCCCTGCGTCGCCGTTAATGGTTACCCCCTGCCCGTTGTGGCGCGCGGCTTCTCGGATGCTCTTACTGACGCAAACGTCTCACTGCCGGATTACTTCAGCGTCATCCTCACGCTGGCAGACGCGGTCGTTCCCTTGCCTTCGCCATGGAATAAAGCCGGTCCGCACCAGCCCGTTGGCGACCTCCTCGCCGAAAGTCATTTCGCCCTGCGCCAGCCCGCCATCCTTTTAACAGATGATCCGCAGGGGGGACCACGCCAAAAATCCGGCTACGACGCCATGCCCGCCCATTCGCCATTCACCCTCCAAATCCGCCTCACCGACCGCAAGCTTCTCTACGCCCGCCAGCGGCAGTTGCAAATGATTTTCGGCACGCTCATCGCCGTCTCGGCGGCGGCGGCGTTGGTGGGGTTCATCACCGCGTACCGCGCCTTCCGCCGCCAGCAGGAGCTGAGCGAGCTTAAGTCCAACTTCGTCTCGAGTGTCTCGCATGAGCTCCGCGCGCCCATTGCCTCCGTGCGGCTGATGGCGGAAAATCTGGAGGGCGGAAAAATCCCCGCACCGGCGAAACAGCAGGAGTATTACCAGTTTATAGTGCAGGAATGTCGGCGACTGTCGTCGCTCATCGAAAACGTCCTCGATTTCTCGCGCATCGAGCAGGGTCGCAAACAGTACGAAATGGAGTCCACCGACCTGGGCGCGCTGGTTCGCACGACGGTGACATTGATGGAGCCTTATGCCTTGGAAAAGGGCGTGACTTTGCGGCTGGAGGCACCGGCGGATGCGGCGAGTCTGGAAGCAAACGCGGATGGCCGGGCCATTCAGCAGGCTTTGGTGAACCTCATGGATAATGCCATCAAACATTCCGCCGCCGGGCAGACTGTCACGGTGACTCTGGCGCGACGGGATGGGCCGCGCGGACCGGGACTCCATGTTTCGGTGACGGATCAAGGCCCGGGCATACCGGTGGCGGAGCAGGAAAAAATTTTCGAGCGCTTTTACCGGCGCGGTTCCGAGTTGCGCCGGGAGACCCAGGGCATCGGCATCGGCCTCAGTCTCGTGAAACACATCATGGAGGCCCATGGCGGGCATGTGACCGTGCTGAGCGAACCGGGCCGCGGCAGCCGGTTCACGCTGGAACTACCACTGAAGAAATCCAATGAATGAACGCATTCTCATCGTGGAGGACGAGGCCCCCATGCGAACGGCCCTGGCCGATTTGCTCACGGCGGAGGGTTATCGCACGCTCACCGCCGCCGATGGCATGGCCGGACTCAATCGCGCATTGGAGGAAAAGCCGGACCTCATCCTGCTGGACGTCATGATGCCCAAGCTGGATGGCTTTGCGGTATGCGCCGGGCTGCGCCGGACGGCCAGCGCCACGCCGGTGCTCATGCTCACCGCCAAGGGACAGGTGGATGACCGCGTGCAGGGACTGGATGCGGGCGCGGATGATTATCTCATCAAACCTTTCAGCAGCGAGGAACTGCTCGCGCGCGTGCGCGCCCTGCTCCGCCGGATGGAGCGCCAGAATCAGCATTCCCTGAAATTAAATCTCGGCTGCGTGGAGATAGACCTGGCCCGCCAAACAGCGCGGCGCGGCGCGGCGCCAGTGCCTCTCACGGCCAAGGAATTTGCCATGCTGCGCCTGCTCGCCGGAGCCGGGGGTGAACCCGTCACCCGCGAGAAATTTCTCGATGCGGTCTGGGGTTACACCTCCTTCCCCACCACGCGCACCGTGGACAACCACATCGCCAGCCTGCGCGGCAAACTGGAGGTTAATCCCGAGTCGCCGCAATGGATTAAAACGGTGCACGGTGTGGGGTATAAATTGGAATTATGATTTTGCAAAACCATGACACTTGCGCGCCGCGAATTTCCTAGCATGGCCGCACCATTCATAAACCTATGAAACTTAAATCTCTGATTGCCGCCCTCCTGTGCGCCCTCGCCCTCCCGCTCCCGGCCGCCACCAACGACCTCACCACGCGTCTGCAACAAGGCCTCTTCGACGAGGAGGCCAACCGCGACCTCAACGCCGCCATTGCCGATTATCAGGCCCTCGCCGCTCAGTTCGATCAGGACCGCCAGGTGGCCGCCACCGCCATTTACCGCCTCGGCGAATGCTACCGCAAACTCGGCCAGACCAATGACGCCGTCACCCAGTACCAGCGGCTCATCCGCGAATTTGCCGACCAGAAAGACCTCATCACCCTGAGCCGGCAGAACCTGACCGGGCTGGGTGCGGATGCCCCGTCCCATTTTACCGAGCGCCTGCAAGCCAGCATCGCCTCCACCGGGGCCGATGCAAAGTCCGATACGGCGCTTCAGACCCAAAAGCAACTCCTGGCGGAGGAAATCAAAGCTGTGGAGCAGCAACTTAGCACCGCACAAATTCAGGTTCAAACTGGAACCCTTCCAGCCGATGGCACTTTGACCACCAAAACAAAATTACTGGAGTTGAAACGGCAGCTCACCGCGCTGGGTGCGGGCCAACCGGTGACGGTGGCAGCCGAAACCGCCCCCACCACGGATGAGGAAGCCCAGGAAATCATCCGCATCCAGCAAATGATCCAAAACAGCCCGGACTTGATCAATTCACCTCGCGGCGTAACCCGCGACACCCCGCTTAGACGTGCCGCCGCCAATGGCTGGTTAAAAGTGGCCGCCTACCTGCTGGATCACGGTGCCGATGTAAATGCCGGCTCCAATTCCGGCCTCACTCCATTGTATAATGCGGCCCGGGCTGGCAACCGGGCGATGGTGGAATTGCTCATAAGCCGGGGCGCGGAAGTCAATCCCACCGCCAATCGCACCGGCCTGGGGGTGCCGTCACCGCTGGACATTGCCATCAGCCAAGGCTTTCCCGCTGTAGTCCAATCCCTGATCACCGCCAAGGCCGACGTGAACGCGGTGGATATGGACGGTCGCACCCCATTGATTAGAGCCGTGGCCAATGGCCAGGACAAAATCACGCAATTGTTGCTGGCTGCGGGGGCAAATCCGAACGGTAAAAGCAACGACGGCACCTCTCCCCTAATGGAAGCGGCGCAATCTGCCTCTGCCAACACTGTGAAGGCCCTGTTGGCGGCGGGGGCCGACGCTAATGCCACCAATAATAGCGGTCGGACCGTCTTGAGTTATGCCGCCGAATTCCGTTCCGTGGCGGAGTTACAAATGCTGCTGGACGCCAAGGCTGACCCCAATGGCGGCACACTGGACGCACCCCTGATGTGTGCCATTGGCAAAAGCGATCTGGCCATGGTGGAATGCCTCCTAAAAACGGGTGCCAATCCGAATGTCAACGGGGCCGTGGATGGTCAATTATCGTTATCAGTTCCCAGGGCTGGCCCCATTGATGGATTTTCGGGGGGAAGGTCCTCATTACCCGGGACAGGGCAAACCAGTCTCGCGAATTTCCACCAAAATGCCACCCCCTTGTTTTTTGCCCTGTGGACGGACCAGCTCCCCATGGTGCAACTCCTGTTAAAATATCATGCCGACCCCAATGATTCACAAACCGATGGCCGGCCCCTTGTTTTCAGTGCCTTGGGCAAACCCGAAATTCTGACCGCCCTGCTGGCGGCGGGCGCGAATGTGGATGCGCGGGATCCCTCGCTCATTGTTAACGGTGTTTCTAAAAATTCGAATTGGACACCCCTGATTTCTGCCCTCCGGGAGGATCGGTCGCCCGTCGTAGTGGAAACCCTATTGAACCACGGCGCGAATCCCAACCTGTCGGACGATGCTTACGGCTATACCCCGCTGCAGTGGTGCGGCAATATCGCCAGGGTTCCCAATCGCACCATTGTGGAATTACTGCTCGCTCACCACGCCGATCCCAATGTCCGCGACCAAAATGGATTCACTCTGCTTGAACGTTTGAAAAGCAATGGTCCCAACGCCTCGCCGTTGGACCTGGCCGAAATGGCCAGCGTCGCCGACCTGCTCCGCCAGCACGGCGCGCTGGACCAGTTGCCGGATTGGAACCACATCACCGTGAGCCGGCCGTCAGCCAATGTTGCCCGGCTGCCATTCACCCGGCAAACCAATGAATGGAATCAATTCACCCTCTTGGAACTGATCGCCGTACAATGCCGCTTCCTGGCCGCCACCCCCGCTTCCACCGGAGAATATCATGACAAATCCGTCTTCTTTGGTCCTAATTATCAACCCTTCCCATTTCCCGACCTGACCCGGCTGCGCATTCTCCGTCCCTCCCCGGATGGAAAAACTAATCAGGAAATCATCGTGAACCTTGGTTCCGCCCTCCAAACTGGCGATGCCACCAACGACGTGCCCCTGGCCTGGGGTGACGTGGTGGAAATCCCCGAAACCGACCATTCGCTCAATGAAACCTGGCCAGGCTTCTCCGACATGGAACTGCGGAACCTGCAAAAATGCCTCACCCGCCAGGTTAGCATACTTATCAAAGGCCAGACCAATATCCTAACCCTGGCCCCAAAATTAATGTTCTCAGGGGAACATATTCCAGTTGTCACGGCTGGCACCCAGCTGAGTTATCCGGTCAATACAGAGATTCGTTCCGAAGTGCCTTACTGGCTCGGCCCCGTCCTCCTGCAATCCAAACTCGTGTTGACTTCCTCCGATCTTTCCCGGGTCAAAGTCATTCGGCATGATCCCAAGTCAGGCAACACCCGCGAATGGGTGGTGGATTGCAGCGGCATCAGCCAAAGTAAATTTAACGACAACGACGTCTGGCTCCACGACGGCGACGTGATCGAGGTGCCCGAGAAACCCTGACCAACGAACTTGCGCTGTCCGCTCCATGGACTGCGGGGGCAAGCGTAGCGCGACCCCGCTTTTGAAATTGGAACCGCGTTCCTGCGCTATCCAGCTTTGGTACGAAAAGCGGCGTCGCCGCTAGCGCTCTGCCGCCGCAGTCCAAGGTCGTCATGGGCAATACCGGTTGTCATTCTCTCTCGGTAATCACCGTATCCGCATGTTCATACGCCGGCGCGCAGCAGCAGAGCAGCCGGAGCGTTTTCGTGCCGGTATTCCACAACTTGTGACGCAGGCCGGGCGGAATGGCAATGGCATCCCCCACCCGCACCGGCCGCACTTCGCCCTCGATGCGAATTTCGCCAGTGCCATGGGTAATGTAATAGATCTCCTCTGTCTTGGGATGATAATGCTCCTGCGTGGACCCGCCCGCCGGCAGCCGCGCCTCCGCCAGACTCTGGTGGCGGATGACAGAATTGCGATACGCCAGCAGTTCCCGAATCTCCGAGCCATCCTTCGTCGTAAACGCCGGCACTTCTTCAAGATTTTTAATATCCATATATTTCGATTTTGTGGTTAAACTGCCCGGCTTGGCCGTCTCAGTAAATGGCTCTGCCCCAAGAACACCCCGGCCACGATCAACACCATGGCCAGCCAGAAGGTGTGCGTCATGGGTTCCTTGAGAAACACGAGAGCCCATACCGACGTGCTCACCGGAATCAAATTTGTGAACAACATCACCTGGCTGGCCGGCCAGTGCCGCAGCGCGTCATTCCACAGGGCATAGGGGATCACGGCCCCGAACACCACGCAAAAGGCCATTACCCACAGACTGGTATTATCCAACGGAATTGGGTGGTGCCATAATTCAAGCAGCCCCACCGGCAGCAGCCAGATCCCGGACATCCACATCGTGTGCGCGGCCACCTCGGTGCCATTCAGCTTCGTGCTCAGCGCCCGCACTTGATGGCTATAGGCCGCCCATAAAAAGCTGGCGATCAGCCCCACCATTTCGCCCCAGAAATGCAGGGTGCCCCCCTGCAAAGCCGGCCAGGACAGCACCACCACCCCGGCCACTGCCAACCCGGCGGCCAGCCACCGCCGCGCCAGTTCCCCGGTGGTCCCGCGCCGTCCCTCCGCCACCACCATCCACACCGGCGACGCCCCGATGTACAGCGCCACATGCGAGGCCGAGGTCAGCTTTAGCCCCCAGTTAAAGGCGATGATATAAGCCGCCAGCGCCAGACTGGCCCGGAACCAGAGCGCCCGGCGTAAGGCCGGCGTGAGCACCTGAAATTCCCCCAGCCACGGGGTGAAACGAAGCAGCCCCAGCAAGAGCAATCCTCCCACCAAAAACCGCTGGCTGCCGGTGAACACCGGCGGCCACTCGGCCACCAGCCACTTGGTGCCCGCGTTGTTGCCACCCCACAAGAAGACCACCAGCAGCAGGCTGGCAGCGATGGCCCCGTTATGTTTCGGTTTCGACACGCCGCGAGTAAGCCAAGCCCGACCTCCTTTGCCAATGAAATTTGTTTGACCCTTACCCCGGACAATTTACTGTCCTCGCATGGATCATTCACCCGGTTTCCTAAAATTGACCAACGCTGCCAAAACGCGCATCCACGAAGTCACCGTGGCCGAGGCGCGCGCGCGGCTGACGCAAAACCCCCGCGCCGTCCTGCTGGATGTGCGCGAGGATCACGAATGGCAGGCCGGCCATGCCGCCGAGGCGGTACACCTAGGCAAGGGCATTTTGGAGCGCGATTTGGAAAAATTGCAGCCCGATCCGCAAACGGAAATTCTCATGTATTGCGGCGGCGGCTTTCGGTCCGCCCTCACCTGCGATGCGGCCCAGGAAATGGGCTACCAGAATGTGCATTCGGTGGCGGGCGGTTACAAGGCCCTGGTCCAGGCCGGCTGGGCGATCAAGACCGGGGCCTGATTCCCGGCTCCCGACCGCAAGTAATATGGCATCCGACACCAACTGGTTTTTCTGGGCCTTGCTCTCCGCCGGGTTTGCGGCGCTGACGGCCATTTTCGCCAAGATCGGACTGGCCGGGGTGGATTCAGACCTGGCCACGTTGATTCGCACCGGGGTAATTTTAGTGGTGCTGGCGGGGTTCGTGGGCTGGGCGGGCAAATGGAGCAATCCCTTCCAGCTCTCCGGCAAAACCTGGCTGTTTCTCGTGCTGTCCGGCCTGGCCACGGGCGCGTCATGGGTGTGCTACTTCCGCGCGCTTAAAATCGGGGACGCTTCGAAGGTTGCTCCCGTGGACAAGCTCAGTCTGCTGTTGGTGGCGGTATTTGCATTTCTCTTTTTGCACGAACGCCCCTCGGCGAGGGATTGGACGGGCATCCTGCTCGTGGGCGCGGGAGTTTTGCTGCTGGCGCTAAAGCGGTAGGTCCGTCACCGCCGGCCATCATACCACAGGTACGAGGCCTGGCGGCTGCCCAACGTTTTGCGCTGGCGAAAAATCGCCTGCCACAGGAACCCCAGATGTTCCCGCGCGGTGTACAAATGCATTTTGCGGGCGGAGGTGACGAGCGGATGCCGGTTGAGAATAACGATCTGCCTCCCCTGCTCCGCCGCCACCCGTTTCAGGCGGGTGCTCAAGTCCAGTTCCTCGGCCACAAAGAGCTCGTGACTGAACCCGCCAATGGCCCGGAAGGCCGCCGTTTCGCAAAAAATGAAAGAGCCGGCCATTAACCTCCCCAGCCGGCTGCTAAGATTCCAGACTTGGGTGATCAGCCCGGCCACAAAATGGGATTCGTCCAAACGGATGGTGGCGCCGCCCGCCAGACAGCGGCCCGCGAGGATTTGGCCCGCGACATCGTCCAGCAATTCCAGGCTGGGATGCGAGTCGGCATCCACAAACACCAGCCAGTCGCCGGTGGCGGCGGCCGCGCCGCAATTGCGCGCCCGGGCGATTTGATTCACCGGCTCAAAGACGACCATGGCTCCGGCCGCGGCGGCGATGGCGGCGGTTTTATCGGTGGAATTGTTGTCGCACACGATCAATTCCACCCCCCAGCCCCGGCGGGTAAAGGCCGTCGCCGCCGCGTGGATTTTGGCCAGCGAGGCGGCGAGGAGACGTTCCTCGTTGAAGGCCGGGACGATGATGGATATATTCACGGGTGAAAGATTAGCATTTTCTGCGTGCATTTTTAAGGAAATATTTTTAACTATAGTCATGACCATTTGGATCTTAGCGATTGTGTTGGTGGCCTCCACCGTGGGTCTGGGATACCGCCAGGGGGTGATCCGCGCCTCATTCTCGTTCGTGGGCATTATTTTCGCGACCCTGCTGGCCCATCCGCTGGCACATGTGCTCAAACCAATCCTGATGCACGTGGGCTTTTCCAATGAAACCCTGGCGTGGATGGTTGCCCCGATCGTGGCCTTTCCCGTGGTGCTCACGCTGTTCAAGGTGGCCGGGGGTTATGTTCATCATCAGCAGGAAGTTCAATTCAAGCACCGCGCCGGCGAACTGGAATTTTCCATCTGGCAACGCCTGAATCACCGGCTCGGCGCGTGTGTGGGTGTGCTGAATGGCACCGCCTATATGGTGCTGCTCACCTTTGTGATTTTCAACTTCAGCTTCTGGACCAATGAGGTGGCCGCCTCGGATTCGGAATCCGCCTCCACCCGCCTGATCAACCGGCTGGGCCAGGATTCCGTCGCCACCGGCATGGCCGGCACCGCCGGATCCATCGGCACGCTGCCGGATGATTATTACAAACTCGCTGATCTGGCCGGGCTGATCTGCCAGAACCCCGCCGTGAGCACCCGCCTGGCGCGCTACCCCATGATGGTCTCCCTGCTGGAACGCGACGATCTTAAAGCCCTGGCGATGAACAGCGACCTGACCAATGCCTGGAAATCCCACGCTCCGATGGGCCAGATCCTCAACGAACCCGCCGTTCAAGACCTGCTCAAGAACAATGACTTGCTGAATACGATTTGGGGGGTGGTGCAGCCGAACATGGACGACCTGGAAACGTATCTGAAAACCGGCAAATCCCCCAAATTCGATGCCGAGCCCGTGCTGGGATATTGGGACTTTAATGTGCGCGTCAGTTTTGCCTATCTCCGGCTTACGCAACCCAAAATCACCTCCGCCCAAATGCGCGGCGCCCGGGACTATATGACCCAGGCCTACGCCGACACCTTCCTGGTCGTGGCCGGCGACAACCAGGCCTATATGAAAAACTGGCCGCACCCCAACCCGAATGCCCAGTCTGGCCAGACGATGGAGACGATCAATTGGAAAGGTCCGTGGGAGAAAGACGGCACGAACTACACCTTTACCTTTGATGGCAAAACCTTTTCCGGCGGGGTGGGAGAGGATGGCCGGCGCTTGATTCTGAAGGACGAGAAAACCACCTACATTTTTGACCGCGAATAGGTAACGCGGCCCGAAAATTGTTCCAACCGAGCGGGCGGAAGACTCGGGTGCGAAGCTGGGAGGCAGCCCGCCAGACCGGCGGTTATTCAAGCCTTGCGGCTCTGATACAAGGCGGTCAGCGCGGCGCCAATCGCCTGGGACAGATCCCCCAAAGTGGCGGCCACGATCTTGATGCGTTCGCGCTGCACCGGAAATAAATACGGAACCGCCGTTGCCCGAATGATCCCCAGATACCGCTCCCGGAATTCCGGCGTGGTGGCCTCGTGATCCATCAATCCCCCGCCGATCACCACATAGTGCGGGTCCAGCGCCACGCACAAATTGGCCACATGCACGCCAAGGGCGCGGGCTTGAAAATCGAAGATTTCCAGCGCGAGCCGGTCCCCTTTTTGCGCCAGGCCGCGCAACGAAAGCGCCTTGTCCCGGGGCGTGGCCGTCGAAGCGGCCAGCGGATGCTCGGGATGCTCCTTGAGTTTATCCGCGAGCAAATGCGGCAGGCCGGAAATGGTGGTGAGCGGTTCAATGCAGCCCCAGGTGCGACCGCAGCCGCAGGGCAGCGGTTTGGCATTGAGTAAATGCAAAGGCGCGGGCATGTGGGCCGTTTCCATGCCGGACAAAGTGTCGCCCTGGAGCGGCAGGCCGTTGGCATCAATGTAGGCGCTCCCCAGCCCGGAACCTGGCGCGAGCATGAGCACGGAGCATTTTTCCGCGCCGCGCACCGTGGCCGCCTCAGCCACGCCGCCGAGCATGCCGTCGTTGCCCACCACCAGGGGAATGGGCCGGCCGGCCGCCGCCGCAAGGGCCTGGGAGTATTGCGCCTGCACATTCCAGCCGGCAAAACTCGCCGGCAAATTCGCGGAGCGCCCGAGCACACCGTAACTTTCATACGGCCCCGGAATCGCCAGACCCACTCCCTGTACCTGGTCCCACCCCAGTTTATGCTGCGGAAGGAAATCACTGATCGCTTCCACCCAGCCCTGTACGACCAGTTCGGTTCCGCCGTGGGCATTGGTGGGACGCTGCAACAGCCGCGTGGAAACGGTCGTGCCATCCGCCCAAACCGCCCCCACTTTGGAGGTCGTCGCGCCGCTGTCCGTGCCGATAAAAATTCCGCCGCTGGTGCTCATGATTCGATTTTAAAAAATTCTAGGTTAGCAGTGGGTGGTAGACAAGGGCAAAGGCAGGGCGGGCGGCAGTTCAATGCCAAGCCGTCGCGTATTTTCAAGGTAAAATTCCCAATGTGGCAGCCGATATGCTTGCCCGGAATGACGTCAATCAGGGTCAATTTTTAACGGTTTTTTCCTTGCCCGGGGCCGGTTTAACTTTTTAATTCATACGAAGTCGAATGACTTTTAGAACCAAACTATAACTGATAACCAACCTCCAATCCTCCAAACATATGGCCAAAGCCCTCTCCAAATCACAACTCGTTTCCGCCATCGCCGAAAAGGCTGAACTTCCCAAAAAGCAAACGGCGGAAATTCTCGATTACATCGCCGAACTTGCCTACAAACATGCCAAGAACACCTTCACCCTTCCCGGCATTGGCAAGCTCGTGCTGAACAACCGCGCCGCCCGTGTGGGCCGAAACCCAAAAACCGGCGAAAGCATCAACATCCCCGCCAAGCGCGTGGTGAAATTCCGCGTGGCCAAGGCCGCTAAGGACGCCATTCTCGGCGCCAAATAATTTTCTCCATCCCCCCAAACGGCGCTTCGCACCCCGAAGCGCCGTTTTTGATTTAAATACCCGGCCAAACCGAATAACTTGAGGTCAAATTGATATGAAACCTCGCGTCCGTTTTGCCCCCTCGCCCACCGGCTACCTGCACATCGGTGGCGCGCGCACCGCGCTCTTTAACTGGTTGTTCGCCCGCCACACCGGCGGCACGTTTGTCCTGCGCATCGAGGACACGGATGCCGCCCGGAATTCGCAGGAGGCTGTGGATGTGATTCTCAATGGCCTGCGCTGGCTCGGCCTGGATTGGGACGAGGGTCCGCTCACCGGCGACGCCACCGGCCCCAGCAAGGGCGATTACGGCCCCTATTTCCAGAGCCAGCGAAAGGAAAACTACCAGCGCCGCGTCGAAGCGCTCCTCGCGCGCGGGCTGGCCTATGAACATGAGGGCGC
>Ga0182012_10000679_pt1 | contig 37365 bp, 26 predicted proteins | sample 612S2SmetaG_FD_120486 | JGI IMG/M metagenome (GOLD analysis project Ga0182012, IMG submission 120486) | Permafrost microbial communities from Stordalen Mire, Sweden - 612S2S metaG | ecosystem: Environmental > Terrestrial > Soil > Wetlands > Permafrost | place: Sweden: Stordalen | collected...
AAGCGCTTCTTCAAAACTGAGCGGCGCGAGGATCGATGGCAGCCGCTTGGCGAGCATCGTCTTGCCCGAGCCGGGAGGGCCGATCATGAGAATGTTGTGGCTGCCTGCGGCGGCCACTTCCAGAGCGCGCTTGGCGGTCTGCTGGCCGCGCACATCGCAAAAGTCCACGCTGAACTCTTCGAGCTTGCCGAGCAATTGCTCTGTCGCGATACGGAAAGGCTCGCGCTGAATATGCCCTACGACGGAGGAGTTGAGCAACTCGATCACGTCAAGAAGAGAAGAGACTGGATAGACGTTGACGCCTTCGACCACGGCGGCCTCGGCAGCGTTGGCGGCAGGCAGGATGAGATTGGGTATGCCTTTCTCTCGCGCGAGGATGGCAACAGGCAACATGCCGGCGATGGGCCGTACGCTGCCGTCGAGGCCGAGCTCGCCGACCATCAGATAACGTGTGAGGTCGGTAACGCGCAGCGCGCCGTATGCGCCCAGGATGCCAACAGCGATGGGCAGATCGAAGCCCGAGCCTTCCTTCTTGATGTCAGCAGGCGCAAGGTTGATGGTGATGAAGGTGGGTGGGATCAGATAGCCGGAGTTCTTGATGGCGGCGCGGACGCGGTCGCGGCTCTCGCGCACCGCAGCGTCAGGCAGGCCAACAGTATGAAAGTGATCCTGATCGGTTACCGTGCCGCTGTAGTCGACCTCAACGTCGATGAGATTGGCATCAATTCCGTAAACCGCGGCGCTGAGAGCTTTAAATAGCATGATCGAGGGATTGAGGGGAGTGTATCAGAGATGAGTGAACAGTTGACAGCAGACAGAGAATGGGGTGTTGGGTCAGTTTGAAGGGTACGGGCTTTCAGCCCGTACATATTTGACCCAAAATATTCGAGGGCTTTAGCCCCTGAGGGTCGGTTATCTTCAAACTGACCCACTATGCGCGCCCGAGGAGAGTTCCCCGAATCTGCCCCTCGGAATCCGATCCCTGACGAAATCCTTCGGAGTCCATTGAAAGATGAATCGCATCAAAAGTGCAGACAGGCGTAACATCGGCTCAGCAGGCGACATATGTCTACCGGACTGTTCGACATATTCAAGATTGGCGTTGGCCCTTCCAGTTCTCACACCATGGGCCCCATGCGCGCGGCCTGCCGCTTTGCACGAGAGCTGAGAGACCACGGAGTGCTCGGCAGCGTGGATCGTGTGCAGGTTGAGCTGTATGGCTCGCTCGCTCTCACCGGCAAAGGTCACGCAACCGACCGCGCTGTGCTGCTGGGCTTGTCGGGATACGAGCCGGCGACCATCGATCCTGACTCGATAGAAACAACGGTGGCCTCGATTCGTGCGGCGAAGCAGGTGAGCCTCGCAGGCGAACGACTGATTGGCTTCGAAGAGGCGCGCGATCTGATCTTTCACCGATCCACGATGTTTCCCCCCGGAGCCGAGACACAGCACCCAAATGGAATGCGATTCCTTGCTTTCGACTCCGACGGCGCAGTTATAGACAAACGCACGTTCTTTTCACTAGGTGGCGGCTTCATTGCCGAGGATGGCGTCGGCCGGAATTTGCAGAATCGAGGCACTCTCGACGGAGATCAAGACCCCGAGAGGATTCCTTATCCGTTTCACTCCGCGGCAGAGCTGCTGGATATGGCGCAACACCATTCGCTCTCGATCGACGAGCTGATGATGGCCAATGAATGCGCTCGGCTGAGCGCAGCGGACCCGGATGTTGGCATGGACGCACTTCATGATCGCGTGCGAAGCGGCATCGCAAAGATATGGGAGACGATGCAAGGCTGTGTGGAGCGAGGAATCGCCGCTGAGGGAATTCTTCCCGGTGGCCTGGAAGTGCGACGGCGCGCGCACCGTTTGGCTGATAGGCTGCGGCAGCGCGAGGCAGAAGGCCAGGGGCAAGGATTACACGGCGATCTACTGGCGCCGTTGGACTGGGTGACCGTGTATGCCATGGCAGTGAATGAAGAGAATGCTGCGGGCGGGCGCGTGGTGACGGCGCCTACCAACGGCGCCGCGGGTGTGGTGCCTGCCGTAGCACACTACTATGACCGTTTTGTTCCCGGTTCTAATTGGGAAGGCATCCTTCGTTTCTTCCTGGTCTCTGCGGCAATCGGAATTCTCTATAAAGAAAATGCTTCAATCAGTGGCGCGGAGGTTGGCTGCCAGGGAGAGGTGGGCGTGGCGTGCTCGATGGCAGCCGGAGGGCTGACAGCGGCGCTTGGCGGCACGAACGGACAGATTGAACACGCCGCCGAGATTGCGATGGAGCACAACCTGGGCATGACCTGCGATCCAATTGGCGGCCTCGTGCAGATACCCTGCATTGAACGCAACGCCATGGGCGCGGCCAAAGCCGTGCAGGCCTCGCGCATCGCGATGAATGAGTCCGAGGCGCACAAGGTCTCACTGGATCAGGTGATTCGCACCATGTATCTCACCGGCCTTGATATGCAATCGCGCTATAAGGAGACGAGTCTGGCGGGATTGGCGTTGAACGTGATTGAGTGCTGAGGTGATTCGAGGCCGGCGTGAAGCGATGCGCAACCGCGCAAAATTTTCGAAGAATCAAGCCGCAGCATCGACCCACGGCATAGACGTTGACAGGCGATCACCAGAGAAAATGTTCTTGAGAAGTTCTTCCAACTCGCTCGAACCCGCCGTTGCGCGAAAATAGTTGTTGACGATTTTTCCACTCTTTTGAATTTTTTTTCTTGACATTGATTCCTCATGATTCTATACATTCTTCAACTGCAATTTATCTTGCAGAAATCGATGCAACCCATCGAAAAGGGAGAATAGGCAAATGGCAACTAAGAAAGCAGCTAAGAAAGCCGTCAAGAAGGCAGTCAAGAAGGCCGCGAAGAAGAAGTCAGCAAAAAAGAAGTAGCTGACCGGCCGAACCAAAAGGCAACACTTTAAAGGGAGCGCCTAGAGCGTTCCCTTTAGTGTTTGTGGCCACGGATTTCTCAACGATGCGATTGCAGTGCTCTATGAAACCCGCTTGCAGAGCGGGTTTTGTTGCGTATGGACATTTGTCGGGCAAATTGTTTCCGCCGTGTGACGATGCGCACGAACAATAAAAAATGTTTGCAGCGAATGAGCGTAGACTTTTGTTGAAGAAGATTTTTCAGGAGATATTACGATGACACGCCGACGCTGGATTGCCGAACACTGGGACGAAGCAACAGCCACGCTCACTGGCGCGCATGCCGATCACATGGCGCGGGTACTGCGCGCTCAGCCGGGTATGGAGGCCGATGTGGTGGCCGGCGGAAGAGTTTTTCACGCGGAGGTAGCTCATGTGTTACTAGGCAAAAATTCGGGCACAGATTCAGGTGAGAACAAGAGCGTGGTCCGTCTCAATCTGCTCAGTGAGCTCATTGCCGACCCAGCGCTGCCCGTGACGCTCGTGCTTTCCGTTTACAAGTTTGACCGCATCGAGTGGGCCATTGAAAAAGCAACCGAGCTGGGCGTGGCGACCATTGTGCCGGTGATCTCCCGTCGCACGGAAAAGCATCTGGGCCTGGCCGCGAACAAGCGCGCGGAGAGATGGCGGCGCGTGGCGCATGAGGCGTCGCAACAGGCGCGGCGCAGCGATGTGCCGCTGATCGAAGAGCCCGGCCCGCTGGCTGATCGTGTTCGCGCCGCATCCACATCGGCGCGCATTGTGCTCGCCGAGCAGGAGCGAGCCACGACTCTGCGCTCGCTCGTTGACGAGGCGCAGGAGACAGCCGGCGATCAGATGCCCTCGCTCGAGATCGCCATCGGCCCCGAGGGCGGATGGGCACCGGAGGAGGAAGCGCTGTTTGACGCAAACGGATGGAAGGCCGCGTCGCTCGGTCCACGCATTCTGCGCGCGGAGACTGCGGCAATTGCGGCGCTAGCGGTCGTGGCTTCCTGCCTGGAGTAGAAATTCGCCGCCGATAGGCTAGTTCCGGCGGCACGGTCGGGCATGAGGCTCCAATTTTGTTAGAACCAAGTCTTCTGCTTATAGGCTAAATACTCATCGCCGAAGCGCTCGACCAACACCTGTCCCTCTTTGCGGCTTCGAATGATTTGCATCGGAAACACATTACTCATCATAATCCGGTGCGGGCGGTGAAGTGACACGCTCCTTGACGCCCTGCGCGGGGATGTATTCACGGTGGGCTCAATAGGTGGGCTTTATTCATGAAGCCCCGAGGGCGCAAGCTTCCTCCGACAGGAGGAAAGTGGAAGTTTCCGCCGACGGGTGGAGTTGCCGTGCGCGCAAGGTTCGAGTGCGGCGAGTCGTCGCTACGGCTGATGTGCGCCTTCCTTGCCCCCATCTACGGCGCCTTTGGTCGTGTCCTTTGTCTTGTGCCACACCTTCTTGGTGGTTCGCTTGGTTGCGTGGTAGGCCTTCTTGGTTCCCTGTTTCACGCCATGACCTGCGTCCTGGGCGGCATCTTTGGTTTCGTGGCCTGCGCTTTTCATGTCCTGCTTTGCACCGGTGTCCTGCGGCTGACTCCGTCCCAGAGTTGATGTGCATGCCAGGGCAGCTCCAAGTACCAATGCCGATAGTTGCTGTTTCGTGTTCCTATGCATGAAGATTCTCCTTGGACCTAACGCGTTTGCTATAGGGTCGCAGAATTCATGAAATGAATCTGAGCTAGATGAGACACGGTCCAGAGAAACATCTCCAACAAATACAGTGAATCAGGCCTCGCTCCCTGGGGGTTAGCGGGTCAGCAAGTCGGTGGTTGCGCCCTGCGGTTGAGAAGGAATCGTATTCTCGTATTGCGTCCAGTGGGTGAGCAGTTCGTTCACGACGGTGTGGCCGACTCGATATGCGGCTTCGAGCGCGGGCAGATAAGCCGCGTAGGCCCCGATGCGCTGGCGTGCCAGGCTCTCCGGCGCGGTAAGGCTTCGGGGCTGGCGGTCGAAGTTGCTTACCGTGCGCAGCACCATTACGCGATTCAGATCAACGCGTCCGGCACGAGCTAAAAACTGAAGCGACTGCAGCGTACCGGTGTCTTCCATGGCCGTGGTAGCGAACACGCCTTTGCCGCCTGTAAAGTAGGGAACCCATTTGGCTGCCCAGTCGTTCATAAGCGCGCCGTGCCAATACGTGGACGACGAGAGCTGATCGCCCATGGTGACAAACGGTGGACGTTGCGCGGCTGCCCCCTCCATGTCCGCGCGGATTTGTTTGAGTTTGTCGGAGTCATCGAGCGGCGTGTTGCGCGTGAGGTTGAAAGCCCACTGAGCGAGGGGTGCGTTCAGCGCGTAGGCTTGGCCTTCGATCTGCGGGGCGGGTTCTTCAAAAGGTTTTGACTTGCGCATGGGTATCATGCCGGTGGTCCAGTCAGGGGGAATCTCGCGCGCATCGATCTCGTAGCCCAGGTCGCCATCGACAACATAGCGCGCCCAAGCGGCGGAGCCGAGCGAGACCACGTTCGGATTGCCGCCCGCTATGCCCGCGACGATCCAGTAAGCGTGGCTGAAGTCGAAGCGCGGGTCGAGCCCGACGGCCATGATGGTAGACGCCGCATGTGCCGTGCCTTGGCCGGTGAGCACGGCCATCTCGCCCTGCGCATTCATACGCACATCGTGATACGCCTGCGGCATGGCATAAATCTTGTCCAGATGGTCGCGCTCAACCCAGTACTGCAACTCGCCGGGCGTGTCGCCCGTGTCCGCGCCCTGCTCGAACATGGCGATCACAACAACCTTCACCGGAATCGGGCGCGGCTTGGCATTCAAGTCGATGGCGAAGACCATCAGCAGAAAAAGGGCGGTGAACAAGCGTAAGCGGATCGTCATGTAAGCGATGGTAAAGCATTGGAGATAAGGAAAGAGTGAACCGGGAAGATTGCGACTGACGAAAATCCGCGCTGCTCACTGCATGACTCAACATCGCTTGTGTAAAATGCTCCGCATGGAAACCATCCAATATAATTTGCCCTCTAACCGGATTCCTCGCGTCTGGTACAACATCCTTCCCGACCTGCCCACACCGCTTGCGCCGCCTCTGCATCCGGGTACGCTCCAGCCCATCGGCCCCGACGATCTTGCGCCGTTGTTTCCCATCAGCCTGATCATGCAGGAGGTCAGTCAGGAGCGGGAGATTGAGATTCCCGAACCTGTACGCCAGATTTACGCGCAGTGGCGGCCCTCGCCGCTCTACCGCGCGCGCCGGCTTGAGAAGGCGCTCGATACACCGGCGCACATCTATTACAAATACGAAGGCGTCAGCCCGGCGGGCTCGCACAAGCCGAATACGGCCGTGGCCCAAGCCTTCTACAACAAGGAAGCCGGCGTCAAATTTCTGTCGACCGAAACCGGCGCGGGCCAGTGGGGCTCGTCCTTGGCCATGGCCTGCGCCTTCTTCGGCATCGAGTGCAAGGTCTTCATGGTGCGCGTGAGTTACAACCAGAAGCCCTACCGTCGCGGGTTGATGGAGGCTTACGGCGCCACCGTGATCGCCAGCCCCAGCCTCCAGACCGACAGCGGCCGCGCGATTGTTGCCGAGCATCCGGATTCGAACGGCTCGTTAGGCATTGCGATTTCTGAAGCTGTAGAAGTTGCGGCCAAAGATCCCAAGACAAATTATGCGCTGGGCAGCGTATTGAATCATGTGCTGCTGCATCAGACGGTGATCGGCCAGGAAGCCATCGAGCAGATGGAAATGGCCGGCGAGCAGCCGGACGTAATCATCGGCTGCACCGGCGGCGGCTCGAACTTTGCCGGGCTGGTGATGCCCTTCCTGGGCCGCAAGCTCAAAGGCCAGTTGAAGGCGCGCATTGTGGCCGTCGAGCCCGCTGCCTGTCCCAGCCTCACCAAGGGAAGGTTCACCTACGACTTCGGCGACACAAGCCATCTCACCCCGTTAGTCAAGATGCACACGCTGGGCAGCACTTTCATGCCGCCGGGAATTCACGCCGGTGGCCTTCGTTATCACGGCATGGCGCCGCTGGTCTCACATGTCATCGATCTCGGACTTGCGGACGCCGTCACCGTGCAGCAGCTCGATGCCTTCGCAGCCGGCATCCAGTTTGCCCGCGCCGAAGGAATCATTCCCGCTCCGGAGGCCAATCACGCCGTTGCCGAAGCGATCAAACAGGCGCTCGAAGCAAAGGCCGAAGGCAAACCGCGCACGATTCTCTTCAACCTATGCGGCCATGGCCACTTCGACATGCAATCCTATCTCGACTACCAGGCGGGAAAGCTCGAGAACTTCGAGTACCCTGCGGAGGAAATTGCGATGGCGCTTGCGGGGTTGCCGGCGTTGAAGTGAACATCATTGATTTCCCTGGCTTCAAATTCGAGACCGGGTGCGCCCGGCCAGCTACATATACGGCGTACAGGAGCAGAAGAGGATGAGTAAACTATCCCGCCGCGCATTTCTCAGGAATGCCGCGCTCACAGCCGCTGCTGTTCGCCTGCATGCGCAGGCTGAGTCCAATGCCCAGGCAACACTGGTTCTCTCCTCCGCGGAGGAGGGCCCGCACATGCCCGCCGATTTTGTCGGCCTCAGCTACGAAGTCCAGGAGCTGAACAACCCAGGATTCTTTTCTCCCGCCAACACTGGCTTGGTTCGCGCCTTTCGCGAGCTCTCCTCGCACGGCGTTCTGCGGCTGGGTGGCAATACGAGTGAGTTTGGCTACTGGAAGGCTGACCCGAACGCGCCCGAGCCCAAACATCCGGCGACACGCGAGGTTGCCGGCGAGCCGATGGCTCAATTCTATTCCGTTACACCGGAAGCGATCCGCAATCTGGCCGCGTTTCTCAAGGTCACCGGATGGACCTGCCTCTACGGCATCGGCATGGGCACGAATACGCCGGAGCGCGCCGCCGAGGAAGCAGCGTATGTGGCGAAGACGCTGGGCGACCGCTTGCAATACTTTCAGGTCGGCAATGAAGTGGATCTGTTCGACCGCCATCTGCGCGATCCCAAGACCTGGTCGTCGCAGGCTTACTTGAATGAGTGGCTGGCCATCGCGCGCGCGGTAACGGCCAGAGTGCCGAGTGCGCGTTTCGGCATTCCCGATGTGGCTGGTAAAGTGGAGTGGCTAACGCAGATTGCCGACCTGTGGCCGGCGATCGAGAATCCTCCGCATGTGACCACGCTCAGCCATCATCATTACTTCGGCGGCCCGGCGACAAACCCAGACGTGAACATCCCCAACCTGCTCAAGCCTGAGACTATGAAGAAGGTGCAGACCACCGCCGATACCGCAACGGCTGCCGCGGCAAAGATGGGCGTGCGCGTACGCATGACGGAAGGCAACACCTGCTATCGCGGCGGCAAGCCGGGCGTGAGCGATGTGTTTGCCTCAGCGCTTTGGGCTGCTAATTACGCACTGCTGATTGCCTCGAACAACTACTCCGGCATCAACCTCCACGGAGGCAACGGCAAGAGCGTGGCCAACTCGGTAGGCGGAGTGCTGCCCGGCGACGTGATGCTCAAGGATCAGGGCGTCAGCGAGGCGGAGATTGCCACGCACCCGCATCCCTTCTACACGCCCATCGGCGCATTCGGTGCGGACTACGTTCTTGAACCTGTCGCCTATGGGCTGAAGTTCGCCGGCCTGTTCAGCGGCGCAACGTTGCTCAAGACGGACATGACCGCTCCTCTGCAAGCCTCGGGCGTGAATGCAACAGCCTTTGCAGCAAAGATGCCCGACGGCAAGCTCTCCGTGATCGTTCTCAACAAGGACGCGGAACGGGACGTGAATGTGACTCTCGACTTTGGCGCGATGAAGACGACAACAACCGGGAGAGGGGCCAAAGTCGAAACGCTCACGGCCGATGCGCTGACCAGCCGCAATGCGCGGATTGCGATGGAGCCGAAGTCGATTGTGGTCAAGGACGGCAAGGCCAGAGTGACCGTGGCCAAGAGTTCGGCGATGCGCATCACGCGTGGATAGCGCGAGGTCTGCCCTCCGTGATTTCCCCGGTCTCAAAAGCGAGACCGGGGGCACCCGCCCATTTGTGGTTGGTCGGATTTTGCCACCCGCAAAAATGCCATCCCACTGGGATGGCATTTTGTTTGGATGGTTGCTGAGGAAATCTACTTGCCGTCTTCGTTCCGCGCCATGGCTTTTTCCGTCATCACCTTGTGGGCGTTGTCTTCGAGAGCCTGCGCCTGGGGCATAAAGCCGAGCGCTTTCTGAATTTCGGGATCGTAGTCAGCCAGCGTGCGCAGGCCTTGAAGCTGACCAAACTCGATGGTGACGATCTTGTCCTTGATGTGCGCCTTCAACCAATCAGACGAGGCCTTCAGGTCGGCATCGGTCCAGGTAATGTTCTGGTCGGTGAGGAACTTTTTGAACTCGCCAATCACAGCGTCATCTACCGTGAAGTTCTTGTCCACCGTGTGCTTGCTCACATAGAGTGGCGCGAAGTGGAAGAAGACATCTTTGTAGGTCAGTTCGTCCTGGAACTTGCTATAGGTCGGCGTTTCAATCTTGTCATCCGGCGTAATGCCGCCGCCGCCGTAGACCGTGCGGCCTGCGTCGGTCAGCTTGACCTCCTGATTTGTCGAGTCGGAGGGAAGCGCGCCGGCGTGGTTGTAGTAGTAATCGTAGAGTGAAACGCCGGCGTAGTTGCGCTGGATGAGGCGGCCTGACGGCGTGTAGTAGTGATAGGTGGTAAGCGCGAGGCCCGTATCGTCGCCGAGGTTGAAGACAGTCTGCACCAGTCCCTTGCCGAAGGTAGTTTCGCCGACGATCAGAGCGCGGTCGTGATCCTGCAGCGCGCCGCTGACAATCTCTGCGGCTGAGGCCGTATTTTTGTTGACCAGAACAACGATGGGGAAGCTCTTGCCGCCGTTGCCGTGCGTGGCGGTGTAGTTCTGGTCAGGATAAGCGCGGCCACGTTGTGACACGATAGCCTGGCCCTTGGTGAGCAGGTGATCGCACACGTCGACGGCTTGGGAAAGAAGCCCGCCGGGGTTGCCGCGCAGGTCGAGAACCAGGCCTTTCAAATTGGGGAAGCCGTTGACCGCCTCCTGCATCTCCTGGCCGGTGGTCTCCTGAAACTGCGTGAGGTGGATGTAGCCGATGCCGGGGCGAATCTCGTACTTGAGGTCAACCGACGGGTGCGGAATCTCGTCGCGAACCAGATCGAAGACCAGCGGCTTGGCCTCGCCGACGCGCGACATGGTGACTTGCACATGCGTGCCCTTGGGCCCTTTGAGAGCCTTGGCGACCTGGTCCGAAGTCCAGCCTCTCGCGCTCTTGCCATCGATGGTTTCAATCACGTCGCCGGGATGAATGCCGGCGCGGTAGGATGGTGTGTCTTCATACGGCGTGACGACGAATACCTTGTCTTCCTGCTGCTGGATGACCATGCCCACGCCGTAGTAGCGTCCGCGCTGGTCTTCTCTCATGCGCGCGTACGCCTTGGGGTCGTAGAAGTTGGAGTGCGGGTCAAGCACACGCAACATGCCCGGGATTGCGCCGTCGTAGATGGCCGTCTCCGCCTTCTCGCCGGCGATGGGCTCGGCGTAGTTCTGCTCCACGATGGAGTAGACATCGGTAAACGCGCGCAGGCTGTCGTTGAACTGGCTGCGGTCCTCAGCCGACTGCGCGCCCACCTTGCGCTGCATGAGGCTGCCCACAATAGCGCAGACGCAGAAGAACAGGACCAATGAGAAGAGTGCGCGACGGGCGCGGGGAGTCATAAGCGGAAGAACCTCCAGCAGGTAGATGCGGCAGATAGAGATAAGCCGTCATTCAAGCGGCCAAACCCGATGCATCCTGATCGATACAGATAAGCTTTGCCAGTGTGCGACAAATCAGACTTGCCCGTGCGCGGCAATGCCTGAGACTTGAGAAAACCGCTCCACAGCTAGCCGCAGAGCCGCATTTGGCTCAAGTATACACCTGACAATTAGACGTTTGCACCAGCCATTTGGACGCTGACGGCAACGCATCCGGTAGCCGAAATGCCGTTTCATTTCGGCTCAGACGGCAGGGAAACGTCGCCCGGCTGCACCCAAGCCATTTACAATGCGTCTATGTATCAGTTGTTATTTTCTGGCCGTGCCAACCCTATGAATCTTCGATTTTCTCGCATCTCCGCGGCGCTTGCACTGTCGGCGCTCGCGCTTTCGAGCTACTGCGCCGCGCAAACCGCGCCGGCTGCGACAAGCAGCCCCTACGGCGGCATCACGGTCGAGGATATTATTGCCCGCGTCAACGACCAGATCATCTCCCAGTCGGATTACGACCGCGCCCTCAAGGAACTGGACCAGGAGGGGCGCGAGCGTGGGGCGACCATGCAGGAGATCTCCGCCCAGCACAAGGACCTGCTGCGCAACATGATCGACCAGCAACTCTGGCTCTCCAAGGGCAAGGAACTGGGCATCACCGGCGACACCGAGCTGATTAAGCGGCTGGACGAAATCCGCAAGCAGAACAATCTGGCCACCATGGAAGACCTGGAGAATGCGGCCAAAGAGCAGGGTGTCTCCTTCGAGGACTTCAAGGCCAACATCCGCAACGGCATCATCACTCAGGAAGTGATGCGCCAGCAGGTGGGGCAGAAGATCCAGTTCACGCCCGGCGAGGCGATGGCCTACTTCGAACAGCACAAGAAGGAATATGTGCAGCCGGAGAGTGTACGGTTGGCAGAGATTCTGATATCGACGGGTACGGATGCCGCATCGCAGGCAGATCAGGCCAAGATCGATGCAGCCAAAGCCAAGGCCGACGACATTGAAGCGCGTCTTGCCTCGGGCGGCGACTTTGCACAACTCGCGCGCAGCTTCAGTAACGGACCAACAGCCGCTGAAGGCGGCGAACTGGGCCAGTTCAAGCGCGGCGCGTTGGCCAAGGTGCTCGAAGACAAGACCTTTGTTCTCGCCGCCGGCAAGGCAACGGAGCCCATTCGCACCCGGCAGGGTTACGTGATCCTGAAGGTGGAGCAGCACATCGGCGGCGGCAATCCGGAGTACAAGGATGTAAAGGATCAGGTGGAAGAAGCCTACTATATGGATCGCATGGAGCCGGCGATTCGCGCCTACCTGACCAACCTGCGCGAGAACTCCTTCATCGATATCAAGCCGGGGTATACGGATACCGGCGCCAGCCCCAACGAAACCAAGCCCATCTTCAGCGCGTACACGCCGCCCGCTCCGAAAAAGAAGGCCGCTGTAGAGCGCACGCGTTATCGCGAGAGCACGGCCGTCTTCCGGCAAAAGTCGCCACAGCCGAAGGCTCCGGCGGTGGAGCCTGATGACACTACTGCGCCAGCCGGAACATCTGGCACGCCCGCAACCAATGCCGCAGCCACCAAGGCCGCGGCTACAGCCAAGAAGAAGAAGGACAAGAAGGACAAGACCGAGCTTGCTGCCGAGAAGCCCGGCAAGAAGGAAAAGATTCGCTTTGGCCAGGCGCCGCGCGAAACCCTTCCCACCGCCGAGGCAAACTCGGCTACCGAAAATGCGGGCGCGCTGCCTGAGACGGCGTCCGCTGCCGATGTTCCGGCCAACCCGCTTGAGGCCGCGGCACCGACCGCCAAGACGCGCTACAGTTCGCGGGCCATCGCGGCGAAGAAAGAAAAGACATCCGCAACGCCGAAGTCGAAGTCCAAAAAGGGCGCTGCCATAACGCCATCTGCGCCTGACTCGACGGAAGTGGCAGACACCCAAACGCAGGCTGCGCCGCTTGGCCTGGGCGCCAATACCGCTCCGTCAAAGAAGAAAAAGAAGACGGCGACAACCACGGGTGATAAAACGCGACTGTCACAAGAGCCCAAGAAGCCCGCGCCGCCGGCTCCGCAGCAGACGATCCCCGCTCCGGTGCCGGGCGCACCTGCTCCGGCCCAACAATAGCAAAGCGGTCAAATATCTTGAGGGCCTGGGATTTCGATCCCCGGCCCTTTTGATTTTTGTAAAGCAGTTTCGCGTCAAGTGTCCATAAGGCGCTGGGGTGCCCATCCATGAATCGATTTTGATTCATGGGTGGAAGAGCACAGATCTCAATTTGAACTGGAATAGAAAAAACTGTAACGCTCCAGCCGCCGCATCTGGCCGTTGAACTTCTGCGCAGATCGCTTGCACTCATCCCGCAGGCCGCCCTGAACCCGAGCCATGCGTGTATCATTCCTCCGTGCGCTCTCAAGAGACTTGAGAGCTGCCTCTAAAATTTCTAAATTCGGCGGGAATCTATTGATGCGTGTTAGCTCCAAACCATCTCAACTATTGCTTGCCGTTTTCTTAGCCGCTTGGTTTTCAGCCGCGATCGGCGCGTGGGCGCAGACCTCATCGCGTGCTGTCCCCTCTCCCGAGGTCACCCACACCGGAACCGCACCCACGGGCTACACCGTGACCTTCCGCTACGCGAACCCTGCGGCGAAGCGTGTGCAGATCAAAGGCGAGTGGTACTTTGAGCGGCCATCGGAGCAGGCGCAGCTTTCTCCCACTCCCAACCACCCGATCGTCGAGAGCCAGGGCATCTTGCCAACTGACTGGAAGTCGGGCGACGTGCCGTTGCAGCGGCCCAACTCCACCGGCCCCAACTTTCCCGTTGCCGAAATGATCAAAGGCAAAGACGGCGTGTGGACCTACACTATACCGCTGCCGTCCGGCGTGTGGACTTACGCCTATCTCGTCGACTGCCAGGAAGGCGCGCGGTGCAATGCAATCTCCGACCCCGCAAATGCGCCGTGGAATGAGAAAAACGGCGCGCCCGATGGCGGCGCTGTTCACAACAGCCAGACCTACGTTCCGTCGGACGCAAAGTTCGGCACAGTCGATTTTTCTTGGCAGGCTCCGGCCAAGCTCAATGGACTGCCGCAAGGCACGGTGGTGCACGCTACGTACCCCTCGCCCGGCCACGTCACGCCCAAAGATGAAAATTATCTCGTCATCTACACGCCGCCCAACTATGATCCGGCGCGCGCCAGGCCCTATCCCACTTTGTATCTAAGCCACGGCGGCGGCGAGAACGAGATGGGCTGGAGTACGCAGGGCGACATGGCCAATATTCTCGATAACCTCATCGACACCGGCCAAATCCAGCCCATCGTCGTGGTCATGCCCAATGGTTCGGGCTATGCGAACTCCGTATTCAACGAGGCCTACGACCGCGACCTGATCGACCGCATGATTCCCTGGGTCGAGTCGCATTATCACGTTTCGAATTCCGCCAAAGACCGCGCCTTCTCCGGCCTCTCGATGGGCGGCATGCTGACCAATTCCTTCCTCATCAACCATCCCGATGCATTTCAGTATTACGGCATGATGAGCGCCGGCCTGCCGCCGGACAACAGCAAGCTCACCCCGCAGCAGGCTGCCGCAATCAAGGGCAAGTCGATCTGGGTCGGAGGCGGCTGGCAGGATGTGATCTTCGCCGTCGGCTTCAGCCCCAACGGCACGCCCACGCACACCGGCCCGGCCCGCGAAGTAAGCACACTGGTCAACGCAGGCGTTCCGGTGACCACCGACTTCATTCACGGCGGCCACGAGTGGTACGTGTGGCGCATCCTGCTCCGGGACTTTCTCACTCGCACTGCATTCCTGCCGCAACCCTATGCTGCATGGCAGTGACGCGCGCCAAGTGATGTGCCTCCCGATCCTGCGCCCGCATCCGTAATACGAGATTCAAAACCAAATTAGGAACCAACGCCCTGCCTCGCCGCAGGGCGTTTTCTTTTGGGACCTCGACCTGACATATATCGGATTTCCACTTGCGAGTGGAGGCAATAGGGGAGTATTTTCAGTCAGGATTGTTAAAAGATGGTTAATTTTCTCTTACGATGGTCGCTTCCGATTACCCTTGTTTTGGCTGCAATTCCTGTTGCGCCGCAGAGCTTTGTCGCTCGGCCAGCCGACATTTCAAGTCCAGATGTAACTGAAAATATTCCAGTTAGCGCCACTACGCCGCCCGATATCGTCACGCAACCGCCGCAATCAACCCTGACTCTGACCCCGGAACAACAAGGCGACCGGCTGGAAGCTAGCCACCGCTATCAGGCTGCGATCGAGGCGTATGCCCAGATTCCCGTTCCCACCGCCTCGGTTTGGAACAGAATGGGCATCGCGTACCAGATGCTCTTTGACCTCAACGATGCGGTTCGCTGCTACAAGGAATCTCTCAAACTGGAGCCGACGAACGCGGATGCGCTCAACAATCTCGGCACAGCGCAGGATCTGGAGAACAATCACTCCGCTGCGGAACGCAGTTTTCGAGCAGCAGTCAAGCTGGACCCCCGAAATGCGTTGGCCTTTCGCAACCTGGGCACCAACCTGCTGACGCAGCAGCAATACGACAAGGCCGCGGACGCATATCGGCAGGCGCTGGCACTCAATCCGCATATCTTCGACGTCACCTACGGGCCCAAGGCAGAAGCGCAGGGTGCGGGAAAGACGCTGGGCGCGGCAAATTACATCAAGGCCCGCAGTTGCGCCAGGGCCGGGCTGACCGATTGCGCACTGGCTTATCTTGAACGAGCCTTTCACGAAGGCAGCGCCACAGTACGCCGCGTGAATGCTGACCAGGACTTTGCCACTCTGCGCGGCACCCCGGCGCTGGCTCGCCTCTTCGCCGACCAGAAATAATTCAACTTCATCCAATCGAATCTCGCGCGGCCCTTATGCACGAGTTTCGATGCAAGCGTCGCGCTCAAAAACGTTTCGCCTAAAATAGCTATGAGGTAGCGCAATGGCCAAGCGCAGTGCGGGGTTGTTGCTCTATCGGCACAGACCGGGCGGCATCGAGGTCTTCCTCGTGCATCCGGGCGGGCCGTTTTGGGCCGCGAAGGATCGAGGCGCGTGGACCATTCCCAAAGGCGAATATGAAAGCGACGAGCCGGCGCTCGAAGCAGCCCGGCGCGAGTTCCACGAAGAAACGGGATTTGCGGAAACCAGCTTTGCCGCCCAAGCCAGGTTCCTTGAGCTGGGCGCGATCACCCAGGCCAGCGGGAAGATTGTCACGGCGTGGGCCGTCGAGGGCGACTGCGATCCGGCGAAGCTCACCAGCAATACCTGCCAGCTGCGGTGGCCGCCCCGGTCAGGCAAGTGGATTGAGATTCCGGAGGTCGATCGCGGCGCGTGGTTCTCGATTGCCGAGGCGCGGAGACGGATCATCGAGGCACAGCGCGATTTTCTCGATCGCCTGATACAACTCGCCTGATTCCATCGGCTGTCATATCGTCAGGCCATCCAGCTCGTGGTAACTCCGGTCTCCTGCTCTTCGTAATCGGAACTGCGGCGCGTCGGCGCCGAACTGATACGCGACAGATTCGGCACTGCGTCCGGATCCGCCGCCACCTGCCGCCATGCCGAACGCACGGTGCGCACGCACTCGATGGCATGTTCAAACCTGGATTTCGACGCAGACTGAGAGGCTTGCAGGATCTGGGCGAAGATGGCGGCGTAGAACTCGGCCAGCGACTCCGCCGGCCTGCCGCCGATGTCCATCCTGAGCCGCGCTTGCAGGTGAATGATAATGTCCAGGGCTCGTTTCACCGCAACGCGGCGTCCTTCCGTGTCGCCCCGCTCGACCGCGCTGATTGCCGCAGAGAGGAAGCGGATGATTCCGTCATAGAGCGCCACAACCAGGTCAACGGCTGAGGCTCCATCCAACATGTGATCCCGATAACTTGCCATCTTTGTGCCTTTCTTATCCGTTCGTGCTCTGGTTGTAGCCGGTGATTGCCGAGTAAAGCTCGTTGACGCCGGCGATCTGCGAAGGCAACTGCTGCATGATCTCGTTGGCCGAGTTCAACTCCGCGGTCAGGCTGGTTTGCTGGGAGGAGATGTAGCTTTGCTCTTTGGTAATTTCCGCATTGAGCGTGGATTCGATGGTGCTGTTGGAGTGGGAGGCAAGGTACAGTGCCCCGGTTGGCGAACTCGATCCGGCATCGGTAAGCGTGGTGGAAAAAGTCTGTCCCCAACTGTTGGCGTTCTGGAAGAAGCTCGCTACGCCCGTATAGTTTGTGTTCAGCAGCGAATCGAGAGAGGCCGCGTCGAAGGTAAGCGACCCGTCGTTGTTCACGCTGATGCCCAGATCGGTAAGGTTGTTCACGTCCGAAGATGTGTTGTAGTTGAGCGCCTTCGTCGTAGCGTCTGTAGTGTCGGTGATGGAGGACGTTACAGCGAGCGCGCCGGCCGCGCCCACGGTTGCCGAGGTCAGGATCAGGCCGGTGCCGGCAGGGTCAAGCGCTGCCGAGACGCCGCTGAGCCCGTTGATCGCACCCATGAGGCCTGCAAGCGTGTTGTCGGAGGAGTCGAGCGTGACGGTCTGCAGCGTGCCGCTGCCTACCTGTATGGTCATTGTGCCGGAGAGCGTATCTCCGGCGCTGGCTACATTGCCGAATGTGCCGTTGTCGGCGGTGCTGCTCGTGTAGCCACCAGTGTCGCTATAGGAAAGCGATGCGGGCGTGACGGAGTTGAGCGAGGAGTTGACGACCAGAGTGCCGGCGGAGCCGTCGGTCTGCGAGGTTAGCGTGAGCGTGGACTGGCCATTCGAAGTGACGACGGCGGCGTTGACGCCGATGTTTGCGGAGTTGATGGCCGCAGCCAGCCCGGAGAGGGTGTTGACGCCGCTGCCAGTGTAGATGGTATTGGCGGCCGGGGAGCTGGGCGCGGCACCGATCACGATATTCTCAGCCGTGCCGCTGCCCACCTGTAAGGACAGAGAACCGGCGAGGGTGGTTCCTGTAGAGGCGATGGGGTCGATGTATCCGTTCGGGCTTTGCATGTTGAGGCCGCTTAACAACTGCTGCTGCAGCAGCGAAAGCGTGGGCGAGCCGAACAGGGGCTCCGGCGTGCCGGAGCTGGTGTTGCCCTGCTGCGTGTTCACCGCGCTGATCAGCGAGTTGTAGTCGGAGACCATCTGGTTCACTGTGCTCTCAACGCCCGTATTGTTGTTGCCGATGACCACCTGCACCTGTTCCGCGCTGCCTCCGGACGGAGCGGGGCTGGTGGCCAAAAGCTGAAAGGTGATGCCGGGAATGAGGTTGTTCACCGTATTCGATGCGCTGCTCAACGCGATACCGTCCACGTTGAGGCTGGCATTGGCCCCGCTGACGGTGGAGGTGTAGTTCAGCGCGGTCGCCGGGTCGCTGACGCTGGAGCTGACGGTCAGCGTACCGGCGGTGCCTGTGGTATTGGAAAGCAGCGAAAGGCTGGAGGTGCCGTCGCTGTTGGTCACGACAGAGGCTGTGACGCCCAGCGTGGCCGTGTTGGTATTGATGTAGCTCTCGAGGTCGGCCAGCGTCGTGCCGCCCTCGGCGGTGTTTACGTCGCTGAGGTTTACGGTCTGCGCACTTCCGCTGCCAACCTGTATAGACATCGAACCGGAGAGTGAGTCCGACAGTGAAGCCACCGGAGACAGCTTGCCGGCGGAAGTTACGCTGCTCGAGCCGACCGTGCCTGAATAGCTGAGCGTGTTTGCCGCCGCGGCGGACAGAGAGTTGCCGCTCACTACGATGTTGCCGTTGACTCCCGATGTGCTTGAGACCAGGCTGAGCCGTGAGCCGTTCGCGTCTGTCAGCACGCTGGCGGTAATGCCGGCGCTCGAGGCGTTGATGGCCGAGGCCAGCCCGGTGAGCGTGTTGTCCGACGAATTGAGCGTGATGGTCCGCGCCGTGCCGCTGCCCACCTGGAGCGTGATGGAGCCGGTTAACGTGTCAGACGCGTTGGCCACCGCCGCCATATAGCCGCTTGAAGTCTGGGCAAGGCTGTTGACTACCACCGTATGCGTTCCCGCCACCGCGGCGTTCGTGGCGGCTGTCAACTGAAGAACATTCGTGTCGGAGCTGGAACCGGTTTTTTGCGTCAGAATTCCCTGAAAGTCGGTCAGGCTGCTCATATCGTTCGAGAGATTGGAGAACAGCGTGCCCAGCGACGAGATCGCCGTGTCCTGGCTTTCAAGCGAAGTGAGCTGCTTTTTCCACGGCGTCTCCACATTTTGCAGGTTGGTGATGATCGAGGCCACCGTCGTGCTGACATTGAAGCCCGTGCCGCTGGTTGGTGACCCGAAACTTAGCCCTACTGTGCCCATAACATGCTCCGTGGACAGAGGATGCAGCCTGCAAGCCAGATGGCCAGGCTGGATATTGGAAAATTCTTATGGCGGCTGACAGTCCGCGCAAAAAACAGCAAGGGCGCCCTCGCGGACGCCCTTGGCCGGTTGCTGCTGCAGGGGTTACTGCAACAACTTGGTGACTTCCTGCTGCATGCTGTTAGCCTGTGCAAGCGCCGAGATGCCGGTCTGGCTAAGAATCTCGTACTTGGACATGTTGGAGGTTGCCGACGCGTAATCGGTTGCCTGAACTGCGTTCTGGGCCGACTGCACGTTTTCCTGCTGTGTGCTGAGCACGGAACTGACCGAGTTCAGAGTGTTGATCTGCGCGCCGATGTAGCCGTCCTGCGCTGCAACGTCTGTGATGGCCGCATTCAACGCTGTCAGCGTGGCTTCCGCGTTGGTTTGGTTCGTCAGGTCGGTGCTGCTGAGGTTGGCGCCGGACGCATCGGTGTAGCTGATGGTGGCGATGCCGTTTGCGCCGGCCAGATCCGCAGTCATGCCGGTGTTCGTCGTGCCGCCCTTGTTGCTCGCACCCACCAGTGTTGCCTGGTCGATCACGCCCGCGGAGCTGGATAGCCCGATGGTGTAGAAGGCCTCGGCCGTGGTGGCGTTGGTCGCCGTTTTGGCGGTGTAGGCCAGCGTTGCACTGATGTCGGTGCTGTCGCCAGCGCCCGGTGCGCCAGTAGCCGCCGTATAGGAAAGCGCTCCTGTAGCGGCCAGAGATGCGTTGGAGGAGGTGAAGACGATGTCCTTGTTGGTCTGGCTGTAGGTCGCAGTAACCCCATAGCTGCCCGCATTGATGGTCTTCGCCAGGTCCTGGAGTGTGTCCGTGGTTCCGGTGCCTCCGAGGGCGATGGTGTTGGTGCCAATGGTGAGGGTTCCGTTCAGATCGTCGGTTGCAGCTGCACCCGTGCCCGTAAGAGCGAAGGTGCCGATCGTGGTGGCGCTGGCGAGGGCGGTTGTCGGCTGTCCGCTCAGCGTTGCGGCCGTAGCGGAGGCTACGGTATCCGAGGTGGCGCTGCTAAGCGTCACCGTCGGCGCGGTCGTGGCTCCCGATGCAAGAGCGCTGTTGGCGATGGTCAGAATGGAGCCGCTTGCGTTGACTGTTGCCGACAGAGTGGTTCCCGTGTTGGCGGCCGCCCAGGCGTTGATGGTCTTTGCCAGGTCGGCGTTGTTGTCGCTGACGCCTGCGATTCCCAGGGTGATGGTTGTGTTACCGGAACTGCCGGCCCCGACGAGGGCAATGGTTCCGCCGGTGTAGATATCCGATGCATTGGCGAGCGTGAGCGTCTTGCTACCCGCTGAGAGTGCTCCGGAGGTGACGGTGCCGAGCGATCCAGCCAGGGCCGGCGCTGTGCCGTCCACCGCTGTGGTGGCGTCGGTCAGGTTGGTGGCGGTGATGGCCGACTTGGAGCTTGCCGAGGTAAAGGTGATGGTGTTGCTGCTGACCGTGGCAGTAATGCCGTAGCCTGCGGCGTTGATGGTGCTGGCGAGATCGGTAATGTTGTCCGAGGTCTCAGCCTGACCCAGTGTCAAGGTGTGAGAGGCGCCTTTGGAGTCAGTGATATTGAGCGTTCCGGCCAACGGATCGGCAACGGTGCCGCCCGTCGTCAGGGAGCCGATTTCGCCGGCGGCAGCCCCGGTGCCTACGCCCTGGCCGGAGATGATGATGCCGGTGTCGGCGCCGCTGCCGCCGCCGTAGAGAGCCGCAGCCGCTGTTGCTACTGCGCCCGCCCCCGCCTGCGCCGCCGTACCGAAGCTAGCGGTAAGTCCCAGGCCCGATCCGTTGATAGCGCTGATCATGCCCTGAACATTGTTCGCGAACTGGGTGCCGTTGCCCACGGTGATGTTCTTCGACGACTCTGTCAATTGCCCGTTCGTACCTGTGGTCAGATACGACACTGCAATCGTGGTGGATGCCGAGGTGAGACCGAGGCTGTCGTTGGCGCTGGCCAGACTACCGTCGTTCGAAAGATCGACGAAGACATTGTTCCCATTCGATCCGGTACCGTAGGCCATGGCTCCGCCGCTGTCTCCGACATTGGAGGAGGACAGGGTGCGGATATTCAGCGCATCGATCGAGGACCCTGTCGAGGACGAATCGCCAGTGTAGATGTTGGTGTTCGAATTGAATACGGCCTGGTTGTTGTACGTGGTCGTTGTGCCGATGTTGTTCACTTCCGACAGAATCGACTGGTACTCCTGGTTGGCTGCCGTATCCTGCGAGGCGTTCAACGTGCCGTTCGAGGCTTCGGTAGCCAGCGTGACAGCGCGATTGAGAAGGCTGGTGACCTGCGAGAGAGCGCCATCGGCCACCTGCAACAGGCCTACGCCTTCAGTGGCGTTGGTCTGTGACTGCATGAGTGCCTGTTGATTGGCCTGGAGGCCGTCAACGAGGGAGAGGCCGGCGGCATCGTCCGCGCCAGAGTTGATCTTGGAGCCTGAAGACAATTGCTGAAGAACGGTGTTCAGGCTGTTTTTCGTATTATTCAGATTGTTCTCCGCATACACTGCGGAGAGGTTATTCAAGACGCCCAGGGACATGGGGTTCTCCTTGTGGATGCGTGGATTTGCGACTCCTGTCTGCCGGCGCTCCCATTTTGAAAAGCCCTGGGTTGCTGCCTTTAGCTCGTAGCCGCCGCATCTGGCCCCTTCTTCGGCGCTTTGTTAGGGGACTTTATGCATCCGGCAAAAGTGTCCAGCACGGGACACTTTTGGTGACCTACCTATCCATCAACCTTTCCTCCTGTTCGCCGATGAACAATGTGAAGGAAATGGATGCCCATGATCGAACTGACACGGCTCAATGGCAATGCGATGGTGTTGAATAGCGACCTGATCAAGACCGTCGAGTCCTCACCAGACACCATGCTGACGTTGATCAACGGTGAAAAACTCATCGTCCGCGAGGAAGCGGCGCAGGTCGTCGAACGCGTGCTCGCCTATCGCGCCCGGCTGCTCTCCGACGTAAGCCGCAAGCTGCCCGATCTGCGCGCCGTGCAACGCGTCACCGGCCTGGCCTCGCTCGATGAGGCCGGCCTAATGCCCAGCGAGTCCGCGCAGCCGGCAAGCGGCAGATGGGGCGCGGCAGAAGACCCAGGCGCGGTCCGCCGCCCCGCAACTGCTCTGAAAACCGCATGGAAATAACGGCAAGCGGGAAAGATCGCAAATGAAAACTCTGGGAGCGTTCCATGGATAAGGCAAGCATCGGCGGTGTCTTTCTGGCCGTAGCCGGCATCCTGGCCGGGCTGATGATCGAGGGCGGAAACGTGCAGCAACTGCTGCAGCCCACCGCGGCATTGATTGTATTCGGAGGCACCATTGGTGCGGTGCTGCTGCAGTTTCCGCTGCACACGGTTCTAGCCGCATTTCGCAGCATGGGGCAGATGTTCTCCGCGCATCGCAATCAGGAGAAAGAGATGATCGATCTGCTGATGACCTATGCCAAGAAAGCGCGCCGCCTGGGGCTGGTCTCTCTCGATGAAGACTTGCGTTCGATCGCCGATCCATTCCTGAGGCAGACCATGATGCTCGCCGTCGACGGCACCGAGCCCAACGATCTGCGCAAAATCATGCGCGTCAACATGGAATCGATCATCGAGAGCGAGGAACAACTGCCCGCGGTTTTTGAGTCCGCCGGCGGCTACTCGCCCACCATCGGAATCCTCGGCGCTGTACTGGGATTGATTCAGGTCATGGGACATCTCGACAACATCGAGTCGGTCGGCAAGGGCATCGCCGTGGCATTCGTTGCCACCATCTACGGCGTCGGCCTGGCCAACCTGTTCTTCATTCCCTTTGCCGGCAAGATGCGCATCCGCATCCAAAGCGATCAACGCTTTCGCGAAATGACGATCGAAGGCGTCATCGCCATCATGGAAGGCGTCAACCCGCGCATGTTGGAGCAGAAGCTGAGCGGCTTCATTCAAATCAACGCCGGTGAGAAAGCGCGGATCGCGGCATGATCGATCGCGGCAAAAAGCATGACCGCGCCGGCCACGAACGCTGGCTCATCTCGTATGCGGACTTTATCACCCTGCTCTTTGCCTTGTTCGTCATGATGTATGCCTTCTCGAAAGCCGAACAGAAGAAGCAGTCGATGGTTGCAACAGCGATCGACAAAGGATTCCGCTCCATGAGCCTGTTCGGCAGCTCCAACGCCAAAGGCAATGCAACCGAAGCACCCGAGATGCCGGAAAGTGTCGTCATGGGCGAGATCATCCGCACACCAGGGCCGGTGAAAGACGATCTGAACCGCATGAGCCGGGAGCTGAACGAATCTCTCGCCAACCAGGTTGCCAACCACGCGGTCTCCATCCACATGGGGCGAGACGGCTTGGTGATCAGCCTGAGCGAAGCAGGATTTTTTGACTCCGGATCGGCCACGCCCAAGCCCGAAGCGCTGCCCACGCTGCGCCAGATTGCGACAGAGCTGGGCAAGTCCCCATTTGATCTGCGCGTCGAAGGCGACACCGACAATGTGCCCATTCACACCGCCGAATTCGACTCCAACTGGGAGCTCTCGACAACGCGCGCCACGCACATCGCCCGTCTGCTTCTGGAGTTGCATGCCATGCCCGCCGAGAGGCTCTCGGCAGCCGGCTACGCCGAGTTCCATCCCGCGGCCACCAATGACACCGCCGACGGCCGCGCGAAAAACCGCCGCGTGGATCTGGTCGTGATGCCCAGGTCAGCAGTAAACTTTGCCGACAGTCCGCAACCACTAGCTGGCCCGTGGCGCAGAATCACCGACGGCGATGCACCTGCAACAAAGCCCTGATGTGTGAGCAGCTGGAATAACCGCGCTGACTCGCTACCCTGCTGACTCGCTAATTTGCTAACTTGTTCAACCGTGGGCACCAGGTCTGGATTTTCAGACCTGGGAAAGCACAAACCCATCCCAGACACGGACTGAGCCTTTGCCGGGTGCCCCACCTTCGGCGCGGCTCTATCGCGCCCAAGGTGGGATATATATAAGCCTTTGCGTTTGCTTCTGCTCTTTACAGCCTCTTATTTATAAAAACTGACTACTGATCCCTGATCCCCGATCCCTGTTCCCTGTTCTCTGTTCCCTGTTCCCCGATCCCTGTTCCCTGTTCCCTGTTCTCTGTTCTCTGTTCTCTGTTCCCTGACCACTGTCCACTGTCTTTGCACATTATTTCCCTGAATTCCCGCACAATCGATATAGCACCCACTCCACCCACCGAGAGCGAGACCCACCATGCAAAAAATCCGCAACATCACCGTAGCCGTCCCTGAAGAACTCTACCGCCAGACCCGCCGTCTCGCCGCCGAGAACAACCACACAGTCACCGAGATAGTCCGCTACCTGCTCTATTGCCTGCCCAAGGCATTGCAAGCCGCCCCAATTCCCGCCAACTCCAATGCCTCTGCCCCGCCCGATTTTGCCCGCGCCTTCGCCCGCGCCAAAAAGAACGGAGAACCCTGGCCCCCGCCTCTTCAGCCCGTCCCCGCGCCCAAAACCTCAGGCTTCGTCAGACCCCAAATCGGAAAATAGATCGAAAATTGCCCTTTTTGAAAACACGAATTTATTTCAGTATCCCAGTAAAACCGCATTTTCACATTGATTCCAGGCAACTTATAAAAATAAAGTTATACAGTCCTCAAAAACGCCCATTCTGTATCCCAGTATCCCAGTACGCGGACAGCCCGCTACTAAAACACCCACTTTATTTAACTATTCCATTACGCCCCGCCCCGCCAACAGAACATCGAAACACTTCAATGGGGTTTGTTGAATTCTCCGCGACTCCCCTCCCATCGTTTACGCCCAGCGGCAAATAAATGCGATACATGCCTTCAGGCAGCGTATGCGAGTTCATCTTCTCCGGCGGAAACGCCTCGCAGTTGGATGTGTCGACTCGACTCCCATCTCGACTCGCGTCCAAACTTGGATTGAGGCCGGAGACATTGCTCTTCATGCGATTGTTTGCCGTAGCCGCAGTAAGTGCCTGGTTGGCCGCTTCTCTGATGTCATAGGTTCTGTAACTCGACGGATTTTTAAGCGGTCTATGCCATGAGAAAGCCGCACCGTGTGCTCCACCATCTTCGGTATGCAACTGTCGGGGAACACCCACATATGCAGCCATCATGGTGGCCCCGCTCAGAATGATCCCCATCGAGAAGCCGGCCTTCCACGCGAGACCCCGATTGCTCCACCTGCCTGTAATCGATCGCAACCCAAGCACCGCACTTCTCCTTATTGAAATCTGCTTATGTAATGCCGGCTGCCGCATTCGTACAATTATCGTGCTAGTCCCAGTTGTTATTTCATCGTTGCCAAAACGCTCTTTGGCACCTTTGCCGCGACGTTATATCGCGAGTCCACTAACTCCGTAATATCGTACTTCAACTCCGACGCAAAGAGGATTGCAACCTCGCTGTCGCTCAAGTCGTACTTCTTCTTGATCCATGTCGCCAATTGCGATGTCGCGTCCTGTATCGACGCAGGCACCGACCCGGTAACGCCAAAGGCAATAAGGTAGTCTTTCGTCTCCGCCCGAACCTGCCCGCTAGAATCGCCCTTGATTACATCCACTGAGAAATCGACATCCATCGATGTCTCAAGCCCGCTGCCTACCACTTCGCCATCTCCCATCGCGGCGTGTCCATCGCCCATCCCCAGCAGTGCGCCCGGATGAAAGACCGGAAAGTAGATCGTTGTGCCCTCCGCATTGTCGTTGTAATCCATGTTGCCGCCAAATGGCCCCAGGTCGCCGGTGCGGAACTGCGTGTCGCCCTGCGGCGCAACCGAGATGCAGCCCAGCATGGGCTTCAACGGCACGCTGTAATTCTTCATATGCTCACTTGGATGCGTCGGGACAGCGATACCCTTGTCCGGCAGCAGGGTCCACTGGCCGTCGACCGCCGGATCGTATTGGGCTCCGACTAAATAAGCAGTCGTGGCTGCGTGCGCGTTCAAGTGAGTGCCTTGCGTGGCTGTAGTGCGGTTCGTACGAACCTTGAGCAGATGCAACGCTATCGTATCCCCCGGCAGCGCGCCCTCAATGTAGATCGGTCCAATGTTGGAGTCGCTGCCGCGATGATGCACACCCTTGGCATCTACGCCGTTCGCATCCGCAGTCCAGGTGTGAACAACGTCGCCGGGAAAGATTGTGATTTCAGGCTTGTTGGCCGCCGAATAATACGAGTAGAAGCTGGTTGGTTCGTAATGAATGTCGCGCGGCTTCGCTGGAGGAGTAGCAACTCTTGTGCAGGTGAAGTCCACCGTTGCCCCGCCGCCACGGCCTCCGCGCCCACCAGCTGCCGTAGGCGCTGTCGGGGCTGCCGCTCCCGGAGCAGTCATCACAGGCGCTGCCGCACCGCCGCCCATGCCACCCATGCCGCCGCCGAAACCTCCACGTCCTCCGGTAGCCGCGATCGAACCGCTCCCGGTGAATGTATCGCCGGTCACTGTCCCGGTCAAGGAGCCGGCGGGTTTGTCCTGAGCGTCACTGAGCGAGATATCGATCTTGTCGCCGGTGATCGTGCCTGCAATCTTCAACTCGCCCCACATGCCGGTGAGATTGCTTCCATCTTCCTTGAGCGAGACACGCGTGTACTGGGTTGCGATCTGCGCCACCCAATTTCCAGAGAGGTCCGCCGCCATCGACAGTTGGCTCGTAGCCACCAGTCCAGCGAGTGCAGTCAGTTTCAACCAATGCTTTATCATTTTGCCTGCTCCCAATTGATCGGTTACCGGTTGCGTCAAAACATCTCTACTTATTAAGCGTAGCTAACTCGCTTTTTGGAACTTTGGCCACGACATCGAAGTGCGGATCGACCAGTTCCGTAATGTCGTACTTCAGCACGTCACCAAAAAGGAGCGCAACTTCGCTGTCGTTCAGCTTGTAGTCGTGCTTGACCCATTCGGCCAGTTGCGTTGTGGCAAGCTGGATCGAATCGGGAACCGAGCCGGAGACGCCGAAAGATATGATGTAGTCCTTGTCTTCCGCGCGAACCTGAGGCGTGGCATAGCCCTTGATAACATCGACGGTGAAGGTTACGTCGACTGAGGTCTCAAGCCCAGTGCCAACCACCTCGCCGTCGCCCATTGCGCCGTGCGCGTCTCCCATGCCCAGCAGCGCGCCGGGATGAAATACCGGAAAGTACATGGTCGTTCCCTGGCCGTTGCCGTTGTAATCCAGGTTGCCGCCAAAGACTCCAAGGTCTGTGCCGGTATATTGCTCTTCTCCCGGAGGCGCAACCGAGATGCAGCCCAGCATGGTCTGCATGGGAATGGTGAGATGCGGGAATCCTGGCGAGGGCGGCAGCTTGGCAATATTCTTGTCCGGGTCCTGTTCCCAACTGCCGTTAAACGCAGGATCGTACTTCGCCGCCAAAGCGTAGGCTTGGGTAACAGCATTCTGGTTGAAGCGGCTTCCCTGCCGCCCTATCAGCTTGTTGGTCCTCATCTTGACAAACTTGACCACAAGCGTATCGCCGGGTAGCGCTCCCTCAACGTAGAACGGTCCCGTGTTGACATCGCCGCCGGTGCCATGGCGCGGAATCTTGGCATCACGCGCCGCATCGTAAGTACGCGTAGTAACGGTGTCGCCGGGAAAAATATGCAGGGCCGGTGGCTCAGCAGCGGAGTAAGTGCCGTAGTAAGCAGTTGGCTCGTAAGTATAAGCCTGCGGCGTGCCCGGCGGCACAGCCGCGCGAGTCAGGTTCCAGGTCACATCCTGAGGCGCGGGTGCCATAGCTGCGCCGACCCTGCGTGCCGAAACAACGCTGCCTTTGCCAGAGTAAGCATCTCCGGAAAGCGAACCGCTGAGCGTGCCCGCCGGCTTGCCAGCAGAATCGCTCAGAGCGATGTCCAACTTGCTTCCGGTCAATGTACCCGTAAGTGAATACGCACCCCACTTACCGCTTACCTTGCCCCCATCGGCCTTCAGGGTAACATGGTTGTAAGTTGCAGTGTAGGGAGTATCGAACGGGCCGCTCAACTCGCCCACCCACTCGCCACTCACGTCCGCGGCGCGGCAGTAGCTTCCTATTGCCAGCACCGCCAGCAGCGCAAATACCTTTAAGTCCCGAATACTTCTCATGGATATCACTCCATAACTGGTGGATTGAGAATCAGGCGGAAGAAGCCGCTCCGTTGCTGAAGTCGGCCCTCCCAAAGATGCGAGCTTACAACTAGAACATTATTTTCAGGCCAAGCTGTACGTTGAATGGCTCGCCTTCTGTGATGCCGGGATCGCTGGTGCCGCCGATGGTGGTTGAGATTTGCCCGGTGCTTGTGGAGTCGGCAATATTGGCTCCGCCGTAGCGCGGATCGGCAGCAGTATTGCCTGCGGCCAGTGACGGCTTGGCGTAGTTAATCCGGTTGAATAGGTTGAACATCTCACCGCGGAATTGCATCTTGATTCTCTCCGAGATGGGTAGGTTCTTGAACACGGAGAGATCGACGTCGCCAAATCCCGGAGCACCGTGAATCTGGCCCGGATGGGTTGTGCCGTAGTACGAGGTGAGAGGAAGAGAGCAGTTGGCGCCGGTGCTGTTTGCTCCAATCACCTGCGAGCATCCCGGAGGCGAAATCACCGCATAGGGGTTGAACCATTGAATGTAGCCGCCGCTTGTAATCGTGCTCCTTGAGGTACCGGTGACGCCTGTTGCCAGTGTACCTCCGCAATTTCCGCTGGGGCAGAAGCGCGGGTTGGTGGTTAGGCTCGCACGCCCTGCGCCTTCACCAACTCCGAGGCCGGAGCAGGTCGTGGCATACGTAGTGCCGGTGGTTGTGGACTGGTTGCAGGAACCCGTAGCGCTCGCAGTAATTGCAGCCGCGCCGTGAAACTGCAGCGTACCGGTAGTCTGCCATCCGCCCGTTACCCACTTACTCAGCAAGGACTGGCCATGCACGAAGTTCGGAATATCGTAAGTCCAGTAACCCTTCACCTGATCGGTGATCACCGAGTTTGAGCCGTAGTCCAGCGCCGGGTTGTGATAATCCTCGATGGTCCCTGTGCCCGAACTGTGAGACAGGGCGTAGGAGACCTCCGAGATCAGCCCATGATAATTTCTGATGCGGATGCGAGCCTGTAAGGCGTTGGCATCCGATGCTCCAAAGCTGGACGTATCGGTGATCTTCGCGAAATTGGGGTACTGAGTGTAGTAGGGACGGTTGATTTGCTGGTTCGAGAAGCCGTTCGTAATCGCGGTGTTGGTCGTAGCCCCGTAGGCTGTCTGGTTCTGATCGTAGGAGTTGGCCAGATGGCGTCCGCGCTCTCCCACATAGCTCACCTCGATGAGCGCCTTGCTGCCAAGGGCCTTTTCGACGCTGGCCGATAGATTCGTCGTATTGCCCACAGTGTAGTTCTGGTCAACTGCAGAGATACCCAGGTTGGGACAAGTGGCCTTGGTAGCGCCAATGCATGGGCCGCCCGATCCATTATTGGGTAAGCTCGTCGCAGCGTTGGCGGGGAAGATGGAAACGCCCGGCACGATATTTTCAGAAGTTAGATTTTCGTTATAGAGCGGCGCAAGGCCGGCTGGATTGCCCGCCAGACTGGTGGCATAGATCCAGGTACCCAGGCCTGTGTTGTCGAAGTAGAGACCCGCGCCGAGTCGCACCACCATTCCGCTGGTGAGCTTAGGCAGGAAGGTCGGCTTCCAGGCAATGCCGAGGCGCGGGGCAAGTTGTAGATAGTCGGTATTGTACGGCTTGCTGATGTCCTTGCCCACAACCGCGAGTCCGCCCGTTAGATCAAGCGAATTGGCTGCGGTGCCCGGCCGGAACACAGTCAAATCCTCGGTGTTCTGATTGTCGGCCACGGGCGTCCAAATATCCCAGCGCAGGCCATAGTTGATGTTCAGCGAATGAGTTAGCTGGAAGTTATCCTGGACAAAGAGGTTGAAGTTATTGTCGTTCACATTGCGGTTAAGGTTGCCGTTGTAAAGCTGGGCGCTGCTGCCCTCGCCCTGAAGGTAATCGGCGAGTGCCTTTGCTTGAGATGAGACCGCGGCGCAGGTGGCTCCCGAGCCGCAGTAAGCGCTGCCCGTCGGCCATAGTGTCGGATAGGATGTGCCGTTGCCGCCGCTGGCAGCGTTGAACCCGCGGCTGCCGCTGAAGCTGAATGTCCCGCGGTTATAAATGCTACTGCTGCCGCGGCCGGTAGCGATAGCGAAGACCTCACGCCGCCTGTATTCGCCGCCGGCACGGATGCTGTGCTTGCCAAGTACGATCGTGTACGTCTCCGTAATGTGTCCGCTGTAGTCGTTGCGAATCTGCAGCGAAGTGCCGCCGGTGCCGTCAAACCCTGAGATAGCGATGCCGGGCTGGCCAAAGGTCGCGCCAGGCCCCGTGCCGACGATGAAGCCGGTTGCTGCCGCGCCGCCATTCGGCTTCGAGTCGGCAAAGGGCTGGTTGTAGTAGTCGACGCCCAGCAGGAGTTGGTTGGATGCTTTTGAGTTGAGCGTGCTGTTCCAAATCGCCGCGATGTTGTCGACGCGCTCGCCCGCAACCTGGTAGTACCAGGGGTTCTGGCTGGTGCTGAGGGGCGCAGTCTGAGTTCCCTGGCCAAGGTAGTAGCGTTCGCTAAGCTTGTTCTTCGCGTTGAGCGTCTGATCCAGCTTCAACATGAAGTTGTTGCTGAACCCGTTCTGCGCGGCACTCGTTGGAGGCGTCCAGTTGCCCAATGCCGCAGGCCCGGTGATCATGCTCGGCTGCCACAGCGTCGTAATCAGATTCTCCATCATAGCCAGCGTAGCGTTGGTGTTTGGATTCGTGTTTACGCCTCCAATATTCAGCAGCGCCACAGCCTCATTGACCCATGCGGCCGAAGGTTCGGTCTGCGAGGTGACAGCCTGCGAGAGCACGTACTGCTGGCGCTCGTAGTTCAAAAAGTAAAACGCTCTATCCTTGATAAATGGGCCGCCGATAGCGCCGCCGCCCACATCGAAGCGAATCGGCGCCTTTCCGCGAGTCTGCCCCTGGCTGATAGCCCACTTGGTAAACGGTCCGATGGCCGCAAAGAACTCATTGCGGTTGAAGTTGTAAATCTCTCCATGAATCTTGTTGGTGCCGGACTTGATCGCCAGGTTGACGGTCGTTCCGGAAAAGCCGCCGCCTTCGCTGCCGTTCTGCGTCTCGGCGGAGTATTCATCGATTGAGTCCATGGGAAGCAGCGTTCCCGGAATGCCGTCCACGCCGCCCTGGTTCGAGGCCGCGCCGCCGCTATAAATATCGTTGTTGTCCACGCCGTCCACCAAGTACCGCGTAGTACCTGTGGTGTTGCCGGGCAGGAAGGTTGTCATCTGCGTAAAGCTGCGGCCGTTGATCGGAATGTCCTGGACTTCTTCCTCAGGAACCGTAAAGGTCTTCACGACCGTTGTCGTGTCCAGCGTCAGCGCAGCTGCATCCACTTCCACGGTCTGAGTTGTTGCGCCCACTTTGAGCGTGATAGGAAGGCTGAAGATCGTGCCGGCGGAGATACGAATCGCGTTGATCTTGGTTGCTTCGAACCCGGTGTACGTTGCCACAACGTTATAGTCGCCCAGTGGAAGATCCTGAATCGTGTAATCCCCGGCGCTCGAAGACGTCGTCTTCGAGACGACTCCGGTAGCAATATCGGTAGCCTGGATCAGCGCTCCAGGAATGATGGCGCCCGAAGAATCCGTGACGATGCCTGCCATGCCGCCGCGAAATGTGCTCTGAGCAAATGCAGTGCAAACGAGAATGAGAGATAGGTACAGCAGTGCCAAATAGCGTCGCATGTCGCCTCCGAAGGTTTTGAAATGTGAAGTATGCTGCCCCGGACGATGAACGAATCGATCGCTTGAGTAAGGTGCAGAGGCAGCTATGTCTTGCCAATACAGTCTGCCGCATGTATTCCTGACAACATTGCAGGATACGGTGGGCAGATGTTAGGGACAACGAGCTGCGCTCAGACTGGGAGCGCTATTGTCACTGATCAACTAAAAAAGCAGCAAGCAGGTGTTGCCTTGCTTCAGCGCGCTCGTGAGAGCGCGATCAGTGGAAGATCGGTGGATGAAACTAACCTTTTGCGTACTTAGATTATGCACTCGGATTGGAATCCTTCCAAGGAATAATTTGTAACGATTTGTAACTTGGCACTATGGTGAATGCTCTCTATGGTTTGCACAATCTTCTCGATCTGGCAAGCGCCATGCGATTCGCTGTCGGCCTCTCTTAAGCCGCGAGCAAGCGTTTTCTATCCAAATGATTCCGAAAGCAAACAGCATAAAGGTTCCCTTTGCGCTGCTGCGCAATCCGATAAATGAGTCAAGAGGTCAAGAAATATCCGGACAACGGTACCCACAGCCGTCAGGCCGACTTAGGAAAAGGTTGGTATTCGTCAAACATGTATCCGTATGAGGCAACTACCTTCAGATAGCGCGGGTTCGCCGGATCATCTTCGATTTTCTTGCGTAGCTGCCGTACAAATGTCCGAAGATATTCATGTTCGGCGCCATACTGCACTCCCCAAACGGCCTTTAAGAGTTGCTCATGCGGGATGGGTCTGCCGGTATTCAACATCAGATAGTGCAATATTCCAAACTCTTTGGGAGTGAGGTGTACCTGACGCCCACTTTTCAGCACCAGATGCCTCACCGGATCGAGTTCGATATTGCCACAACGAACTACCGCGTTCTGCTCGCCTGCCTTCAGGCTGTACCCGGCCGCAATCATCTCGCGCGGCAGTTCCGGCGGGGAAACAAGTTCGATGTTTCCGGTTGTCTCAACCTCGTTTTTCGCCTTATGCCTCAGGTGGCGCTCCACGGCAATGGCCGCAAGAGCGGCTAGCATATCGGCGATCAGGGGATTGAGCACTCCGTATACCAAGAGCGCTCCGTAGGAGATTTGACCCACACGCAACGGACGCTCCGACAACTGCGACATGGGGTCGTACCACGCGGCATCGCGCAGATAGCAATTCCTCGCCGCCTCTTCCTCTCCTGATTTCCATTGCCCCGTCTTGTCAAGCCGGTTCAGGCTGGCGTCATAGATTGCAACTGCCCGCGTCTGGAATACCGATTCAATCATCTGTGCAATCTGCGGGCCCGGAGGTTGTGTCAGATCCAATCGCGTCCACGCCGCTATGAACTCATAAAGTTGATCCGAACGATTGTCATGGAGCGCCCTGTTTTGCGCACTGCGTGAGTCCTTGGCAGATAGATCGCCGCTTTCAATATCCAATATCCTTGTCATCAAAACACACCTCTCCCGTGTCCGCTCAGAGGTATTTCCGGCGGACGCAGCTACGGTTGCTGCCGATTTGCGCGAGGCAAGCCGAGCACGTTTAGTCTTAGACTGTTGTTGATCGACTTGGATCAAAGAAAGCAGTGAAGACAGGTGTAACTATTTACAGGAGCCCATGCGGCCGTGGCGACATGGCGACAACTCCATAAGCTCCTATCCCAACCGAACCTGAGATCGTCCTCCGTTGGAAGACGTCCAAGGTCGTTCTCCGATGGGATTCCCTGCGCCAGATGTCGTCTAATCTGCGAGTGGTGAATAGGAAGCGACAGTCTGGCGATTGTCTTACACGCCCTATGTGCCGATTATGGCAAAGTCATCATGCGGCGAACAACAAGAAATATGTAAAGGTTTGTAACGAACTATAAGTAATTCGGAGATTCCCGGAAAGTAATCACTGTATTTTCACTGGACTGGAATATTTATTTACACGTGTTCATACAATCAATATTAGGCTATCTTTTGTACCCCACGCGATACGTGTTCGTTTGAACTGATGGGTATGCAAATCTCTACATTCAATCCGCCCTGTTTGCGATTCCTTATATGAATCGTTCCGCCGTGCACGATTGCCGCGCGATTGGCAATCGCCAGGCCAATGCCAAATCCGGCCTTATGTCCACTGAGCATAGGGTTGACTCTGTAGAATGGCTTGAGCACCGACTTCAGTTCGCTCTCCGGAATCCCGGGGCCGTTATCGGATATTCGCACCACTGCCAGAGGCTGATCGCCATCCATGGAGGTAGCCGTATCGATGTGGATCGCTCCATTGAGCGGCGCAAACGCAATGGCATTGCGAACGATGTTTTCAACTGCCGCGCGCAGCAACTCCGAGTTGCCCCGGACCGTAGAGTCCTCCGTGATATCGGCGGTAATCACGCACCCGCTCTGAGCGGCCTCGTACTGCACATCCGGCATCAGATCGACAACCACCTTGCTCAAGGAGACATCCTCCGCGTCTTCCACTTTCTGAAGCGTCTCGAGCTGCGACAGGGCAAGGATCTGGCCTATCAAATCGTTCAGCCTGCTGGCTTCGCGCTCAATGCGGTCAAGATGAACAAGCATGGCGGGAGCCGCCTCCTGCCGAGCCAGGCCCAGCCCCACCGACAATCTGGCAAGAGGGGAACGCAGTTCATGCGAGACATCCCGAAGCAGCATGCGCTGCGCCGCAGCCAGTGACTGGAGCCTGGCCGCCATGTGGTTGAAGTCCTCCACAAGCTTGGCAATATCGTCGCGTCCGCGAAATGCATGCAGAGTCTCGGAAGCCTTGCCCCAATGAACGCGCGTATCCAGATCGCCGGCGCCAATCTCCTGCGCCGCCTTGCGCAGGCGACGGATCGGCAGAGCAACCAGAAACGCAAGAAACAGCGTGACAACGCAGGAAATCGCGATGGTTGTGTTTCCCGGCAACAAGCCGTAGACCTGAAGCGCCGTAACATATTGCGACTTCAATAGAAGGACGTAATGGTGATTGTGCGCGGCGATCGGCGTCGCGATGAGCTGGAAGAGTGCATGATTGTCCGTCACCCGCTTGTGATCCTTCGCGGCAGCCTGAGCGAGCGCACGTTCGCCTGCCACGCCGGTATCGCCGCACAGCAACGCGCCGTCCGCGCCGGCAATGGCCAGCGCGTCGTTCTGCGTTGACAGCATGCTCTTCACATCGGAACAGCGCCCGCTTTCAAGAGCATCGGCCAGGAAACTGCCGTTCATTGCCAACGAGCTATCGAGCGCGTCTTCCAACTGCGGATGGTGGTTTTCGCGGTGCGGCTCAAAGTCGGAGACCACGATCACCACACCCGCGGCTATCCAATAGGCGAGAAATATTTTGAGTACAAGGCGCAGCATATTCAGCCCAACCCATCTGGATCGGTCATGAGACCTTCAAATCCAGCCGCTCAAGATCCATGGTTGAGAACAGGTAGCCAACGCTTCGAATCGACTTGATAATATTGCTGCGAGTCGTGGCTGACTGCAGCTTCTTGCGCAGCCGGCTCACATGCATATCAAGGGTTCGATTCAGCGGATGGAAGGGTCGGTCAAAGATGCGCAGCATGATCTCTTCCCGATCCAGGACCACGCCCGGCGACTGCATGAACAGCTTGAGCAGGGAAAACTCGATGTCGGTCAGATTCATGGGAAGTCCCCGGTATCTTGCGCTGTAAGCGCCAACGTCAATAACCAGATCTCCCATGCGCATCAGGGATTGCTCACTGGCAGCAGGAACTCCGGAGGGATAAGGGGCGCGACGGCGAAGAATCGCGCGAATCCTTGCCACCAGTTCGTCCGGGTCAAAGGGCTTGGGGAGATAATCGTCCGCGCCGAGTTGAAGGCCGTGAATGCGATCGGCCGCTTCACTGCGCCCCGTGAGCAGCATGACCGGCGTATCGGAATAAGTTCTAAGTCGCTTGAGCACTGCGAATCCGTCCAGGTCAGGCAGCATGACGTCCAGGAGCATCAAATCGTAGCTCCCCGTCGCAACTGCCTTGAGCCCCAGTTCTCCGGTGTGTCGAATATCAAGGCTCATCTCATGACGCGCAAGGTAGCCGCGCAGCATATCGCCCAGTTCGGCGTCGTCATCGATGATCAGTAACGAGTTCATCATCTTGTAGAATTAACACGCCGCGTATAAGGATAGGATTAAGAAAGCGTAGGTGCTGTAGGATGCCAATTGCTGTGCGCTCACGGATATGTCCCCGATTGCTTCGGATGCAAAAGATACCACAGTCATCATCAGCCTTGGAATCATGGAGATGGGAAGTAATTTGGCCGGGATAGTCCGGGCCGGCGAGCTCTGCGGCGGCAATATGCGCGCTATCGTGCAATATACGCGCTATCGTGCAATATACGTAGCTTACTTTTGGTTCCCAATAAGACGTGCCAAGCCAGCAGTGCCGCGCAGATTCGCGAAGTCGGCATCCGTAGTCACTTGTTTTAGAGTAGCTGAGCCCTCATTCAGCGCCCGTTCCAGGTAGTCGATTGCGCAGTCGGTCATGCCCGCCTCGGCACAGCTTCGCGCCTTGATGTAATTGGCCGCGCTCAGCGACTGCACGGAGCCGGTTTCGTTCACCTTCGGTCCGCTACGGGAATCCAGAATATGCGGATTGATGCTCAAAGCCTGTTTGTAGGCCTCGGCGCCCTTTTTGTACTCCCCCTGCATCAACAGGTTCGTTCCCAGGTTCTTGAGAATCTGCGCATTCCGCGGCTCGATCTCAAGCGCCTTGCGATACATCCGTTCGGCGGCCGGGAAGTCCTGCTTCAGCTCCTCAACAATTGCCAGATCGTTGAGAACAATGGGATTGGCAGGCAGCATCCTGAGCGATTCCTTGTAGCAGCGCTCCGCGTCCTTCAGGTCGTAGAGCAACTGGTAGGCGATGCCCAGCTTGTTCCACACCACGGCTGAAGGATTCACGACCTGGGCGTAAGCCTCAACCGCCGCCTGATAGTGGCCTTCTTTTTCAAGAAGATCCCCCATTTGTTCCGGTCCTGGCGCCGGTACCTGGGCCCGCAATAAAACCGGGAGTAAGAGGAGGAACACAATGGCTGGAAACCAGCGGCAGACAGCAATCCGATATAAAAGACCCATTTCACGACGGCGCATATCGATCTAATTTCCCGACTGAGAATGGTACATCCCAATCACTTGATTGGCTATAGTTTGACCCAAAATAATTAATATTTCGTAACTATTCTCATACTATCCTTATATCGTGTATTGTATAGTTCGCTATTTTGGCTAGCCCGCTTTGCCCGCAACCAGCCGAAAATCGCACCGCCGGCCTCCCAACCGCGAACTTTGGCCAACTACAAGCTCAACTTCCGAAGAGTCGATTTACGGGCTGACTAGCTGACCTGCTATCGCGCAGAGCGCAGCTGACTCGCTAAGGCGTTTTTAGATTTACTGTGGACTTCCGTGCCCCATCCTTGCGCCTTTTTGTTGTCGCAAGGGTGGGAAACCTCAACGCTGTTTAAGGACCGAATAAATATTGACAGTTTCAAGAGTCTATTCTCCTTATCGATTCTTCAACTCAAGTACCGGCACTGCATCGAGCAGCGTCATGGACTTCAAATCCCTCGCGCGTCCGCGCGCCAGAAAAGCCGCAAGCAGCC